>Ga0075012_10003768_pt1 | contig 14249 bp, 14 predicted proteins | sample All_14_2_FD_71474 | JGI IMG/M metagenome (GOLD analysis project Ga0075012, IMG submission 71474) | Freshwater microbial communities in response to fracking from Pennsylvania, USA - Allegheny Zone_MetaG_DW_15 | ecosystem: Environmental > Aquatic > Deep subsurface > Groundwater > Drilled... | reverse complement strand
GCGGCGCACCGCCGCCACATCGGCGGCCATCACGGCAAAGGGCTTGTGCGGGCGGCGCTTGCGCAGACGCAACGCGCCCAGCGCGGCGCGGTCAAACGCGTTCGCGGACAACAGGAAACCGCCGATGCCGCGCACGCCGACGATGCCGCCCTGCGCCAGCGCCTGCCGCGCGACACGCAAGGGGTCTCCTGCCACAGCCGCGCCCCGGATGTCGTACAGCGTCACGCGCGGCCCACAGTTCGGGCAGGCGATACTCTCCGCATGGAAACGCCGGTCACGGGGGTTCTCGTACTCTGCCCGGCAGGACGGACACAAAGGGAAAGCCGAGAGCGTGGTGCGGGCGCGATCATAGGGCATCGCCTCGACGACGGTGTAGCGCGGACCGCACCGCGTGCAGGTGGTAAACGGGTAACCGTAGCGCCGGTTGTGCGGGTCTTGGATCTCCGCGCGGCAATCCCCGCAGAGCGCCAAGTCCGCCGGGATCACGACCGTCGGGTGGCCCGACTGGCTGCTGGCCAGGATCGTGAAGCCCGCCGCGCCCGAACCTTCAGGCAGCTCGCGCGACTCGACCTCGCTGACCGTATCCAAGCGGGCATTCGGCGGCAACGCGGAGGGGAGCCGACGCATGAACGCCTCGATGACGCTCTCCTCGCCTTCCAGCCGCAGCCGCACCACGCCGGTGCGGTTCTGCACCCAGCCGCAGAGGCCGGCCTGCTCGGCCAACAGGTAGATGGACGGGCGCAGTCCCACACCCTGCACAATGCCGGTCAGATCGAACACCCGTATGACTTTACGCGCTTTCATAGAGCCACCCGCGGACCTCTTTCTGACGGTCATGATAACACGATCAGCCCCCTGAGAGGGATAAAAAAGGCGCTATTTTGAACTGCGTCTGACGCGCTTGCCTTTGCCCTGGTTTTGCTCGCGCCACTGGCGCGGCGAAAGGCCCGTGCGCTTGTGGAAGACTTTGGCGAAATAGTTCGGATCGGTGTACCCCGACAGACGGGCAACCTGAGCGATTGAAAGCGTCAAGTCCCGCAGCCCTTCCGTGGCACGCTCAAACCGTTTCTCGGCGAGAAACTCCGAGAAGGTGGTCCCGGCCTGGCGGCGGAAAATAAGCGAGAAGTGATTGGGGGTGATGTGGGCGGCCCGCGCGATATCCGCCACGGTCACGGGCAGATGGGGATTGGCCCCCACGACGGACTGCACCACGTCCACCAAAGTCGCCTGGGCCGAACCGACGGAGTTCCTGAATGCAGGGTCTTGGGAATCCCGCAGCGCCGCAACAAGTTTTTCCTCCACCTCTTGGCCCGTGGCCGCTTTCGCGTCAGCTTCGCCTCCGCCCAGCCGACCGTGCAGAGCCTCGGTCAGTGTCGCGGCTGCCGCGTCCACGATCTCGCCGACGATCTTCAGTTTCGCGGAGGGCAAGTCAGGCAAATTCGCGTACGCGTGCCGCAGTTTAACCAGATCGAGTCCCAGTTCACGCGCGATCTTCCGCGTGATCCGCCACCCCTGCTTGCGGTCCGGCAGCGTGAAAGCGCAGGAGCTGATCACAACCATCTCGGCTGCCGGCGACAGGCTCACCCCCGTCACCGGCGAGGCCACCACGCAGGCCCCGCCGTGACAGCGTCCCTCCGTGATCTGGCCGCGGCCACAGGCGGCCAGAGCGAGCAGCGAGTGACAGGTGACGCAACGCCGCAGCCCTTGTGGAACCCCATGCAGCATGCGGCAGAACTCCGGCAAGTCGCGCTCGTTGTCGCACACCGGAATCTGACCGAACGATTTGCCGCTGCTCGACCACACCAAAAGCAATCCGACGCCGGTAAGCTCACGCACCAGCGCATTCAGCTTACAGAGCGCAGGGCTGTTGCATGCCTCTCGCAACACATTTTCCATTGCTTTTGGTTCCATGATCGTATGGTAACACCCGATTCCGAAGCATGCAACCGCCGAATTGGCAAATTTGACTCAAATGCGTAGAGGTTTACCCATCTTCGTAGAACACTCATCTACTTTTTATCTTCTTACCGCCCCTATAATACCGCCAACAAGCAAGGTGTAGAGTGCGAAGCGACGGCGAGAACACAAAGCACGGACCGTGAGAGGAGGCTGGATGAACATGACACGCAGAACGTTCTTCTTCTACCCGATAAGACCAGTCGGGGAAGACTTGGAGAATGTCGGAGAGTGGCTCCAGAGAAAAGGACGGAAGGGTATGGCACATGTGCCGGGCGCCAGAGAGACAGAGGTGCCCGGCGGGCAGATGCCGGCACAAACGATCCGGGGAATCGGGTTGAAGAATGCACGGGCAAACTTAAGGAGAAAAGATAATGAACAGTGAAAAAGTCATGGAAAAAATGGGCGTGTCGCGCCGAGATTTCATACGGGCTACGTCAGCGATTGGCGCGGCGTTCGGACTCGAGTCCACCGGCGTTACGAATTTCGTGACCAAAGCCGAAGCGAGAGAGACGGCTGCCGGTGGCCTGCCGCTCGTCTGGCTGCAGGCGCAGGCGTGCACGGGCTGCTCGGTGTCGCTGCTGAACTCGATCTACTACGCGACGATCACCGACCTGGCCGTGAACACGTTGGACATCAACTACCACCCGAACCTGTCGGCGGCCTCTGGCAACTTGGCCGTCTCCACGGTTGAGAAATCGTACCGGCAGGGAGGCTACGTCCTGGTCGTCGAAGGGGCAATACCGACCGGCGCCAACGGCGAATACTGCACGTTGTGGCCGGGAATCACGGCCCTGAAAGGCGTCAAACGGTATGCCGAACGGGCTTCGGTGATCATCGCCGCGGGGACCTGTGCCTCCTATGGCGGCTTGAGCGCAGCGAAACCGAACTTGACCGGCGCCACCGGTCTGTCCCAAGTGCTCGGCAGCGGGTACACCGTGGTCAACATTCCCGGCTGCCCGATGCATCCGGACTGGCTGGTGGGCACGGTCGCCTACATTCTGGCCAACGGCAAGCTGCCCGCCTTGGACTCCTTGGGACGGCCCACGGCGTTCTACGGCAAGACGGTGCACGAGCAGTGCCCTTACCTGGCCGAGTACAACACGAAGTTCGGGCGGCAAAGCCACGCCCAAGGACGATCCTGCCTCGACTGTCACGCGCGGACCGACACCCATGTGCCGCAACCCCGGGCGCTCGGAGTTGGGGGCTGCCTGTTCTCCTTGGGCTGCAATGGAGCCCAGTCCCACTGCGATTGCTCGGTGAGGAAGTGGAACGGAGGCGCGGCCGGAACCCCAGGCGTGAACTGGTGTGTTGAAGCGGGCGCACCCTGCCACGGATGCACGGAACCCACGTTCCCCGACGGCATGTCGCCTTTCTATTCGCTCAACGGACCCGGCGTAGACGACGATTAGACCACACGGTATCGACCATTAGACGATAAGAAAGGATTTCTACCATGGCTACATCATTGACAATCTCCCCCATGACCCGAGTGGAAGGCCACTTGGACGTCGAAGTGACCGTGGACACGGTTGACGGCACTCAGCAGGTGACAGATGCAAAGTGCTCTGGCGCCATGTTCCGAGGATTCGAGCGAATTCTTACGGGACGTGACCCCCGAGACGCTGTGCAACTGACACAACGCATCTGCGGCGTATGTCCGATCTCCCACGGCATGGCCTCCAGCCTGGCGCTAGAAGGAGCCTTTGTGCTCACGCCGGCGGAAAACGGCAGGATCGTTAGAAACCTCGTTCTCGGGGCCAACTACCTGCAGTCACATATCCTGCACTTCTACCATCTTGCAGCGCCGGACTACATCAACACCGACGGCATCTTGGACATGTCGCCGTGGCGTCCGCACCTCGCGGCGCCCGACATGATCACGGGCAGTGCGGCTTCCGCTCTGGTGGGCAATTACGTGAAAGCGCTGGAGATGCGCCGCAAGGCGCACCAGATGGGCGCGATCTTCGCGGGGCATATGCCTTCCGCAGTGAGTTTCGTTCCGGGCGGGGCCACCAAGCCCGTCACGGCAGCAGACGTCACCGCTTTCAGGAAACTGCTGACCGAACTGCGCGGCTTCATCTCCAATGTGATGTTGGCAGACGGCGAAGCGCTGTTGAGCCTCTTCCAAGATTACACGATGATCGGCGGCGGCTGCGGCAATCTGCTGGCGTACGGTGTGTTCGACCTGAACAGCGCCGGCACGTCCAAGCTGCTGGCGCGCGGCCGCTACACCAACGGGACCTTTGGCACAGTAGATAACACGCAGATCCGCGAATACGTGTCGCACTCGTGGTACACGGCAAACAGCGGCAACCGCACGCCGGCCAGCGGCGTGACGGAACCTGCGGCTGAAAAGGCCGGCGCCTACTCCTGGATCAAGGCGCCTCGATACGGAGGCGTCGTGCATGAGGTCGGACCCCTGGCCCGCATGTGGGTCAACGGCGACTACCGCTACGGCATCTCGGTCATGGACCGGATCGTGGCACGCGCCCTGGAAACCGAAAAGGTGGCCAACGCCATGGACGGCTGGCTCAACCAGCTCGTGCCGGGCGCCTCGCCCTACACCTACAAGGCAACGCCGACAACGGGCACCGGAATCGGACTGACCGAAGCGCCACGCGGGGCGTTGGGACACTGGATACAGATTGGGGTCTCCAAGCTGACCCAGTATCAGATCATCTCGCCCACGGGATGGAACGCCTCGCCGATGGACGACGGCGGACAGCACGGCGCCATGGAACAGGCATTGATCAGCACGCCGGTCAAAGACCTGCAGAACCCGATCGAACTGTTGCGCGTGGTCCACTCGTTCGACCCGTGCCTGTCCTGTTCTGTTCACCTGGTCAGGCCGGGTAAAAAAGCGAAGGTCTGCCGTGTCGATGTGACAGCCGGACTCTGATAATCCCGGAAAACAATGGAAAGGATTACAACCATGAACCATGAAACGAAAACAGCGGTACGAGACCAGCACACCTTATACGTACGGCTACTCCTGGGAACAGCGGCCCTGTTGGCCGCAGCAGGGTTCGCGCTGGCAGCAACCCCTGTGCTTGTGACAGTGGGCGACGCAGGCAATGACAGCGACGTGACAACCTTCGGGGCTGTTGACCATGCCTATCGGATCGGCGTCAACGAGGTGACTCGCACCGAATATGCGGCGTTTCTGAATGCCGTTGCCGCCTCCGACCCCCATGGCCTGTACAACCCGAACATGGGGATCACGCGCACGGGCTCCCCGGGGAGCTACGTGTACGCGGCAACGGACGGGGCACGTTCGGTCGCCTGGGTCAGCTGGTACGACGCCCTGCGTTTCGCCAACTGGCTGCATAACGGCCAGCCGAGCGGAGCTCAGGGGGCGGCCTCCACGGAGACAGGCGCGTACACGTTCAGCGGAGAAACGACCGTGAGCGGCCGGAGCCCGAACGCCTTGGTGTTCCTGCCGGACGAAAACGAGTGGTATAAGGCGGCCTACTATCAGGGCGGGCAACAAGCGTGGTACTGGGCATATCCCACCCGCAGCGATACCCCGCCAAAGGCCTCTTTGCCCTCCGCAGGCGATAACGCCGCCAATTTCGACCGGGTGATGAGCGGCCCGACCGCAGTCGACGCCTACCCTGCGACGCAGGGGTACTACGGCACGCGTGACCAAGCCGGCAACCTGTGGGAATGGAACGAGTCGGAGGTCGACGGCGACCGTGGCTTGCGGGGAGGCTCCTATGACGACTACCCTCTCCTTCTCCATGCCCATTACAGGGACAGCCAGAATCCCTCGCTCGAAAACGAGTTCGTGGGATTCCGCATCGCGGCGACATCCAGCGCGACATCTCCAGCCAACCAGCCGCCGGTGGCCGAGGCTGACAGTTATACGGTGGATGAGGCTGTTGCGTTGACGGTGGGGGCTCCCGGCGTGCTGGCCAATGACACGGACGGCGATGACAACGTGCTGACGGCGGTGCTCGTGACTGGCCCGGCACACGGGACGCTGGCGCTCAACGCCGACGGCTCTTTCGCCTACACCCCTGCGGGAAACTTCAACGGCGAGGATAGCTTCAGCTATAAACCTTCCGATGGCCTGGCCGAAGGCAACACCGTGAAGGTGACGGTCACGGTGCGGGCGGTCTTTTACGGACTGACCGTGATCGGCGGCAGCGGCGGTGGCTCCTATGCGTTCGGGTCCATCGTCAACATTCAGGCTAACGCCGCACCGGCAGGAAAGGTCTTTGACCGGTGGACCGGCGATACCGCCTATGTCGCCAACGTGGCCTCCGCCTCGACCACGATAACCATGCAGCGCAGCCTGGCTACCGTGACGGCTACCTACAAGAGCGCCCCCAACGGGCAAGAGCTCACCGTAACCGTCGCCGAGTGGAACAGCAGGGCCCGGTTGCTGACCATTGCCGGCAGAGGGCCGCCTCGGGCGAAAGTCGTGATCACAGACTTGGCGGGCGGAAAAATAGGAACCGCTACCGTCAAGTCGGACGGGACCTGGAAGCTGCGCGTTCTGCGGTCCTCCACGAGAGTTCCCAGTGGCGTGCGTGCCACATGTAACGGCATGACAGTTGAGATAAACATAACACGTAAATAGTGTGAAGGGTGTGTGGTTCCCGCCGGCAGGCTGAATATAAACGGCCTGCCGGCATTCTTTTTATAGCCTGTTCCCTGCCTAAGAAAAGATGCTATGCTTCTCTCGAAAGGATGTCTATGGCCAATGAGCAGAGAGCCAGCGTGTTGATTTTGGGGATCGGCAACCTTCTGCTGAGCGATGAGGGTGTCGGCATTCACGCGATACGTTGCCTGACCCCTGGCGAACTTCCTCCCGACGTCGAGACCCTTGACGGAGGAACGTCCGGGGCAGACCTTGTGGACCATCTCGAAGGACGGGACAAGGTCATTGTCATCGATGCCGCCGACGGCGATGGACCGCCGGGTACGGTTTTCCGATGCGAAGCCAGTGACCTGATGGATCAGGAGGCGCCGCTGTCGCTACACGAATTCGGACTGATCGACAGCTTGCGGATGGCCCAGCAATTGGGATGCGCGCCGCGACGCGTGGTCGTGCTGGGAGTGAAACCCGCCACGATGGAGCCCGGTTTAGAACTTTCACCCGAAGTGGCGGCCGCGCTTCCCGGCGTGCTTAAACTGGCCTTGGCCGAAGCCTCCGCACACTAATTCACGACCCGCACCACCAGCACAGCATGGCCACCTGATAACAAAAGGTTCCGATGGCGCTTGAGCAGAAAGAAACAGCCCCCTCTCCTGACGTGACACTCTACACCGATGGCGGCTGCGACCCGAACCCCGGCGCAGGCGGGTACGGCGCCCGTCTGGTTTACGGGAATACGACCCGCGAGCTGTCCGGAGGATTCCGGCTGACCACAAACAACCGCATGGAACTCTTCGCCGCCATCGCCGGGCTGGAAGCCCTCGAGACGCCCAGCCGGGTCAGGCTCGTCAGCGACTCCCGTTACGTGGTCGACGCGATGACGCTGGGCTGGGCCAAACGCTGGCAAGCCAACGGCTGGTGGCGCACCAAAAAAGAGCGGGCCGTCAACGCGGACCTGTGGGAACGGCTGGTGACTCTGTGCGGCCGCCACTGCGTCGCGTTCGAATGGGTCCGTGGACATGCGGGACACGAGCAGAACGAACGCTGCGATGAGCTTGCCATGCTCGCGCTCAAACAGCCTGGGCTCCCCGTCGACACCGGCTACGTGCCCCACCCCGAAGAACAGCCTCCCCTCTCACAGGCTCCGGTCCAAGCGGAGTTCTGCCTCCTATAGACGAAGAGCGTTACTCGCCGACCGGCGGCGCGGCGGAACAGCCCCCTCCGGAGGAAGGCGCGCCGACCGCACACGTGCCCGGCATGCTGGCCATACAGTTCCCTCCCGCCGCGGGCGCCGCACACTCGACACCCGCGCGGTTCCACGGCATCTTGGCGAGCAACATGCCCATGCCGCACTTGTCTGTAAGGCCGGCCACGATCAGGCCCGCGCCCACCACGCCGCACACAACCAGGAAAGCCGGATGGGAGAAGACTCCCGCCAAGACGCCGAGCAGGACCAGACTTCCCGCCACGATCCGCATCTGCCTCTCAAGCGAGATGACCGACTTGCCTTTCACGGTCACCCCCCCGGCCTTCACATAGGCCGCGAGGCCGCCCACAATGACGGACAACCCCGCCACGTGGAACGCCTCAAGGGTCTTCTTGGCCATGGCGGCACGCCCCCCTCCCTGACACAGCAACAGCCTGGGAGCGGGAACAGCCCTCACCTCGTCGATGCGTGAACCGACCAGGTCGACAGGAATATGACGCGAGCCCGGAATGTGCTCTCCCATGAACTCGGCTCCGGTCCTCACGTCGATCACGCTCACGGCTCCGCCGGCCGCCACGATGCGGACAGCCTCGGCCGCCGAAACCGTCGCCGGAATATCGATGCCCTCACGGTTCAGGCGCAGAAGGTCTTCCATATTCGCCGGCCGCGGCGGCGGATTGGCGGTGAGTTTCCGCACGAAGTCAGCGCGGTCGCCGAGCCGCAGCCAGGGATTCTCGTTCCGCTCTTTGGCGAGCGTGCTCTCGGTCCTGTTCTGATAGTCATGCCCCGGAAAAAGAACGGTCTCCCCCGGCAACCCATCCGTCGCCGCGTGAATGGAGTCGAAGAGCTGCCCCGCATCCGCGCCCATGAAATCCGTGCGGGCAACGCCGCCGATCAACAGCGAATCGCCGGAAAAGAATGCCCCCTCAGCGATCAGAACCATATGGTCGGGCGTGTGCCCCGGCGCATGCCGCACCGTGATCTCAAGCTTGCCCAGCCTGAGCTTCTCACCGTCCTTGGGATGCACGGTCACACCCGCGTGCCCCGCCTTCTCGTGCACGATCCGGAGAGCGTTGAACCGTGCGGCAAAAACAGCCGCGCCCGAAGGATGGTCGGCATGCGTGTGCGAATCCGCCACGTAAAGCACCTTCCAGCCCTCGGCCTTCACCCGTTCGGCCATATCGTGAACAAGGTCGAGATGCACGTCGAGCGCAAGCGCCTCTTTGCTCTCGGGGTCGGCCAACAAATAGCCGCGGCACCCTTGGGGATGCGCAAAAACCTCCACCCGCATGTTTCCGATCGTTCTCATAACGTCTCCTTTTGCAATGGCCCATGCTTTTCAAGCAGCTCCGCCGCCAAGCCGACGCATTCGCCGCACGGCATTTTCCTCGCCGCACGGATCTCTTTGCACCTCAGGTGCCCGCCGGATTTCTCCGCAAACTCGCGCTTGATCGTCTCTGCCGCCGCCGCTCCCGCCAATCCGCAACTCGCGTGCACCGCGCCGCACAGGCCGCCGGGCGCTTTGCCGCCGCCGCAACCCGCCAGTTCCTCAACGCTCGCCCGTTCGCCCGGGTTCTTGACATTCCACGCATGCGCCACCGCCTGGGCGCAGTTGCCCTGCCGATCGCGGTGATACGCCTCTGCCGTCTTCCTCATCCTTCCCTCCGGTTCTTTGGTCCGATCCGAAAACTCCCTCACAACACCTCGGTCAAATGCCGCCGCAGACAGGTGAACAGCTTCAGAAAATCCGCATTGCGGATCGAGCAGCGCTTGACCGTCCCCTCTTTGCGCGTGGCGACCAGCCCCTGGTCCACCAGCAGCTTGAGTTGCAGCGACAGCGTCGGCTGGGGACATCCCAGGCGCAGCTGAAGCTCCGTGCAGGTCATGGGCTCTTCGGCCAGCGCCTGCATGATCTCCAGGCGAAGGGGATGCGCAAGCGCCTGAAGCACACGCGCGCCCCGCCCCCTCTGTTCGGCGGTCAGCTTTTCTTGGCTTTTCATGTGCGGGATCATAGCCGGCCCCTGTGTCATTTGTCAATCGCAATATTTAAATTATTAAATATATGCCCGCCCGGGGACGCTCCGGCAGAGCGCGGAAACACAAATAGTCTTCTCCCGAAAGCCCCTGTCCGTGTATACTGAGCCCCGTAAAGTAGAGTGGATCAAACAAAAAAGGAACCCGACCGATGGGAATCTGCATAAAGTGCGGAAACGAAGCAATGATGATCTGCAAGGGGAGCGGCAAACACCCGGTCTGCCCAAAGTGCCTTGTCACCCTGCAGTCAGAGCATGGCCAGCTGCTTTGCCCCGCGTGCGGGGCGCTGATCGATGCCAAGTAAACTAACGACGACTCGCGTTCACAGGGCGGACAGCCTGGCCCGCCTCAACCAGAAAGAAAAACTGACCCGCTAACTCACGAAGTCACTTACGCACCTTCCCCTCCCTACGGAAGGCGCTCAAGCATGCCCCGTGAAAACTCGAATCTACAGCCGAACCCTGCTTCTTCTCGCCTTACTGACCGCCCCGGGCGCAGCCACGCTACACGGCCAGGCCAGCAACGACACCATCACCGTCAAGTCCGGCGGACTTCGACAGTCATTCGCGGGCTTCGGCGCCAGCCAGGCCAGCACGGCCTGGAACGCCATCGCCGCGACGCCGCGCAACCAGATGGCGGACATGGTCTACCGCGACCTGAAGATGAACGTGCTGCGCCTGTGGGCCGTGAACTTCGACACAAAAACCGTGGCCGAGAATCTCGCCACGTTCAACGCCACCTATCTGGCGAGCGGCGCGGTCGCCGGCATCAAAAGCCGTGGCGTGACCACCCTGCTTTTGGCGCCCGAGACGGGAACAGCGGGCAACCACGCCCCAACAGTGCCCATCCCAACCTACACGGAAAACCTTGCCGAATTCATCCTCCAGCTCAAGAACACCTACGGCGTGACGATCGACGTGACCGGCGTCTGCAACGAGCCCGAGAGTTCGTGGACGCTGGCGCAGATCATCGACTGCATCGGCTCGCTCCGCGCCAGTCTGGACGCCCGAGGCCTGGCCGGCGTCAAGATCATCGCCCCGGAAAGCTCCAACCCCGGCTCGGCCGCCAATTCCGTTGCCGCGATCCGCGGCAACCCTGCCGCCTGGAGCAGCCTGTACGGCATCGCCTCGCATTCCTACGGCGCGGTGCTGCCCAACGACGACCTGTATGTCCGGAAGTCTGGCAAAGCGTGGTGGATGACGGAAGCCTCCGACAGCGGAAGCGAACAGGCGGAAGACGAGAACCGCGCCTGTTCGATCCTCGCCCGCTACCTGTGCGAGATGAATTTCGGGGTGGACGAATGGATCTTTTTCATCGGCCTCGGACAAGTCTCCGACAACAGCACCTACACGATCGGCTCCGCTTTTCTGATGCTGTACGACCTGAAGACCGCCAGCATTGTTCCCATGCTGAAGTACTATTATTTCAAGCAGGCCCTGAACACGTTTGACGCGCGGTGCGTCTTCCGCAAATGCGTCAGCGCGGCCGAAGGCGACATGCTGCTGAACTACGTCGGAGGAGGAACCAACCGGAACCCGGCCATCAACGCCGCCGCCGCATTCAACCCCGACGGCAGTTGGGGCATCACAGTGGTCAACGACACGGGCGTGACCGGCAGCCCCGCCACGGGTTTAAACCTCTTTTACCCGGCCGCCGCGTACAACATCACCTTGACCGTCGAGGAGCTGACCAACACACCGAGCATGGCCTTCGCGGTCCACCGCAGCAGCGCCTCCAACCACGTGGTGGCCTCCGGCACCGTCACGCTGACAAACGGCATGGCCACATTCCCCGTCGCGGCCAGAGAGTTGGTCAGCCTGCGCTCCGGAGCGACCGCGCCCGCCATTCCGCCCGCTCCCGGAAACCTGTCCGGGTCAACCGTCAACGCGCCGGTCAGCCTGAACTGGCACAACACCGTCAACGCCGCGTGCTGGAACATCAAGCGCTCAACCGTCCGGGGCGGACCCTACACCGTCATCGCAACGGCCGCAACAACCCATTACGACGACCACACCGCGGCCAGCGGCGTGTTGTACCACTACGTCGTGTCCGCGTCCAACGCCGTCGGCGAGAGCGCCGACTCGCCCGAGGTCACCGCGGCGCGCGCGCCGTTCCCGTGGAAGAACACCGACATCGGGAACGTGGGGCTGACCGGCAGCCTCACCGTCTCGGACGAGGGCGTCTTCACGGCATACGGGGCCGGGAAAACCGTCGGGAGCACAAACGACTCCTTCAACTTCACGTACAAGACCATGAAGGGCAACGGCACCCTCGTGGCCCGGCTGGCAAGAGCGAGGCAAACCAACAACTCCAGAGCCGGGATCATGATGTGCGAGACGCTCGACACCGCGCCCAAAGCCGTGTGCGTGGTCTACGACTTCAACGGGGTCTGGAAAAGGACAATGCTGTGTTCGCGAACCACAGCGGGAACTGCGGGATCCTGGTCTAGTAGCGCCGTCACCGGCGTACCCACCTGGTTCAAGCTCACACGCTCCGGCAACACGTTCACCGGCTACGCCTCGACCGACGGGAAAAACTGGGCCGCGTTCACCTCCCGCACCGTCGCCATGTCCAACACCCTGTATGCGGGGCTGGTGGACTGCGCCAACAACACCGACTTGTGCGAGGCCACGTTCGACAATGTGTCCGCCCCTTGTGCGGCGCCCACGGAAGTGAAGGAAGATGCGACTCCCCGGCAGGTCAGGCTGGGCTGGACCGCCGCGTTCGGGGCAAGGTCCTACACCGTCAAGCGCGCAACCGTCAGCGGTGGACCCTACACGGCCGTCGGTTCCGTCGACTCCCCGTCCATCGCGTTCACCGACACGGCGGTCAGCGCCGGCACGAATTACTTCTACGTCATCTCCGCCGTGAACGAAGCCGGAGAAAGCGCGGACTCCGAAGAGGCCGAGGCCTGGACCGTCGCCGAAAAAGGCACGCGCTTCCAGCTCCTGTGAAGTGCCGCCTGCCCCCCTTGTCAGGCGCCACCACTACTCCTGCATTAACCACTCGACTGCTTTTTCGCACGTCTCGAATGCGCGCACCGGGAATCCACGGTTGACAGCGACGTTTTCAAAAAACCGATCCTCTTCGCTCAACACGTGTCGCACGAACGCGCTCTTTATTCTCTTGAGCGTTTCGGCTATTGCGCCTTCTGGGTTTGCGACTTTGAACGTGGACATCGTCCCCCCGACAACGTGTGCCTCCGTCAGGTCAATCAGAAAACGGCAACACCCGTTGTTGGCGAATATGTCAGCCGCAAGCCTTTTGAGCATATCGCTGTCATCAGGACGGACGAACGACTCGGTGACATGAATCCAACAGATTCCACTGTTCTCGTCGATTCTCACAGAGTATTTCATATTATTCTTGTCATCTACGATTCCGGCGCGCCGGAGGCCTTCTGTCACTGAATCTCGAACGTCACGAACACCGTGATGCGGACCTTCTCCGCATCTGCGCCGAAGGCGGCAGAATTCTGGTCGATCGGAACGTTTTCGTCGGGGGTGTTCCAACCCTCGGGCGGATACTCGTTTATTGCCAGGACATTGCCGAGTCGCGCCCCCAGCACAGTCGCCATGGCAGTCGCCTTGTCTTTGGCCGCCTCGGTCGCCTTCACCAGGGTCTCTTTCGTGATCTGGTCTGCCTTTGAGCTGACGACGTTGTACCTGACCTTGATGCCCTTGCCCCGGCTGAGCATCTCAAGCATCTCAGGAAAGAGCCGAGGGTCACGCTGCCGGATGGAGACAACACGAGTGACGGCGAGCGGCTTCAACGGGTCACGAGACTCTGCCTTCTCGTCGATTCTGGCGTCCTGGATTCTGACGAAGCCAACGACGATGTCGGCGCCCTGACCCCCCCTTTTGGCACAGGCCTCTGTCAACCCCCTGACCTGCTCGTCACTTGACGCCTTTGCCTCAACCACGTCCTTGCCTGCCGTCTGGAGCGTCACGTTCCACAGAATCGTGTCCGCCGGGATGTACCCGACTGCGGTTCCACTGACAGAGACCGTCCGAGCTGCTGGTTTTTTCTCCTCGGTTGCGGCCTTCACACTGACACTGACCGAGAGCGCACCGATCATGAGCGCGACCACCAAACGTTTCATTGCGAACCCCTTTCGTATCGTTCTGTTCCCCAACGTCCCCATCCCGTCATGGCGCAACCGGCGACCGGAAAGACGGACTGCCAGTTACTTTCTTAGGGTCATTTTATCAGTGTCCCAGTCCGTGATTCAACCCCAGTCTTTGCCGGTTTGCTTGGACGGCCGAGAGTTGGGAGAGGACATCGAAATCGCTATCGGGAGCGAACACCTTGCGAGTCAATTGCGAGAAGAACCACGCTGGCAGGCTGAAAGAAGAACGATACCGATCCCGATAGCGATTTGGGGAGTGCGCAAGCACGCGGCAAAGGCTGGCTAGGGAAAGAATGAGCAACACGACAGCGGGCACA
>Ga0075012_10003767_pt1 | contig 14253 bp, 14 predicted proteins | sample All_14_2_FD_71474 | JGI IMG/M metagenome (GOLD analysis project Ga0075012, IMG submission 71474) | Freshwater microbial communities in response to fracking from Pennsylvania, USA - Allegheny Zone_MetaG_DW_15 | ecosystem: Environmental > Aquatic > Deep subsurface > Groundwater > Drilled... | reverse complement strand
GAAGCTGCGCGTCACCATCCCGGCGTCGTCGATCTCGCGAACGAGGAACTTGATCCAGGCGTCGGAACCGGCGCGCTCCACGGCGATCGCCTTTTCGGCGCTGAACCTGACGTCCTCGATCTCGCCACCGGTGCACACGACATGGTTGATGTCGCGATTGGACAGGCGAACGGTGCTGGTTTGATCGGGCAACGCGGTGACGGTCTGCGCGATTGAGGGCAACGGCGTGGCCAGGAGGGCGAGCGCCAACGCCCGCTTAACGGGGGTTCGCATCGAAATTTTCCTCAGTGAGGGCAGTCAGCCAGAAACGGCCATTGTCGATCACGTAGCGAATCCGCAGATTGCCTCGGAATTTGCGGATCACGCCGCCAATCACCCGGACCTTTTCGACCGGCACGAGAATCTCGGTCCGGGTCCAGGTCACGGGCTGATCGGGACGAATGTAGGTCGCGATCGAGAGCGTGGGGTTGTTGGCCAGTTCGTCGAGCAGCCGGTTGAGGCTGTCGCGCAGGCTGTTGTAGGTCGAGGGGTGCGTGATGCTCAGCAGTTCCTGGAACTGCCGATCCGCGGAGTAGGCGGAGTAGGTGCCCGAGAGCGACACGACATTGCGCGTGATCGAGCGCAGATAGGCCTCGGACGGCTCGCCGCCCGTGACATAGAGGTCGCCGCCCGCGCCGTAGGGGACGATGATCGTCCGGGTGTTCTGGTTGGAGGTGTAGATCACCGTGCCCAGCACCGCCGTGATCCCGAACAGGCCGATGACGGCGAGCTTCAACAGCCGGTTCTCCTCGAACAGGTTGCTCGCCCCTTGCAGGTAGCGGTGGATGCCATAGCTGCCCGGCTTGCCGATCAGCGGATCGCGTGGGGGTGTGCCGGGGGATTTGCGTCCGAACATGGCCCGCCTCATTCGTAGAACCGGGTCTGGGTCGGACCCGGATAGTTGGACCAGCGGACCAGGCCCCAGCGCCAGGCCATGTGCGGGATGAAGCCGCGCGGCTTGGTGCGGAGCCAGGGAACGAAAAGGAGAAGACCCGCGACGAGCGCCCAACCGAGCATCCCGCCCACGATCACGGCGACGAAGATCACCGTGATCACGAGCACGAACTCGTCCGATCCGAACCACAGGATCTGGACGGGTTTGTGCAGATATTGGGGTAGCCGCTCGTCCACGAGCCTTCTCCTCCTTGCGTCGTGACCTCCCTGCGAAGCTGGTTGAACTTCGGGGGTTGTCCCGCCAGTGCGCCTCATGCGCCCTGGCCCGTTGAGGTCCGCCGACCGCGCCCAGGCGCGGCGGCGGACCAATCCGTCAGATGACCATTCCGAATGTCTGGAGGATCGAGTCCGCCTTGATCAGGCAGACGGCCGCCACGATGGTCGGGATGCCGATCATGATGTTCGAGAAGAGCCTGCTCACGCCGAACAGGAAGGCCGCGACGCCGCCGACGAAGCCGAGCGGGCCTTTGACCCCTTGATTGACCACGATATCGTAGATGTCGTAGCCGAGGTCGCCGGCCGCCGGCGCCGAGAAGGCGTGAGCCCCACCGGCCCCGAGCAGCGCGAGCAGGGTTACGGGAATGCCGACATTGGCGATTGAGGCGGATTGTCTGCCGAGTGTTTTCAACATGCACTTGCTCCAGGGAAGATGGGCCGCTCCGGGGACTGCTTGCCGGCATCGATGAGGATCGCTGTCGGCCGACGGCGAGGCTGGACGGCCCGGTTCGGGTCCCGCCGCCGGCATTGGGATTTGCGCGGCAGCGGCAGAGCCGATGCACCGCGCGTTCGCGATGTGAGGAGCCGGAAGGCGATCAGCGGCCGGCATTGGCGAGCGCCTTCTTACCGTCGAGGAACGCCTCGATCTCGGCCTGCCGGAAACCGGAAATCATCTGTCCGTCCGCGATCAGGGTCGGCGTGCCGGTGATGCCGGTCTTGCCGACGATTCCGGCATGCGCCTCGACCCTGGCCTTGCCTTCCGCGCATGTGCGCAAAGGCGTGGGCGCGGTTCCGCCGTAGATCGCCTTGAACGCCGCTTCTTTGTCCGGGGAGCAAAGGACATGCTCGGCCTTGGCGGCGGCCTCGGCGTGGATGCCGGAGACGAAGAAGATCAGCCGCCGTACCGGCTTGCCCTCGGCTGCCTTGGCGGCCCAGAAGCGATCGAGCGCGCGGCAGTAGGGACAGTCGGGATCGGTGAATTCGACAACGGTGGGCGCGCCCGCCGGACCGATGGCGAGGGCCATGCCGGTATCGATCCCGGCCAGCTTTCTGGTGGCGGCGGCGTTCTGCGCCAGCGCGGTGAGGTTCTGGCCGTTGCGGTCGTAGATTTCCGCGAACAGCAGATGCTCGCTGTCAGGCGCATAGTAGATGATGCGGCCGCCTGCAGTCGCCTGATAGATCGGGCCCTTGACGGGCGCCGGCCCGAAATCCTCGAACTGCAGATTGACGAAGGTCTGCCGCAACTCGCTTTCGGCATCACGCGCGGCGGCGCTCAGTGGATCGGCGGTTTGGGCGAACGCCGCGCCTTGAGCGGCGAGCAACAGGGGGAGGGCGAAGGCTGCCGCACCGAACTGGCGGGTGGGCTTACGGATGCGCATGCGAAGTCTCCTGAAGAATGCTGGCAGGGCGGGAGAGCAGGCGCGCATCGATATGCGTGCCCGCTCCCACCGGGATGTGATCGGCAGTGAATGATGCGGGCGTCGGCTCCGTCCGGTTCGTCGCGGCGACGCGCAGAACGAACCCATCGACCGTCGCCACCACGATGCGCGGCTGCTCGGCCACCGGCGCGATAACTGTCTGTCGGCCATGTCCGCCGGGTCCGGCACAGGCTGTCGTCGTGACGATCAGTGTGCCCAGGGCAGCCGTCATCGCTTTGGCAATCGGCATCATGCACGACTCCATGTTGGCGCCCCGCGCCATGGTTGATGAATACTTAATGGTCCGAAGTATCAGGTCCGATTCGACTTGAACCCTCGCAACACGATCTGAGTGATTTGAAACGAAGAGGATTGCAACAGGCCCCGGCAGTGGGGTGCCTGAAATGGCGATATTAGCCGTAAATATGCGAACTTAGCCTTATAAATTCGCCTTCGGGATCACATGGACTGATCTGGTGCCGGTTCGGCAATAAAGTTCCTGAATGATCCGATTTGGAGGAAAATGGAAATTAACTGCTCATTGTGCGTCGAAACATAAATATGGTCGCGCATCCGCTATAAATGGGCAGAGATATTCCTCTAAAATCATCGGCATCTATTCTTGATGCTGGTTACTCCACGATCCTACCTTTGCCGGATTACCCACAGAGCCCGACGGGCCGAACCGGGGAGGAAGGACATATGGCATCCGATGGAAAATTCGCCGACGTCGACCTGTCGATCTTCAAGGAACTCAAGAAGCTCTCCGGCGAGAAGATCAGGCAGGCGCGAAAGGCGCTCGGTTTGACGCAGCTGGAGGTCGCCACCGAAATGGGCGGAAGCCTGCGCTGGTATCGCGCGATCGAGTCCGGCGATCCGGGGATAAGGCTGGAGGATCATCTGATCGCACTGCTCCGGCTCGGTGCATCGACCGCGCATATCGCGCTGCCTGTCCTCTATGCGGGCCAACGCATGCGGTTCCCGCGGCAACTGATCCACGGCGACCTCGCCTACATCGAGCGCAAGTGCATCGAGGCGATCTCGGACGCGGTGATCACCGGGTTGAAACAGGACCTCTTGCCGGAATGGTCGCGGAACGACGGGAAGGACCGGTCATGAAAATTGACGGTCCGGTTCGGGCGTGACGCTGGGACAGGAGGAAAAGATGGCGATCTTTCATTTCCATGTGAATATCATCAGCCGCGGCGCTGGACGCAGCATCGTCGCGGCCGCGGCTTGGCAAAACAGCTGCCGGCTGTACGATGAGCGCTACGGCCGGTTTTCCAATTTCGCGAACAAGCGGGCGGTCGCCTGGTCGGCGCTGATACTGCCGTCCGGGGTCCCCGCGCAGTGGGAGGATCGCGAGTGTTTCTGGAACGCATTGGCAGCAGCCGAAATCCGCAAGGACGCGCAGCTCGCCAGGCAGTTCGACGTCGCGCTGCCCGATGAACTGGACCTGCCGGCGTCGATCGCGGTCCTGCGGCGTTTCGCCAGCGAGATATTTTGCGTCGCGGGTTTTGCCGCCGACCTGACGCTGATCGAGATGGGCGACACGCCTAGGGGCAAGCACCACCATGGCTATCTGCTGATACCGACCCGTCCGATCGTTGACGGGCTGTTTGGCCAGAAACCGCGCGAATGGAACAGTCGCGGGAAGCTGCTCGACATCCGTGCCGCCTGGGCGAGGGTCCTGAACGATAAGTTCGCGGCGCTGGGATATGATGTCCGCGTCGATCATCGATCCAATGAAGAACGTGGCATTAAGGCGGCACCGGTTGCGCATATCGGCGTGGCCCGCAAGCGCATCGCGGCGCGCGCCCGGCAAACATCCTGACAACACCTTACGTTGATGAACATCGGTGGCTTTGCTCATCGCCGCTTCTGGCGCCGCACTCAATTCGCTTTAGCTGCCGTCGATTCCGATGCGTTCCCGATCGCCTTGTTGAGCGCGGCATAGCGGGTTGCGAGGCGCCCATTGCTGTCCGCCAGATCGCGCGACGCCTGCAGTATCGTCCGCTGGCTGTCGATGACGTCCAGCCAGGTGATGACACCGCCCCGGTAGCGCGCCGACGCGAGATCGAACGCGGCCCGCGCGCTGTCGAGCCGCGCGGCGAGCTTCCCATTCTGCTGCTGCTCAGCGGTATAGCCATTGAGCGCATCGTCAATCTCCTGCCAGGCCTGGAGTACGGTCTGCTGGTAGGTGACCGCCGCTTCCTTCTGCTCCAGTTCGCGAAGCTGGACGACACGCTTGCGCCGCCCGCCATCGAACAGCGGCAGGCTGACGCTCGGCCCGATCGACCAGGCGCGGCTTGCCCAGTCGAACAGGTTCTCGGCTCGATAGGATTCAAGGTTGAACCCACCGCCCAAGCGGATGCTCGGATACATGTCTGCTTTGGCCACACCGATATTGGCAGTGGCGCTGTGCAGGCGCGCTTCGGCCGCGCGGATATCGGGTCGGCGCAACGCAATCTCGGAGGGGAGGCCGAGCGCCAGATCGGGCAGCGCGGGCTTGCCGGCGTCGGCCACAGGCTTCAGCAGATCGCCGAGCGCTCCGGGACGTTCCCCCAGCAGCAAGGCGATCTGGTTGGCTTCCTTGGCTTCCTGGGCGAGCAGTGCGGGCAGTTGCGCCTCGATCCCCTGCAATTCGCTGCGCTGGCGTTCGAGATCGAAGTGATTGTTGATCCCGCCCGTTGTGCGCGCGGCAAGAAGATCGGCGCGTTCCTTGAGCGCCGCGATGTCCTCGCGGGCGAGCGCGATCTTGCGCTGGATCGCGCGCAGATCGAAATAGTTGCTCGCCACATCGCTGGCGAGGGTGAGGCGGGCCAGATCGAGCAAAGCGGCCTGCTGCGCGACGCCCGCATCTGCCGCCTCGAGCGACCGGCGCACCTTGCCCCACAGATCGATCTCCCAGGAGGCGTCGAGGCCGGTCTGATAGAGGGTGAACGGCTCGCTGAGCAGCTTGACGAGGGCATCGCGATCGGACCCCGACGAGGAACCCACGACCGCATCGAGCAACCGCGTACTGGCACCGTATTCGCTCTGCCGCTGGCGTGACACCTGCCCACTGGCATTGACCTGCGGCAAGCCCTGCGCCGCCGCGCTGCCACGCTGGACGCGCGCCTGCGCGACGTGCAGCGCGGCGGTCTGGAGGTTCGGGCTGGCGGCGAAGCCGCGGCGCACCAGTTCATCCAGCACGGGATCGTTGAACGCCCGCCACCAGTCGGTAGGCAATGTGGCGTCCGTGCCCACCGATCCATGCAAGCTGGCGTCGCCGCTGCGCCAGCTCGTCCAGTCGGCGGGCGTGGCGGGCGTCGGCTTCGTGAAGTTCGGCCCCATGGTGCAGCCGGCGAGGCCAAGCGCCAGCAACGACGACACCAGGGCCTGCCGGATCGAGTTGCTGGAAGCGGGCGGAATGAAGGGCATGTCGGCAGTCCTGTTCATCAGGCGAGGCGGTTGCGGAAGAGCCATGCGGCGAGCGGCAAGGTGATGGCCGCGACCGCCAGCATCGGTATGAAGTCGAGGGCGACGTCGGCAAAAACCGCGCCCTCGAGATAGATGCGGCGCACCATGTCGATGCCGAAGCGCAGCGGATTGACGTAGGTGAGGAGCTGCAGGATCTGCGGCATGTTGCGCACCGGCGTCAGCATGCCCGAGAGCAGCATCAGCGGCATCACGAGCAGGAAAGTGTAGAGCATCGCCTGCTGCATGGTGAGCGATAGGGCCGAGATCGACATGCCGATGCCCACGCCCGCCGCAGTGAACGTGACGAGCCCCAGATAGAGCAGCCAGTAGGAGCCGTTCATCGGGATCTGGAACCAGAAGCGGATGATGAGCAGAATGATCGTCGACTGGATGAGGCCGACGAGGATCGAGGGGATCGCCTTGCCGATCAGGATCTGCATCGGGTTCAGCGGCGTCACCAGAAGCTGATCGAAGGTGCCCTGCTCGCGCTCGCGCGCGACCGAGAGGGCGGACAGCAGCAGGGTCTGGAGGAAGCTCAGCGCCGCGATCATCGCCGGCATCAGCGTCCAGCGCGATTCGAGGTTCGGATTATACCAGGCGCGACGCTCGACGGTGATCGGTGGGCTTCCGCCCAGAGACCGGCCATAATCGGCGACGATCGCGCCGATCTGACCCGCGGCGGCGCCCGCCGTCGAGCTGTTGCGGCCGTCGAGGATGATCTGGATCGGCGCCGTGTCGCCCACGGTCAACCGATGCTCGAAATCGGAGGGGATGCTGATCGCGAGCAGCACCTTGCCGCTATCGATCAGGTCGCCGATCTGCGCGTTCGACGCAAGTGTCGTCTCGCGCCGGAACACACCGGTCCCGTCGAGGCGGGCGAGCAGTTCGGTGGAGGCGGCGCCCTGGCTCTGGTCGACCACGGCATAGGGCACATGGGTCAGGTCATAAGTCGCGCCATAGCCGAACAGCAGGGCCTGCATGAGGGCTGGCGCGAACAGGATCGTGCGGTTGGCGGGATCCTTGACCAGCGCCAGAATCTCCTTGCGGACGAGCGCGAAGGTCTGGGCGAGCCAGGCGATGAGGTCGGCCATGGGCATCAGTCAAGCCTCTTGCGCAAGGTGCGTCCGGTGACGAAGGCCAGAAGCACGCCGTAGGCGGCGAGGATCGCGCAGTTCTTGAGAACCATCGGCCAGATCGTTCCGGCGAGGAACAGCGACTTCACCAGCTCCATGAAATGCGTCGCGGGCAGAAGCTGGCTGACGATCTGGATGACAAGCGGCACGTTACGCAGGTCGAACACGAACCCGGACAGCATCATCGCCGGCATGAAGCTCGCCAGTAGCGCCATCTGGCTGGCGGCGAACTGGTTGCGGGTCGTTCCCGAGATGAACAGGCCGAGCAGCAGCGCGACGATCAGATAGAGCAGCGAGGCAAAGATGATGACGATGAGCGAGCCCCGGATCGGCACCTCGAACAGGAAGCGCGCGGCAAGAAGGCACATCACCATATCGATCGCACCGATAACCACGTAGGGCGCAAGCTTGGAGAGGACGAGTTCCAGCGGCCGCACCGGCGTCACGAACAGCGATTCGAGCGTACCGCGCTCCCATTCGCGCGCGATCAGGAGCGACGTGAGAAAGGCGCCGATCAGGGTCATCACCAAGACGAGGAGACCGGGCACAAGATACCAGGTGCTGACACCCGCCTCGTTGAACCAGGTGCGCTGCACCAGCGTGATACCGCCTCCCGATCCGCTACCGGATCGATCCATTATATGGCGAGAGGCTGTCTGGATCCCGCCGTTCACATAGCCTTCGATTGCGGACGCTGTCGTCGAATCCGCGCCGTTGACGATAAGCTGTATCCGCGCATCGCCCGCGGCTCGGCGCTGCGAAAAATCGACCGGCACGCGCACGATGGCCTCGACCTTATGCGCGCGGATCAGCCTGACGGCCTCGTCCATGTTCGCGGCCGCGACCGGCACCAGATAGGGCGAGCCGCCGATCCCGGCGACCGCTTCCTGCGCGGCGGGGGAGCGATCCTCAAGCACGATCGCGACCGGCGCGTCCTTGACGTCGAAGGACAGGCCGTAGCCGAACAGCAGGATGAGCGCGAGTGGCAGCAGCAGACCGACGAACAGGTTGCTCTTGTCGCGCAGGAGCTGGCGCACTTCCTTGCGGGTCAGCGCGAGCAGCCGCCTGTGGAAGCCTGAGGCGCTGCTCATGCGGCCGCCTTCTCCCTGGTTTGGCGGGCGCGGTTCTGCTCGACGATGGCGATGAAAGCCTCGTTCATGTCGCTTGCGTCGTCGCCGGCCTGTTCGCGCACCTCGGCAGGCGTTCCGAGCGCGAGCAGTTCGCCGGCATCCTGGATGGCGATGCGGTCGCAATATTCCGCTTCTTCCATGAAATGGGTGGTGATGATGATGGTGACGCCGCCCTGCGCGAGGCTGGTGATCGTGCGCCAGAAGGCACGGCGCGCAAGTGGGTCGATGCCGCTGGTCGGCTCGTCGAGGAAGAGGATGTCGGGCTCGTGCAGCAGCCCCGCCGCCATGGCGAGCCGCTGCTTGTAACCGACCGGCAGGATGCCGCTCTGCGCCGACGCATCAAGATCGAACTGCGCGATCACCGCCTTGACCCGCTCGCGTTTCCGCTCGCCGCGCAGGCCATAAGCGCCGGCGAAGAATTCGAGATTCTCCCTGACCGAGAGGTTGCCGTAGAGCGCGAACTTTTGGCTGACATAGCCGATCCGTGCCCGCGCCTTGGCGCGTGCCGTGCGCAGATCGACACCCGCCACCTCGAGATGACCGCTGGTCGCCGGGAGCAGGCCGCACAGCATGCGAAATGTGGTGGTCTTGCCCGCGCCATTGGGGCCGAGCAGCCCGAAGATCTCACCGCGCTGCACGTCGAAGGACGTGCTGGCAACGGCAATGAAATCGCCGAACTTGCGGACGAGATCCCGCACGACGATCACTGGCCCGTCCCGTTCCCCGGCAGATGGCGACGCGGTTTCGGCCGTACCGTACCGATCCCCGTCTTCCTTGTTCGTGTTCGCATCATCGGCTGCTTGTGCCGGCTCGTTCTCATGCTCGCGCAACAGCAGCATGAAGGCGTCTTCGAGCTCGGCGTCGCGTGGCTGGACCCTTGTGTCGGACAGCAGGTCGGCCAGCGCCGCCTCATCGCATTCCGGCCTGCGGATGAAATGAACGTCGCCGCCCTTGGGAACCGCATCGATGATCCGGTCCGGTGCATCGATCAGGCGGGCCTGGAGAACCCGCGCGGGCCGATCCGGCAGAGCATCGGCCACATAGCCAAGGCTCTCGGCTCTCTTTCGCAGCGCATCCGGCGGACCGTCTGCCAATATCTTGCCGTGATGGAAGACGAAGATCTGCGCACAGCGTTCGGCCTCATCCATGTAAGCCGTACTGACGATGACGCTCAATTGCTCGTCGGCGATGAGTTGGTCGATGATCTTCCACAGGTCGCGGCGAGACAGCGGATCGACCCCGACGCTTGGCTCATCGAGCAGCAGCAGGTCGGGCGAACGCACCAGCGTGCAGGCCAGCCCCAGCTTCTGCTTCATGCCGCCCGACAGCTTGCCTGCGGGGCGGTCGGTGAAGCGCGCCATGTCGGTCATTTCCAGCATCCGGCCGAAGCGTTCGCGGCGCACTTCCTGCGGCACGCCGTGGAGGTCGGCATAGAGATCGAGATTTTCCTGGACGCTCAGATCCTCGTAGAGGCCGAAGCGCTGGGGCATATAGCTGATGCGGTTCTGCACTGATTGCGGATCGGCGCGCACATCGATGCCCAACACATGGAGGCTGCCCTCATCGGGCCGCAGTAGCCCCGCCATCATCCGCAGGAGCGTCGTCTTGCCCGCGCCGTCGGGGCCGACAAAGGCGGTCAGTTCGCCCGCGCGGACGGTCAGCGATATGTCGTCGATCGCATCGAACGGCTTGCCGTCCGGCGCATCAAAACGCTTGCGCAAACCCTCGATGGCGACCGTGATGTCGGGCTCGCTCACCGTGCCGTGCCGGTATCGTTGCCGTTCCTGTCGCTGTTGGCGGTATTGATGCGCACCGTCACCGGCTGCCCGAGCCGCAGGCGGTTGGCCTTGTCCTCGACCTGCACCCGGACTTCATAGACGAGGCTGGTGCGCAGTTCCTCGGTCTCGACCGACTTGGGTGTGAATTCGGCGACCGACGAGATATAGCCGATCCTGCCGGCCACCGGCTGATCGGGCATGCTGTCGCTGACGACACTTGCCGCCATGCCCGGCTTGATACGGCCAAGGTCGGGCTGGTTCACATACACACGCACCCATTTGGGATGGGCAAGCGCAATCGCAAACACCGCCTTCTGAGGCGAGGCCATGTCGCCCGGTTCGAGCAGGCGCGAACGCACCACGCCATCGACCGGCGCGCGCAGCACGCCTTGGTCGATCCGGTGCTGGAGCAGCGCGACCTGTGCCTGCACCGCCTTCACCTGCGCTTCACCACCCGCGACATCTTCCGCCCGCGGGCCACGCCGGGTGAGGCGGAGTGCTTCGGCCTGCTCCCGTGCCCTGGCGCGCGCCGCAACGGCCGCCTTGCTGGCATGATCGATATCTTGCGCGCTGACCCCGCGTCCCTGGGTCGAGGTGGCAATACCCCGCAGACGTGCAAGATCGCCTTCCGCGCGCGCTGCCTCGGCTTCGGCCGATGCCAGGCGCGCCTGCGCCTGCGCGACTTCTTCCGGTCGCGATCCGTTACGCAGGCGCAGCAGGTTCTGCCTTTGCACCTCGCCCTGCGCCTTCGCTTCCTCGGCCTGCAATTTCAGGGAAACGGTATCGAGCGTAGCCAGGATGCTTCCCGCCTTCACGCTGTCACCTTCCTCCGCCCGCACCTGTGCGACGCGGCCGCTGTCCTCGAACGCAAGCGAGACCTGTCGGACATCGACATTGCCCTGAAGCACCAGCTCGGCTTTGCCGGCGTCTTTCCCGCCACACCCACTCAGCGCCAGTGCGGCCATGCCGAGGATGCCAAGGGTGCGATTGTGCATGTGACGACTCCGGACGGTGAGGACTGCGGCGAAAAGAATCTTAGTCTAAATCGGATTTAATGTTCGACTTGTCCTACAATCCGATCCGGTTCAAGAGCAAATCATGAATGGCAAACCCCTCCGAGGCCCCCGGTCGGACGGTGCGGCGACCCGCGCGCGGATATTGGAAAGCGCTGGCACATTGTTCGCGTCGCAGGGCCTGGCCTCGACCACGAGCAAGGCGATCGCCGCGAAGGCGGAAGTCGATCTTGCCTCGATCAACTATCATTTCGGCAACCGCGATGGCCTCTACCGGACCGTGTTGGTCGAGGCGCATCGACGGTTTGTACGGCTCGAGGAACTCGAGCAGATATCTGCAAGCCGGGTGATGCCCGAAGAAAAGCTTGGCACGCTGCTCGATGCCATCGTCGGCCGCCTCGCCGGGCCCTCGCATTGGAGTACTGCCGTGCTGGTTCGGGAACTTGCGGCGCCGTCCGCGCATTTTGCCGTCCTGCGCGACGAGGAAGCGCCGCCCAAGCTTCGCGTCGCGCTGCGGATATTGAGCGACGTGAGCGGGATACCCATCGGCGCGCCGGAACTGCTCTGCTGCCTGATCAGCGTGGCCGCGCCATGCGCCATGCTGCTGATCGCCGGCGATAACCTGCCCGCACCGGGCAGGGACATATTGCGGATCGATCGCCGGGCGCTGGCGGACCATTTGCATCGTTTCGCGCTCGCGGGCCTGAACGCTGCCGGGCAGGACTATCGCGCGCGCCATGAGGAAGACAATGCCCAATTGCCAGCCTGACATTCATCCGCGCCAATCCGGGCGGACAGCCGCATTTGTCTTTGGCTTCGTCTTCCTTCTGAAGGCAGTTCTTCGTCGGCTATGGCGAGAATCTGTTCGACTATGACCGCAATGCGACACGCCTCAGGATCGGCGTGGCATTGGCGCGGTAGCCTTGGCGTCCTAGCCTCGTGTAAGGCTATAAAGCACCGAGAGCCGACAAGTAGGCACTGGATTGCCCAAAAATGCGATCTTGGCCCCTTTGGGGACTTTCCGTGAAATGCTAACCTGACATTGCGTTGTGGTCTCCCCGCGCTGCCCGACGGGTCAGCGATCCATGCACTATTTCAATCAGAATGCTTCTGGCCGAGTGTGGCGCCCTTTTGCACCCTGTGGTCGCTGCATCGTCCGATCATCTCAGAGTTATCGGAAGAGGAGGGGGAAGGGAGAAAGCGCAAGCCGTGGAGAGATCGCTGCCGGTAGCTCCATTTCCCTAATCGCGCCTCTGGAGTCAGCAGACGGTCAGATTGGATGTTACCATGCCTGACCTGCTCGCGTTCTCCGACCTGAAGGCGAAGGGCATTCCTTTCACCCGGCAGCATGTAGCACGCCTGATCAAGCAAGGGCGGTTTCCCGCGCCGATAAAGTTGGGCGTCGGGACAAACCGCTGGATATCGTCCGAAATCGACGACTGGATCGATCTGCGTAAAGCCGATCGCGACGCATTATTGAAAGCGCGTGAGGCACGCGCCTAGGACCGCAGGGGCAATTCGCCCATCGCCAACGGTGTAGAACAGCCTCTGGCTGAACTCCGCGCGTTATCTGAACACGCGAATCGCCCGTACCCGCGGTGCATCCATGCGGGTGCCAGTCATGTCGTGACGGGATGCGGCCCCCGGGCATCAGCTGTGCCGGCACTTTTTTGAACATCCTGGAGCCGCGCATCACATGGAATCTGTAGCGCAGTTTGTAGCGCAAAACGCAAAAAGAGAAAATCACCTTGCGGCGATTTCCTTGCATACTATTGATTTCACTAGAGAATTTGGTGGACGCACTAGGGCTCGAACCTAGGACCCGCTGATTAAGAGTCAGCTGCTCTACCAACTGAGCTATGCGTCCATTCCCGTTCGGGAGCAGCCCCAATAGCGATTTTCCGCGCGCTGCCAAGCCCCAAAATCGCCCTGCGAACGCATTCTCATGCAAGGCCGCGCGGCGCAGTCTTGCTCCAGCGTTCGACCGCCATGATCGTGCCGATGCAGATCATGTTGGTCATCATCGACGATCCCCCGTGGCTCATCCACGGCAGCGGGATGCCCACCACCGGGGCCAGGCCCATGACCATCATCAGGTTGATGCACATGTAGAAAAAGATCGTCATCGTCATCCCGCTGGCGAGCAGGCGCGAAAAGCGGTCGGGCGCGGCCATGGAGACTTTCAGCCCCCAGCGGAAGATCAGCGCGAAGATGCCCAGCACGAACAGCCCGCCCAGCATTCCCCATTCCTCGGCCATGGTGGCGAAGACGAAATCGGTGTGCGATTCGGGCAGGTAGTTGAGGTGGCTTTGCGACCCGTCGCCAAAGCCCTTGCCGAAAATGCCGCCCGATCCGATCGCAATCTTCGATTGCGTGATGTGGTAGCCGGTGCCCAGCGGATCGCTTTCGGGATCGAGGAACACCAGCACGCGGTTTCGCTGGTAATCGTGCAGCAGGGTGAAGAAGGCAAGCGGCGCGGCGACCAGCCCGGCCGCGCCCGCGCCAAGGAACCAGCGCAGCGGCAGCCCGGCCATGAACATGACCACCACCGCGCCGAAGGTGATCGCAAGCCCGGTGCCGAGATCGGGCTGCAGCATCACCAGCCCCGCCGGAATCGCCAGCAACCCGGCGGCAGGCACCACCGCGCGCCAGCCTTGCGTTTCGCCCACCGGCAGCACGCTGTAGAACCACGCCAGCACCAGCACGATGCCCGGCTTCATCAGTTCCGACGGCTGGAGCGTCATGAAACCGAGATTGAGCCATCGCTGGCTGCCGCCGCCCATGCCGCCGATCAGTTCCACCAGCACCAGCAGCAGGCACAGGCCGATATAGACCGGGATCGCCATGCGCCGGAAGAACGCCTGCGGCACCCGCGCGATGACAATGGCCATGATCAGGAAGACCACGAAGCGCATCAGGTGCGTGCCCGCCCATATGCCAAAGCGCCCGCCGGCCGCGGAATGCAGCACTGCCGCGCCAAAGCAGACCAGCGCCGTCAGCGGCAGCAGCATGCCCCATGGCTGGCGCGCGATGATCGCCGGAATATAGGCGCGGCGCATCATGGCTGGATCGCCGGATTTGCGGCGGGGGCGGCGGCGCCGGAACTGGCG
>Ga0075012_10003766_pt1 | contig 14254 bp, 15 predicted proteins | sample All_14_2_FD_71474 | JGI IMG/M metagenome (GOLD analysis project Ga0075012, IMG submission 71474) | Freshwater microbial communities in response to fracking from Pennsylvania, USA - Allegheny Zone_MetaG_DW_15 | ecosystem: Environmental > Aquatic > Deep subsurface > Groundwater > Drilled... | reverse complement strand
CCAATATCCAGTCGCTGAATGTGAGCGATATGGCCAAACGAAGTTTGACGGCTCTAAGTTTTGGACTCCACATTGCGGCTTTCATTTTGATTTTAATTGTACTGATGCCCAACCCTTTCCTGATTTTTCTGCCCGTGGGCATCTTGTCTGCGACAATGATCACCGACACCTTCGAGCTTGATGATTTACTGGGTGCAGGAGATGCGAAAGAACATGGTGATGTATCGAAACCGGGTGAAGTTGAAGAGCGCACAAGTTCTCCAAAGAATGAGCCTGTAGATGACGCAGTGTATAGCGAGATTTTTCGGCCTGCCAGTGCATTAACACCATCAGAGGCTAAGAACAACCCAGCTTCGACAGGAGCGCCAAGCTTGAATAGATCAGAATAGCTCACCCTTTCCTCCACCGATACACTGCGGTTATTACTCAAGATCCTCCCAAACTACCGAAGGTCCTGGAGGGGTGGCAGGGTGCTGTTAATTCTTTGGCGCGGAACGCAGTGAGCACCAAAAATTCACAGTACCCTGACAGGACCCCGACGCGAAGATCTATTGTACGGAGTGCGTTCGGGTAGATGGTTAAAAGAATAAACAATTTAAATCCGTGCGGTGAACTGGTGAGCACGTCGTTCTCACTCCTTTGCCCACCTCGACCTGATGAAGGGAGCCTTTAACCTGACGGCTGCCGCAACCTACGCTTTTCTGGCTATATCCACCACCGCATCCACCCATAGATCCTGATCATTCACACAGGGAATCAAAGTCAGCTCCTCACCGCCGAGTTGTAGCCATTGGGCTTTGGCGCGGATGCCGATTTCTTCCAGGGTTTCCAGGCAGTCTGCTACGAAGGATGGGCAGGCTATGGCGAGGCGGCGGATGCCTTTTTGAGCCAGTTTGGGTAGTTCGACATCGGTGTAGGGTTGGATCCAGGGGGTTTTGCCGAGGCGGGATTGGAAGGCGCTGCTGTAACGGTCTTCATCCAGACTCAATGCGCCTGCCAGGGCGCGAGTTGTGGCCTGGCATTGTGATCGGTAGCAGGATGATTGGTCAGGTGGGCAAAGTGCGGCGCAAACCGGTTTGCAGCCGTTGCGTTCCAGGTGGCGCTCGGGGATGCCGTGGTAACTGAACAATAGATAATCATGATCAGCAAGATATGGTTTAATCAATGCCGCCTGAGCTGCAATAAACCCAGGGTGTTGGTAAAAATCACGGATGATATGCAATGACGGCAGCGTGTTTTTTTCAGCCAGCAAGGTCAAGACTTTTTCGATAGATGAGCCAGTCGCCGCTGATGAATATTGAGGATACAGAGGCAATACCGTCAGCTCATCACAAGCAGACAGTTGCTGCAAAGCAGACGCTATCGAAGGCTGACCATAACGCATACCCAGTGCCACCTGATGTGTCGCAGCAAGGCGTTGTTGCACCTTGGCCAGCAAAGCAAGACTATGCACCATCAACGGAGAACCTTCATCCGTCCAGACTTCCTGATAAGCATGAGCTGATGAACGCGGTCTGAACGGCAAAATAAAGGCGTAAACAAGTAAGTAACGCAGTGGCGCCGGCAAGTCGATAACCCGTTTGTCAGTGAGAAATTCGTGTAAATAGCGACGCACGGAGGCAACATCAGGTGCGTCGGGTGTGCCGAGGTTAATTAAAAGCAAACCCTGCTTCATGGTGCTGACTCGTTGCGATAAGGGAATTTGCTGTAATATAACAGAAAAGACCGTCTGCCGAGAAGGATAGCGGGCAAATGCAGCTTACTTGTTTTTCACGCAAGCTGGCGGCATGGATTCGTTTTCCTGAATAGCCATTGCCCGGTAAATTGCCATTTCGTTCGAAAAAATATAATCCTGAGTGTCAAAACTGCTGCCTGACTCCAGCCAGATACTGCATGCCGTTTTGGGTTTCCCACGGGACACTGAAAAATCATCCTGAGCAGGCAAGGCGGCGAAATTGTCATATTGATATAAGGCATACCAGGTTCGAGGGGTCAAACCAGACACATGAACACTCAGTCGCACTTGTTGCGGTGCAGGTCTTGTATTGGATTTGTCCTTGATTTCAGGCAGCTCCGTCACCGGATTGGTTTTCAACCTGACAGGCAATAGAGAAACGCCGCTTGCGGACACACCGGTTACAGCCACCGCATAATTTCCCTTTTTATTGCTGTTGTTAGACAGGGAATAAATACCGCTGGACGCCTTGTCGGCAGCCTGTCTGCTTTTCTGAAAAGGCGCAAAGGGGTAGGCATAACAATCTTCCGGGGAGTAGCCTTCTCCTGTATATAACACGTTATCACGAAAATATATCACATCATCGGCGTGATATTTGACCGGAGACTCGCTCAACTCATATTGTGAGCTCACACCGAATACAGGCACGATATGATCGTATTCTTCCTCCTCCGCGTCATCAAAAATGGACGCGTTTTCGTAAACGCCCATGATGGTCGGATGCCGCGCCAGCACCTGCTTTTTCACCCATAATAAAAAATCTTGCGAACTTTGCGATGCAGGTTTTTTGTTATCATATTGTTCAAAGGACAAATGCATGTTTTTCAGGGCATTGGTGATGTTGTTGTATTTGGATTTATCCCCATAAGTGCCAATCAGAATCTGGGTTAGCTGTGGCTTGGGGTTTTTAAAATCGCTGTTGGCCAGGGCGCGCGCATCGTATTGTGACAGATATTGACCATAATACAGTCCTGCGGCCACAAGAGACGTTTCGCCGCAATAGCCGTTGGTGCTGTTCCATTGCTCTCGACTGGGGATATCATTCACCAGCATTTTTTCGGTTGCAACAGTCAGATCGGCTTTGATATGACAGGCTTCAGTCCAGGCCATACATGGCCAACTCATCAAGAAAAGCAGATGTGCAAACAGACACTTTCCATACATTCGGCACCTCGCCGCAACCTAACATGACTCAATTATAGACAAAAAAATGGATGCTGCCGGAGAAAGTGATTGTGAGGATACAGCAACCATGACGAGCAAATATTCGCATCGCCATGGCATCAAAATAAAAAAGAGACGGCTTAAGCCATCTCTTCTTCAGGCACTTCAGACAGCGCCGTTACGTTTGCCGCATGCAAACCGCGATCGCCTTTTTCCAGATCGTATTCCACAACTTGACCAGGCGTTAATGTTTTGTAACCGGTGCCTTGAACAGCCGAGAAATGAACGAATATATCTTCACCGCCACCCGCGGGCATGATAAATCCCCATCCTTTGGCGTTATTAAACCATTTGACTTCGCCTCTAGCCATGACTATCTCCTTTTGCTAAAGCTGATCAATCGTCGGCTGGAAAACCAACCAGCTGGCAATTGCATTCATCCTTAAATGACAATTGTGCCCATCATCAATAATGGGTTCTTTCAACATATCGCAAAATTGGCACAAATCACAATAGTTTTTACAATTTTTAACCGATTTTTTTAAAACAGGGGGAATCCGTACTGATATTCCAATAAAAATGCCCGATCATGTCACTTCAGGAATCCTGGAAAAATTTTATTTTACAAACAATTTGCACTTTTATAATGCAAATATAATTCATGGTATATACTTCAAGTGAGCATATTGACTATTAATAAGGGGCGCTATGGCAACTCCTACCTCGCTGGCAAACCACTTGTTGATTGCCATGCCCTCGTTGACCGAGTCAACGTTTGAACGCAGTGTTATCTATGTGTGCGAACATCACGTTCAGGGCACGGTTGGTATTATTATCAATCGTCCGATGAAATTTCCCCTCGGCCTGGTTTTTGATCAATTACAAATAGAATCAATCAGTCAGGAAATCACCGACCGGCCTTTGTTATTCGGCGGCCCGGTTCAACCGGAACGTGGATTCGTCATTCACAGACCCATGGGCAGCTGGCGTTCCAGTTTGACTCTGGGAGATGACGTGACGGTGACCACATCCAATGATATCATTCGCGCCATCGCCGCTAACACCGGCCCCAAAGAAGTGCTGGTTGCCCTGGGCTATGCCGGCTGGACGGAAAACCAACTGGAAGAAGAAGTGCTGAACAATCAGTGGCTGGTTTGTCCTTACAAACCCGAGCTGCTCTATGACGTGCCCTTCAATCTGCGTTGGGAGTACGCCGGTTTGTCGATCGGGGTTAAAATGAATCAATTATCGAGTAATGTTGGCCATGCCTGATGGTCTGGAGTATCGCTTATGCCCTCGGGTGTTTATGCAGGATTTGATTTTGGCTACAAACGTATTGGGGTGGCGATCGGCCAGTCCATCACCCAGACTGCGCGTCCACTGTGCACGCTGAATGCAAAAGACGGTGTGCCGGATTGGCAGGAAGTTGAAAAAATCCTGCGCGACTGGCGCCCCGAAGCACTGATTGTCGGTTTGCCGACCTGTATCGATGACAGCGAGCAATACACCACTCCTGCCGCCAAAGCCTTTGCCCGTAAATTACACAAACAATTCAAATTGCCGGTTCATCTGGTGGATGAACGTTTGACGACGGTTGAAGCACGTGCGCAGTTGTTTGCCGAAGGTGGATATCGTAAAATCAAAAACACCCCCATTGACAGCATCGCTGCCTGTATTATTCTCGAGCAGTGGCTGCAAGAAGCGACGTAAAATATGAAGAATTTTCTGGACATCAGCCAACTCTCGGTTGAGAGCATTCAGCATTTGTTACAACGAGCCAAACAATTCAAACAGGACGGTCATTATCCTTCTCTGGCCGGCAATCACATGGCCAATCTCTTTTATGAAAACAGCACGCGCACGCGCGCCAGTTTTGAATTGGCTGCCCGGCATTTGTCGATGTCGGTGTTGAATTTGAATATGGGCGCATCGTCTGAAAGCAAGGGTGAAACGCTGGAGGATACGGTTGCGAATCTGGCTGCCATGGGCATCAATGTGTTTGTGCTGCGTCATTCAGAGGAAGGCATTCAACAGCATTTGGCGGATGTGTTTGGGCAACAGCCGATTCATTTTATCAATGCTGGTGATGGCAAGCATGCGCATCCCAGTCAGGCCATGCTCGATTTGATGACCATTGCTGAGCACAAAGCGGATCTGGCGGGTTTGAAAATCGCGATAGTAGGCAATATTCGTCATTCGCGCGTGGCCAATTCTTTGCAATGCTTGTTTGCCAAGATGGGTGTTGGTGAGTTGAAGCTGGTTGCACCGGAGATCTGGCTGCCTGAGCAGGTGCATTTTGGCCAACTTGAGACTTCGCTGGATGAAGGTATTCGCGATGCGGATGTGGTGATTTGTTTGCGCGTGCAAAAAGAACGGCTGGCGGAAACGGAGCATCTGGATTTGGCGTCTTATCATCAGCACTATGCGGTGACGGAGGCAAGATTGCGTCAGGCAAAAGCGGATGTGATGGTGATGCATCCGGGGCCGGTGAATCGTGGGGTGGAAATAGACAGCGAGGTGGTTGACGGCCCGAGATCGTTTATTTTGAATCAGGTGAGTAATGGGGTGTTTATGCGGATGGCGATTATGGAGGCAGTGTTGGGGGCATAAATGTCATTCAGAGCGCAGTGAAGAATCTCCTGATGCGAGGCCGGAGACCCTTCGCTGCGCTCTGGGCGACATGTTCAAGCTGCGATGTGGGCTGAGAGTGCTCACTTCACTTTAATGCCCAAGCGTGTCGCCCAGAGCGCAGCGAAGGGTCTCCTGTCATCACTTCGGCATCTGCAACATCTGCTTGAACGACAAGGCCTGTTTCAAGGACGGTAAGCCCACCCTGCCCTCATCGCGCATATCCGCGATACTGCGCGCCACTTTCAACAAACGATGATACGCCCTTGCCGATAATTTCAAGGTACTCATCACCTGCGTTAAAAACGCGCGTTCCTCATCCCCCAACTCACACAAATGTTCACAATCCTTCGCGCTCAACTGCGCATTGATTCCGTTCTGGCGCTCCATTTGTCGTTGCCTCAGACGCGCCACTTTATCGCGAATCCTCGCGCTCTCACCCGCCTCAGCCGTATTGGGTTTGATCAATTCCTCCTGCGACAAAGCCTGAACCTGCAAATGCATGTCAATGCGATCCAGCAAGGGCGCCGACAATTTGGTCAGGTAACGGGCAATGCGATCCGGCGTGCACAAGCAATCGGCTTGAGGATTCCCCCATTGTCCGCATGGACAGGGATTCATGGCTGCCAGCAATTGAAATTTCGCCGGAAATTCTGTTTGAATAGCCGCCCGAGAAATACAAATATTGCCCGATTCCAGCGGTTCGCGCAGCGTTTCCAATACGTTTTTGCTGAATTCCGGTAATTCATCCAGAAACAACACCCCATGATGGGCGAGGGAAATTTCCCCTGGCTTTGGCGGATTACCCCCGCCAACCAGCGCAATCGGGGACGCCGTATGATGCGGCGCGCGAAACGGCGGGGATCGCCAATGGCTGTAATTTAAAGGCCGCCCGCGAATGGAGTTAATCGCCGCACATTCAAGCGCTTCGGTTTCCGACAGCTCGGGCAACAAGGCGCTGAATCGTTTGGCCAGCATGGTTTTTCCGCTGCCTGGCGGGCCGCTCAACAAAATACTGTGACCGCCTACCGCCGCAATCACCATCGCCTGTTTGGCATGCTGCTGTCCTTTGACATCCGACCAGTCCATCTGCTCCTCCTCGCGCAGGGCGGGCGGCTGTTCCGGCAAGTCCTGCAAGGGTGTTCCCCGACACAAATATGCGCACACTTCTCGTAAGCTGCTGGCAGAATACACGCCGCGATGACCGGTAATCGCCGCCTCTTGAGCATTGGCTTCTGCAATTATCAGTTGTCGATTGTCTCGATGAGCCGCCAAGACCACCGGAATAATGGCTGATACGCCGCGAAGATTGCCGCACAAAGCCAGTTCGCCGATAAACTCGTGCGTATCCAGTTGTTGCATGGGAATTTGCCCGGAGGCGGCGAGAATGCCAATGGCGATGGGTAAATCAAAACCGCTGCCGGATTTGGGCAAATTGGCAGGCGCCAGATTGACGGTGATACGACGGCAGGGAAATTCAAATTCACTGTTGATGATGGCGCTGCGGACACGGTCTTTGCTTTCTTTCACCGCGGTTTCGGCCAGACCCACGATGGCAAAACCGGGCAAGCCATTGGATAAATGTACTTCCACGGATACCGATTGCGCCAAAATACCGATGGCGCTCCGCGTTTTGCTAAAAGCAAGATTCATAACACTTCCTGATGTTGTTGGACTTTATTGTTATTATTTTCTGCGCAGGGTAAGTGTCGTCATTGCGACGGCCCGTCATTGCGAGCAGAGCGATGCAATCCAGTGCTACGAAGTCAGATCTCACTCCGAACACTGGATTGCTTCGTTCCTCGCAATGACGATCCTTTCGACATTGTCCTGAACAGAAGCTATGCTCTATTTTTTAACCTTTTTCTTGTCTTTTTCCATCAACAAGACATCAACCCGTTCCTGCAAGGCTTCGAGTTTTTCGCGTGTTCGTGCCAGCACTTTGGTCTGCACGTCAAACTCATCGCGGGTTATCAAATCCAGGCGGGTAAAGGTTGCTTGTAAAATATCTTTGAATTTTTGCTGAATGTCGCTTTCAACATCCTTCAAACTGCCAGGCAAGGCCGAAAACAATTTTTTGCTTATTTCATCAAAATATTTGGGATCAAACATGCGCTTTTCCCTGATCGGTTAGGTGATTTCAAAGGCGACAGTTTATACCGACTGAATCCTGGTTTACAATAGGCGACAAACTATCGGGAACCCAAACATGAAAATGCTGACCGCCATCATCAAACCCTTCAAACTCGATGACGTCCACGAAGCGCTGATGGACATCGGCGTGCCCGGCATCACCATCTCGGAAACGCGTGGATTTGGCCGGCAGAAAGGTCATACCGAATTGTATCGCGGTGCCGAATACGTGGTCGATTTTCTACCCAAAATCAAAATCGAACTGGCCCTGCCCGATAACATGGTCGAAGCCGCCATCGATGCCATCTGCAAGGCAGCCTACACCGGCAAGGTCGGCGACGGAAAAATTTTCGTCTATGATCTGGAACAGGTTATCCGCGTGCGCACCGGCGAAGTCGGCGATGACGCTATTGGTTAGCGAGGATAAAATTCCATTCCTTTTCAGCAACCGGCATCACCGACAAACGATTGCCTTTGCGTAACAAAATCATCTGACTGAGTTCCGGGTATTGTTTCAACTCATCCAGCGACAGGATGCGATCAAATTTTTCTTTGAAGCAAATATCCACCATAAACCAGCGCGGATTCTCCGGCGTACTTTTCGGGTCAGGATGATCGCTTTCCGGATCCCAGGCCGTGAAATCAGGGTAGGCTTTGCTGCTGACTTCGGCAATGCCAACGATGCCCGGGGGCTTGCAGTTGGAGTGATAGAAAAACACCAAATCCCCAATAGACATATCATCCCGCATGAAATTACGCGCCTGATAATTACGCACGCCATCCCAGGGTGAGCTTTGATTGGGCGCATTGCGCAAGTCATCAATACTGAAGCAGGACGGCTCCGATTTCATCAACCAATGTTTGCTCATACACTTCTCCAATAAATTTTTTCCTGGGTGATAACAGCCGTCAGGGGAACATCCCATTGCTGCGGAATCAAGGTCGCGCGATGCTGAAATTCATAAGCAACGCCAATCAACAAGGGATGATACTGGCCGGCGAGGGTGCGATCATAATTTCCACTACCCATGCCAATGCGCGTGCAATGGTCGTCAAAGGCGACCAGGGGCATGAAAATCACGTCCAGGTCAGCGGGCGATATTGCCTGTGACAGATCCACATCCGGCTCGGGAATGCCGTATTTGTTGTCAATGAAGCGCGTGGCCGGGGTGGCGGGTAAAAAGGACAGACTTTTATCCGGATTCATTACGGGAAAATAGCAAAACTTGCCCTGCCCCGGCGCCGAACGCCATAATTCGCCCAGATCAATTTCACCTTGAAAGGCGTGATAGAGCGCAATACGCTTCGCATATCGGTATTGATCCAGTTGACGAATCACAGAACAAATTTTTGCCGATGCCTGTTTCTGATAAGCCAAAGGCAATTTCTCACGCACCTGACGACAGGTCGTGCGGATAGCATGTTTGAATCGATCGCTCATAAGTACTCGAAAATCATAAAACAACTTGTTATATTACTGGATCAGGGTTTCAAATCAAGCTGACATTACCCTTGAAAGTATGATATACCACGCAACCCATTAATTAACACACCCGTGTGAACACGGGTCAGAACCAAGAGATAGACATGAGTGAACTGTTTGATGATGACGATGACCACCTGGTCGAAGAACCTTTTGACGCCGATGACAAACTGCCCATTGACAGCTCCGAAGCCAGTATCATGGACGCGCGCCGACGGCTGGAAAAACGGCTGGAAGAAAAACGCCTGCGTGATGAACTGGACGATTTCAGCGACTACGAGTAACGCGATGCGTAATCCAGATGGCCAAAGCCAGGGTTGACAGCACCGACAACACAATGCCATAACCGTTCCAGTCTGAACCGACCAGCATCAGCACGTCTGGAGAGTGAAAGATTGAGAACGGGATGGCCAGAAACACATCCACCAGCGCTGCGCCGGCAACCAGCCCACAAGCAATCAAAACCCCGACCTGTTTGCGTTGCACAAGCACCTCTTGCTGCAAATTCTGTTTGTATAAACGCCTGTTCGCAAACAAAGCGATCATGCCGCCGAGAAACAGGGGAAAGGAGGAAGAAACCGGCAAATAAATGCCAATCGCCACGCCGAGTATGGACAGGCGAAAATAACGCTGCAGTCGAAACACTTTATTCAGGATAATCAAAACGGCGATAATCACCACGCCAACCATCATCATCGTCCATGGCAGGGTATTACGAAACACCGCTTCGGTAATGGCCGCCATCAGGGCTGCGGTGGGCGCAGGCAATGATTGCGAGGGATCCATGCCTTCGTGCGGCATGATGCCGGCGATGCCATAGACATCAAACAGTAATTGCATGACGGGCGGAATGACCAGCGCTGATACCACCACGCCCAGCAACAACATCACCTGCTGCCGCCAGGGCGTAGCGCCCACCAGTTGCCCTACTTTCAAATCCTGGGTGTTATCGTTGGCAATGGCCGCGATGCCGGTCACCACGGAACCAATAATAATCGTAATGGCTTCTGCCGCTTTCAATTGCTGATCCGTCAAGGGCAAAGGCACGAAATGATTAATCAGGGTTAACAAAATCCAGGCCGCAAACAACATGCCGGCAATCACCACCGCACTACCCGGGCTGGCAGTCACCCCGACCATGCCCGATAAATATCCGGTGATAACCGAAAATAAAAAACCAATTACCAACACGTACAAAACAGCGCCAAACACCATGGTCGGGGCAAAATTCGGGTCGAAACCGGCTTCGCTCAGTGGAAAAATAAATTGAAAAAACAAGAACAAAACCGCTGCCATCAGGAGAACACCCATCAAAATATAGGGCATGGGGATATCACGATCGGTACGAGCAAGGATTTCGCTGGACTGGCGTTTGCTCATAAACGAGCTGAACGACAAACGAATGCTTTTGATTAAGGGTCTGAGCAAATTCAAAAAAGTCCAGGTGCCGGCAAACAACATCGCGCCAATACCCAAATACCGTAATTCGCTGCTCCATAAAGATACAGCGGCCTCCTGGGTCGTATGATGAAACAAGGCATCGGGATAGTATTGGCTCACGATGGGCATGGCGATAAGCCAGGAAATCACCGCACCCAGAAAAATACTGACTGCCATTTCATGACCGACCAGATAACCCGCGCCGATCATCGTTGCTGAAAAACCGGCGCCAAAACCAAAAATAGACCGTTTGATAACGAACCAGAAACTCCAGCTGCTGGCGAGTACTTTAAAGCCAAGCTGCAACAATTCCAAACCGCCGCCAATAGCACCGCCAAGGAAAATATTGCGCACGCCAACCTGCTCGGCCGATGATTTCAACACCTCGGCAATGGCACGCCCTTCCGGAAATTTTAAAACAGGTTCGTTAACGAGGACTCGGCGCAAAGGAATGGAAAAGAGCACGCCCAAAATACCACCGCTGGCTGCAATGAAAAAATTCACGAAATAGCCGAAATGTTGCCAATATTGAATGATAATCAGAGCGGGAATGGTATACACAATGCCGCCAGCCACCGCTTCACCGGCGGATGCCGCTGTTTGCACGGCGTTATTTTCCAGGATAGTGGCGTTTTTAAAAAAGCGCAAAATCCCCATGGAAATGATGGCAGCGGGTATAGACGCAGAGGTCAAAATACCCAGCTTCAGCGCCAGGTAGGCATTCGACATAGCCAGCAAGGTGGTTAACAAAATAGCCAGAATGACGCTGCGTACCGTCAATTCAGCTATTCGTTCTTCAGGCGCTTGTTCGTTCATTATTCGTTCATCAACCATCGTCCCGCTATCATGGTTCGGTGAACCAAAGGGTAGGCGAAATAATAACACAAAGCGGCGCTGTCGTTAATCGACCAACAGATCAAATCAGCAGCCAGACCTTCTGCAATGACGCCGGTTTCCTTTTGCAAGCCCAGAGCTTTGGCGGCCTGAGAGGTCACCGCAGCCAGCACTTCCGGGACGGTCATCTCAAAAAAACGGCAAGCCATGCTCATCATCAGCAGCAGAGACGTGGTGGGCGATGAACCAGGGTTGCAGTCGGTCGATATCGCCATGCCAACGCCCAGCTCACGTAGCAAAGCGATGGGTGGTTGGCGGGTTTCCCGTAAAAAATAAAACGCGCCAGGCAACAACACGGCCACGCTGCCATGACGCGCCATCGCCTCAGCACCCTTGCGATCCAGAAACTCCAGATGTTCGCAGGACAAAGCGCCCATGCTGGCCGCCAGTTCAGACGCACCCATATTGGATAATTGTTCAGCATGGCATTTGATCGGCAAACCCAGTTCCTGGGCCTTGAGAAAGAGCTGTTCGCTTTCCTGACGCGAGAAGGCGATGTTTTCGCAAAAGACATCCACCGCGTCGGCCAGATGTTCGGCCACGATGGCGGGCAGCATGTCTTCGCAGAGATGATCGATATAAGCTTGCGATCGGTTTTTAAACTCCGGCGGAATGGCGTGCGCCCCCAGAAATGTTGTTCTGACCCGAACACCCGTCAGCTCACCGAGGCGACGCGCCACACGCAGCATTTTGATTTCGCTATCCATATCCAGTCCGTAACCGGATTTGATTTCCACCGTGGTCACCCCTTCGGCACGCAGCGCCAACAGACGCGGGAGTGATTGTTCGATCAATTGTGCTTCTGATGCCGCGCGGGTCTGTCTGACCGTTGATAAAATCCCGCCGCCCTGACGGGAAATCTCGCTGTAACTCACGCCATTCATGCGCTGTTTAAATTCATCCGCCCGCTGTCCGGCGTAAACCAGATGGGTATGGCAATCAATCAGGCCAGGGGTAACGAGACGCCCCTGACAATCTTCGACAAGCGTTGTTTGCCGGGCGTAATCGGCTGGCAGCGCGTCCGTATGCCCGCACCAGGCGATACGGCCATTGGAAATCACAATGGCTTGATTGTCTTGCTGTTCGCCCGTGGCTGACACGGTCGTGGCATGGATTAAAATGGTATCGCAAACGGTCATAATTTATTCCCAGTGAGGTACTCGATGCGGCGCGCGCAGCCAGGATGCGTGGTGAGTGGTTTCGTAAATATCCCATTCTTGTGCGATGTACTCATCGCGAGAAACGTCCAGCAATAACCAGCTCAGGAAAGACGCAACGACATCGGGCGTTAACAGGCGGTTTTCCTTTTTCAGGTTTTCGTAAAACCTGAGTTGCTCCGGCTCCATGAACTGGCTTTCGCGAATGGTTTTTTGCATGTCGGTATCGATAATCCCGGGCATCACGCTGGCAAAGGCGGTCTGTTTGCTTTCCAGTTGCCAGCAACGCGTCAGCATGTACAGTGCCGCTTTGGACACACAATAGGCAGCCCAGGCGGAAATGGGAAAATGAGCAACCGCCGACCCCATGTGTAATACGCGGCCATGCGTCAATTTACTGATCAGTTGCTGATTTAAAAATAAAGGCGCGTTCAGATTAACATCGAGGGCCTGGCGCCAGGCGTCTTCGCTAATATCGGTGATGGGCGCGATGGGTTGTATCTGTCCGGCATTGTGGATCAAGCCATCCAACTGTTCGAAGGCATCAAGTTCTGACAGCACATGTTGCCGGCCTTCCACTGTCGATACATCGGCCACGCAAGTAGAAATCAAGGGAGAAAAGGATGCCGTTTCCTGCAAGGTTTCCAATCTGCGCCCCAGCACCAGAACCTGCTTGTTCCGTCTGGCCAAAGCATGCGCCAACGCCCGGCCAATGCCGCTTCCTCCTCCGCTTATCACAAACACAAGATCCCCCTTGCTGACCAGATTTTCAGGTCGCTATGATAACAGACTTGATTTTGCATAGGAACGTCTTACAGACTATGCCATAATCCCAATCAAATTTTCAGGGCATCAACAGATCATGAGCTCAAACTCAACATTTAGATTTATCGATCTCTTCGCCGGCATCGGCGGTTTTCGCAAAGCCTTTGATGAAGTCGGCGGTCACTGCGTTTTCACCAGCGAATGGGATAAATTCTCGCAAAAAACCTACAAAGCCAACTATGCCTGTGATCACGAACTGGCTGGAGACATCACCAAAATCGATGCCAACGACATTCCCAAACACGATGTGTTACTGGCCGGATTCCCCTGCCAACCCTTCAGTCTGGCCGGGGTCAGCAAGAAAAACAGCCTTGGCCGTTTGCATGGTTTTTCCTGCAAAACCCAGGGCACGCTGTTTTTTGACGTGGCGCGTTTGATCGACCACCATCGCCCCAAAGCCTTCCTGCTCGAAAACGTAAAAAATCTGCTCAGCCATGACAAAGGTAATACCTTTAATACCATCAAAAACGTGCTCAGCGATGATTTGGGCTACCAGATCAACTGGCGCGTTCTCGACGCACGCGCCTGGGTTCCACAACATCGCGAACGTATTTTTATTGCCGGTTTTCTTGATCAATCCGGCTTTTCTTTCGACGATTTACCCATTCCCGGGCAACAACCAACCCTGGGTACTATTTTGCATCCGCAAGATGGTTCGGAAGCGGAAGAAGCGCCCTACACCCTGGATAAACAAGCCCGGGTCGCCGATAAATATACCCTGTCGGACAAACTCTGGGGCTACCTGCAAGCCTACGCCGCCAAACACAAAGAACAGGGAAACGGCTTCGGTTTTGG
>Ga0075012_10003764_pt1 | contig 14255 bp, 13 predicted proteins | sample All_14_2_FD_71474 | JGI IMG/M metagenome (GOLD analysis project Ga0075012, IMG submission 71474) | Freshwater microbial communities in response to fracking from Pennsylvania, USA - Allegheny Zone_MetaG_DW_15 | ecosystem: Environmental > Aquatic > Deep subsurface > Groundwater > Drilled... | reverse complement strand
GCCGTATTCGACAAGGTCGATCGCCTCACTCGTGACTCGTCTAGCGAAGTGGTCCGCATACTTAAATGGGCAACCAAGAACGGTAAGCTAGAGCTCCACTTCCCGTCAGAAAATCTTATCTTGCGTAAGGGCGCGCCGGCAGTAGATTGGACGCGTTTTACCATGGGCGCAGCGTTCGCCGAATACTACTCTGGCGCGATTAGTGACAACGTCAAGCGTCGCATTGAACAAAAGCTACACGATGGCGAGTGGCCAGGCAAAGCCCCGATCGGCTACATGAACCAAGATGACATAATTAACGGCAAGGTTACCAAAAATATTGTGCCAGACCCGCAGCGAGCGCATTTAATACGCCGCATGTTCGAACTACGCCTTCAGGGCGATTCATACAGGGTTATCGCGAAGAAACTACGAGAAGACGGGATGACAAGCAATATGTCAGTGCCAAAGCCAACCGGCAGCAGCGTGGTAGAGATGGGCCTTAAAAACCCTTTCTACTACGGCGTCATGGCATATAGTGGCGGCCGATACCCGCATCGTTACGAGCCGCTAATTAGTAAAGAAACTTTCGATGAATGTCAGAAGATTACCGAAGCTCGCTGGGGTGATGGACCAAAACCCAAAAGCAACGCTACAACCAAGCGGGTTTTTGCAACCCAAGGGCTGTTGAAATGTGGACTTTGTGGTTGCTCCTATTCTACTTATATCACCAAGGGTAATACATACACTCAATGCTCCAAGGCCAAAGGCGACTGTGGCAATAAAAGCGTCAGCGAACCAAAGATTGTGATGCCACAACTAGTAGAGATTGTGGGCGACTTTAAAATAGGCCAAGATGCCATAGATGAAATAGTGGGAGAACTGAAGCAAAAACATGATAATGACCAGAACTACTTCCAGGCTGTCATAGAAAATACCCAAGCTGAACACGCCAAGCTCAAGAAGCGCCTTGAGAGCGCCTATGAAGACAAATTGGACCAACGTATCACTCCCGGGCAGTATGACGAGCTAGCAGCACGTTATAAGGCCGAGATGGACGGGTTAAACGCCAAGCTGGTTCAGGCTACAAGCGGCGACTTCGAAAGTTTCGTACTAGATAGCGAATACCTACTCAAACTCACCCAATTTGCATCACAACTCTTTGAGAGTTCTAAACCAGAGCAAAAAAACCGCTTGCTAAAAATTCTACTTTCGAACCTTGAAATTAAGGAAAACCACCTCTCGTATAAGAGGTGGTCGCCTTTCGATGCGTTAGCATCATACACTAAATCTCAATCTTGGCTCCGACGGCTGGACTCGAACCAGCAACCTCGAAGTTAACAGCTTCTTGCTCCACCATTGAGCTACGTCGGAATACAAAGCGTATTATACCGCTACCCCTGTAGGATAGTCAACGCCTTAGTTGGTTCAGGCGGGCCTTTGTCGCTTCGTGAGCGTCGTCCAGGCCAAGGATTTTCAAGGTCCCAATCAGGACGTACAACTCATCCATCGTCATCTGTGTATGAGTGTTTTCGTATTCACTAAAACGTTTGTTAATCGCATCAACAATCCATTTCTCTTGGGATGCGGTGGGGCCTTTGGCGATGGGCGCGGTGTTTTTCAGCTGCGTCGTGACAACTTCCAGTGACCTGGCCGAGTGGTCGCGTTTTCGCAAATATCCCTTTGAAATTAGGCCATCAATATGGATTGCGACGGTCGATACTGACTTGTAGCCAAGTGCTGTCATGACCTCACGGTAACTTGGCCCGTAGCCATGTTCTGAAATAAAGGCATCGACGTAGTCAAGCAGTTCTTTTTGACGTTTTGTTGAGCGGTCGCTCATATAAACCTCCTAATGCTATTGCCGCTAATCCCCACCATATAATAGCTACTGTATCATCGACCCAGACCGGTAGTAAGATCCCGATCAGCGCCAACCCAATACCACTCGCCAGAACCCCTAGGGCCAACCAATCCCTGCGTCGCTGCCACAACCCTCTGTATATCTTGTATGAAATGTATAGGAATAGCGCCAAACCTACCCAACCCGCTTCGTGCGCAATGAACAAATACTGATTCTCGATGATTAGCGGCTGATCACTATATAACGAGGCCGACCCCGTACTGCCGATACCTCCGCCCAGTGGCTGGTGAACCATCCGGTTTACCCCATCACTGAGTGAATCAATATGGCCTTCGTTTGAACTGATGCTAGCACCCGTTGTTGGATTCTCGTGTAGAATAACGTTCGAAACAAAGTCGGTATTACGTGCTGCAATCAGGCCACCACCAATTGCCATCACAACGACAATTGCACTCACCCATGCCCATTTCGACAGGCGGCGGCCGACGGTCAACAACAGCACCAAAACGATCGCGACTATTGCCCCGACCAAGGCACTTCGTGAATAACTCGCCCACAACGCAACAACACTTCCAACTCCCAGTAACGCAACGATAAATACTGGGCGTTTAACCTGTCCATAATTACCACGCATACCAAAGGCAAATAACAAGGCCAGGACAATCGCCGCATAGGCGCCCAGTGGATTAGGCCCCCGCAGTGTACTACTAATACGAACATAGTCCGGATTCTCGTCAACCGTTAAGTAAGGCATAATCGAACTCTCGCCGTAGCCAATGTACTTTAATGTGTCATTTGGCAGCACCGTCACCTGCAAAAGAGCAAATCCCAAAACAATCATTGCACCCGCAACAAACACTTTCAAGAATGTCCGACGGAGGCTAGGATACATTGATATCGCCAGATATACCAAGACAAAGAAAATTAGATAGCGCAAATCGATCAACAAGCCAGCAGCAGCGGGCAACACACCGTGCCACTCGAGGGGCAATAATAGCAGATGGAGCGCAACGTAGGCCGCAATCAACAGAATCAGTGGTTGTTTCAAAAGTGCAATTTGTTTGCGCCTCACCAAAACAGCCGCCCCGACAGCTATCGCAACAATCAGTAAAATTTCTTTCCAAGATTTAATAACTATTTCAGCCGAAGGGAATAGAGCACTAAAACCCACACTCAGCGGTGCATGAAGGACAATCCCTCCAAAGATAACCAGTAACAGACCGACAAATACTTTATCCAATAATCCTAGTTTTGGTTGCTTTGTGGTCATTCGTACCTCTTAGTGTACCCTAAAAGTGATATAATAATCCTTACTTATGCCACACCGAAATAGTAAGCTGTATAGCTTCATCCTGATCTTGATTGACGCACTAGTCCTTATCACTACTTTTGTTCTCGCGTATGTTGCCAGGGTGCAATACGACCCTCGCCCGCTACTGCACAATATATATGCGTACGACTACCTACTATCGTTCCTGTTGATTGTTCCGTTCTGGATATTTATCTTTGCGATTATTGGACTCTACCGTCCCGATACCTATAATCGCCGTTTGGTCGAGTGGGCGAAAATCGCGATCGGTTCACTCATCGGCATACTTTTCGTCATCGGCTGGGAATACCTTAGTGACAAGAGTATCTTCCCGGCACGACTGGTCGCCGTCTACGCCTTGATCGGCTCATTCTTCCTGATCGTTTTTGAACGAGAAATCATGCGCCTCATTCGAACCATTCGCTACCGCTATGGCAAAGGGACCAAGCGCGTCCTACTAATCGGCTCATCGGGTGCGACCAGCGACATCGCCCGCACGCTCGCCGATACGGCACGAAGCGGTTATGAGGTTATTGCGATCGCAGGGCCAAAGAAGATTCTGCCAGACGAATTCAATGCTCATCACTACTCACGGGTTGAAGAGGCCCTAAAAAATATTGAACTCGATAATATTACTGCGATCATTCAGACCGACTTATACGAATCAGCTGAACGCAACCAAAAGATCCTGACAACCGCACAGCAACATCACATCGATTACAGTTTTGTCCCGTCAGAGTCTGAATTCTACTCAGGTAAAAATACCGTCGACGTTTTCCTGGGCTACCCAATGATTACCGTCTACCAAACACCGCTCGTCGGCTGGGGTGCTATCCTCAAACGAATCTTTGACTTCATAGTTAGTCTGATTTTGGTCATTCTACTGTCACCACTTTTCCTCGTTATCATCATCCTGCAAAAAATACTTAACCCAGGAACGATCTTTTATCGAAACGAGCGCTTGTCACAATTCTCGAAACCGGTTGATCTGCTAAAGTTCCGTTCAATGACACACATCAAAGGTTTTGATTCGAGGAATGTTGATGACGCCGCCGAGTTCCGTGCCATGGGCCGAGACGACCTGGCCGAGGAATACGAACGTGAACACAAGGTATCGGTTGACCCTCGGGTAAATGCATTCGGTCGTTTCCTTCGCCGAACCTCGATTGATGAACTACCGGGCATCTTCAACGTCCTCAAGGGCGACCTAAGCCTCGTTGGCCCTCGGCCAATCCTTCCACAAGAAGTAAAGTTCGGTAAGAGTCGTGCAGCCCTCTTACACAGCGTTCGTTCAGGTGTGACCGGGCTATGGCAGGTATCTGGCCGAAGCGAATTAAGCTTTGACGAACGCATCGAACTAGAGCTTTTCTATGCCCAAAACTGGACCTTCTGGTTAGATATCAAGATCTTGTTTAAAACTGTCCTCGTCGTCCTAAAGGGTCGCGGAGCAAAGTAGTCGATGGCTAAACCAAAGATTGCGATCGTCACCGACTGGCTCACCAACTACGGTGGTGCTGAACGGGTCGTCACGACCCTCCACGAAGCCTTCCCTGACGCCCCAATCTACAGTTCAGTCTACGAGCCAGACAAGAACCTCGCGCAGGTCATGGATGGTCTAGACATACGTACAACCTGGATTCAACGCTTCCCCAAGTTCCTGCGTCGCTTTCATAAATGGTTTCCAGTTATCCGCGTCTGGGCATTTCGTGCCCTCGACCTGAGCGAATACGACGTTATTATTGTCAGTAGTATCGCTGAATCTAAACATATTCGAAAGACTCGGGCTGACCAGGTCATCATTTGTTATTGTCATACGCCGGTTCGTTACTACTGGAGCCACTACAATGAATACAAAAAAGATCCTGGTTTTGGAAAACTCAACTGGTTAGTGAAAATCCTCATCCCTATCTTTATGCCCCATCAACGAAAATTAGACTATCGAGCAGCCCAGAACATTGACGTCATGGTCGCGAATAGTACCGAAGTACAAAAACGTATCAAGAAGTACTACGACAAACCTTCAACAATTATTCACCCGCCGATTGATATCAAACGATTCGACCCAGCCCGCACCCGCGACGATTACTATGTAACTGTCGGGCGACAGGTTCCCTATAAACGCATCGATCTCGCCGTAGCAGCCGCAACAAAACTCGGCGTCAAACTACGTGTCTTTGGCGATGGCAGCCAACATCAACAGCTCCTTGAAATAGCCGGACCAACGATTGAATTTCACACCGACCGTATGACAACCGCTTCGGACAAAGCGGTCAACGAAGCCCTGAACCACGCCAAAGGATTTATCTTTACCGCCACCGACGAAGATTTTGGTATCGTCCAAGCCGAGGCGCTCGCTGCTGGTGCGCCCGTTATCGCCCTTGGTCGTGGCGGCGCACTCGATATAGTAGAAGATGGCGTCAGTGGTGTGTTCTATGACAAACAATCCGTTGATTCAGTTGTCGACGCAATTAAGAAAGCCGAGACACAGACATTCTTGCCTGCAACGTTACGCCGCAAAGCAACCCGATTTGATAAGGGGTTGTTTATTTCTAAAATTCGCAAGATCGTTTCCGATCACACCAACCTATAGCTATTCGACTGTTACACTTTTTGCTAGGTTGCGCGGTTGATCAACATTGTTCCCCTTTGCGACTGCAACATAATAGGCGAATAATTGTTGTACAACATTTAGCACAATCGGTGCCAACATATCCAAATCCGTCTTAACTCGAATCACTGTTTCGGCATCAACGTCCTTGTCACTATTGGTAATCGCCAATATATGTCCACCACGCGCATTCACCTCTGACAGCCCGCTAATTGATTTATCAAACAGCCAATCATCAAGGACCAAGAATACTTCAAAGAATCGATCATCAACAAGTGCGAGTGTGCCATGTTTCAATTCACCCGTCGGATAACCGTCGGCATGAATATATGAAATTTCTTTTAATTTCAGTGCGCCTTCAAGCGCAACTGGAAAAGCAGTATCCCGACCCAGATACAATGCGTGATCATAGGTGGCGTACTTTTTAGCAACGGCCTTTGTTTCATCTTGGTGGGTGTCGAGTACCTTTTGAATTTCATCAGGCAGCATAGCTAGTTCTTCAACGTATTTCGATGTTACTTCTAGACCAACGCCCTTTGATTGGGCAACCTGCAACCCAAACATAATCATTGCTGATACCTGCGAGGTAAATGCTTTTGTACTCGCGACTGATATTTCCGGACCAGCATGAACATACACTCCGCCATCAACTTCCCTCGCAATTGTCGAACCGACTGCGTTCACGATTCCTAGCACTCGTACGCCGCGCTCTTTTATCTCGCGTAGGCAGGCGAGTGTATCGGCCGTTTCCCCTGACTGTGAAACGATTAGTGCGACAGACTTTTCGGGAAGATGGAATGATCGGTATCTAAATTCAGATGCAATAACCACGTCTACCGTCAGGCCATCGACTATCTTCTCTAGATAATACGATGCTAACATTCCAGCATAGTAGGCGGTTCCGCATCCAACAATCACAACGTGTTCGATATCGCGCAGTTCATCGGGCGTCATATTTAATCCACCCAGCTTAATCTTTTTCTCGTCCAACAGCACGCGACCACTCAATGTCGAGCGGAGTGTCGTTGGCTGTTCATTAATTTCTTTCAACAAGAAATGGTCATAGCCTTGCTTTTGAATCGCTTGCATGTCGACTTCGATCGATTCAACTTTTGCCGAGATCGGTTGCGAGGCGAGGTCGCGCAGTTCAACGCCATCTGCGGTACAAATTGCCAGTTCACCATCATTTAAATATATGGCTTGTTGAGTGTGCCCGATCAGGGCCGACGCGTCACTGGCGATAATAGTTTCATCATCACCGACACCTATAATAAGTGGGCTACCAGCACGGGCAACTACAATTTCATCTGGTTTTCTAGTTGAGATAACCGCGATACCGTACGTACCAGTCACGACCTTAAGCGCCTGTGATACTGCGTCGACCAATTCTGTCTTCTCGTCGTATAAGGAATCGATGAGCGCTGCCAACACCTCTGTATCCGTATCGCTCTTGAAGGTATGATTCTTTAACTCAGCCTTGATCTCTTTATAGTTTTCGATAATACCGTTGTGTACAAGATAGACGTCACCCGCCTTATGTGGGTGAGCATTCTTTACTGAAGGTTCACCGTGTGTTGCCCATCGCGTATGACCAATACCGATAGTATCGTCATTCTTAGACTTCTGCAGTAGCTCGTCCAGTTCTGATACTTTCCCTTTAGCACGCAGTAAGGTTGGCTCACCTTTTTTACTGACGGTAATGATTCCGGCCGAGTCATAGCCACGATATTCTAATCGTCGCAGGCCACCAGTTAATATGCTTTGAGCTTCTCTAGTACCGATGTATCCAACGATTCCACACATATCCTTATTCTAGCACTCAATCATGTGCCGTATAATAAGAGGCTATGAATATAGAATCACTACAGAACATCTTCAAGTCATACGATATCAGAGGTAAAGTCGGAACAGAACTCACTCCGGAACTGGTTAATACAATTGGAAAAGTATTTGCTGATTGGCTCCCTACAGAAGGTATTGTGGCCGTTGGTCGTGATATGCGTCCTGACTCAGCTCAACTAGCCGAAGCGCTCATAGAAGGTCTGCGTACCCAAGGACGTGATGTATGGGATATCGGGCAGGTGACCAGTGATATGATCTACTTTGCGGTTGGTAAATGGAGCCTTGCTGGTGGTGCTGTCGTAACCGCTAGCCACAACCCGGGCGCAGACAATGGTATCAAACTGTATCGTGACCAAGTGATTGCTGTTGGCCTCGATGCAGGTCTAGGCGAGATTCGTGACAAGGCACTCGCTGGCGACGTCAAACCAGCAGCTGCTACACCAGGAACCATCACTCCAAAATCGATTACCGAAGAGTGGGTAGAACACAGCCTAACATTTGTTAATGACCTGAAACCTTTCCACATCGCGATCGATGCCGGTAACGGTATGGCCGGTGCTATCTTGCCGTCAATCCTTCCGAAACTACCTATCAAGGTTGAGGAAATGTATTTCGAATTAGATGGTACCTTCCCTAACCACGAGGCAAACCCACAGAAACCTGAAAACCTCGCCGACCTCGCGAAGCGTGTTGTTGATGGTGGCCTGGACTTTGGTATCGCTTTTGATGGTGACGGTGACCGTGCTGGATTTGTGGATGATAAGGGTCGCCAGGTACTTGGTACCGACCTCCTTAGCCTTGAAGCAAAACTCTATCTAGAGAAGTATCCAGGAGCAAAGATCGTTCACGATGTTCGCACCAGTAAAGCTACTGAAGAGTTGATCGCTGAATGGGGTGGTGAAGCCGTCCGTACAAAGGCTGGCCGTGTAAATATTGGTACGGTCATGCGCCAAGTTGGTGCACCGTTCGGTGGCGAAACGACTGGTCACATCTTCTTTAAGGAAAACTACGATGCTGACTCGGGACTACTTGCTGCCCTCGTCGCGATGCAGGCTATTTCAGACAGCGGCAAGAAGTTATCTGAACTGGTCGATGAGTACCGACGTTATGCGATGGCGCCAGAAATTAACTTCACCGTTCAAGAAGACAAGTCAGTCATATTCGATCGCCTGAAACAAACCTTCGCCGGTGCAAAGACTGACGAATTAGATGGTCTGACCATCTGGCTCGATAAGGGCTGGTTTAATTTACGCGCCAGCAACACCGAACCTGTTATGCGGTTGAACGCTGAAGCAGATGACCAGGCAATACTTGATCAGCTCATTAAAGACATCCGGGCCGTGATCGATAACTAGTTTAGTTTGGTTCGTGCCCAAGTGCTTGATTGATGCGAGTTGATGAGTCCGCCTTCTTAGTTCCACCAACACCAAAGACCATTTTAATCCCTCTTTTTCGACACAACTCGGCCTCTGGACCGGGAAGTGCAGTAGGGTCAGGTCTGTCTCCACCATTACAGAATATTAGCTCATCATCTGGGTACTTATCCGCAACGAATTCAAGCGTCCTTGTACTCGGCCAATTCGGGTGTTCTGGATCAATACCAATTATTACCTCATCGACTTGCTTTAAGGAAGCCATGAGACGTGCTCGGTTATTCTCATCGAGAATAATCTGACCCTTCTTAGTCATTTGGTGAATGTCGTTGTTAACGATAACAATTAACCAATCACCTAATTCTTTTGCGGCCTCGATCATATCAAGATGTCCTCCATGAAGGGGGTTGAAAAAGCCACTTACAATAACTCTTTTCATATGGGCTCATTATACCCGAGACTGGACCGACTATTGCTATAATAAGACTATATGAAGATTATCGTTACAGGCGGTGCGGGGTTTATTGGCTCGAACTTCGTACACCACGTCTACAAAGAGCGTCCCGACTGGCAAATTACCGTATTAGACGCACTGACCTACGCAGGTAACCGTGCGAACCTCGAAGGCCTTGACCCAGCTCGAGTAAACTTGGTGGTTGGTAACATCACCGACGCCGAACTAGTGAACAAACTCGTCTCTGAACATGATGCAGTTATTCACTATGCTGCTGAATCTCATAACGACAACTCACTACAGAACCCTCGCCCATTCCTCGATACCAACATCGTTGGTACCTACACGATTCTCGAAGCCGTCCGCAAACACGGCAAACGCTTGCACCACATCTCAACTGACGAGGTATATGGTGACCTAGAACTCGATGATCCTGAACGATTTACCGAGAACACTCCATACAACCCCTCCAGTCCTTACTCATCTACCAAGGCCGGCTCTGACCTATTGGTTCGCGCCTGGGGGCGAAGTTTCGGCGTACAGGCAACCATCAGTAACTGTTCAAACAACTACGGGCCATACCAACACGTCGAGAAATTTATTCCTCGTCAAATTACCGAGATCCTCGAAGGCCGTCGCCCACGTCTATACGGTGCTGGTGAAAATGTCCGTGACTGGATTCACACCGAAGATCATAGTTCGGCTGTCCTCACTATCCTTGAAAAAGGAAAGATCGGTGAAACCTATTTAATCGGTGCTGACGGCGAGAAAGACAACAAATCTGTCGTTGAACTGATCCTAAAGACAATGGGTAAAGATGCAACCGATTACGAGCACGTTAACGATCGCCCTGGTCACGACATGCGCTACGCAATTGATTCAACCAAACTGCGAAACGAACTGGGTTGGGCACCGAAATTTACAGACTTTGAAGCTGGCCTAAAAGACACTATCGACTGGTACACCACGAATGAAGCGTGGTGGAAGCCACAAAAACAGGCGACCGAAGAAAAGTATAAGAAGGTTGGACAGTAATGGCACTCCCTACCACCGAGTTCACGGCTCACGAAACCGATATTCCAGGATTAATCATTTTCGATGTCACTCAGCTAGTTGACGATCGGGGATACTTCCAAGAGAAGTACCAAAAAGCAAAGCTGGTAGCTGCGGGCCTCCCTGAAGATTTCAATGTCGTGCAAAACAGCCTTTCCTTCAATAAAGCAGCGGGCGTTACGCGCGGGTTACACGCTGAACCTTGGGAAAAGTACGTATCAGTTATCGCCGGGAAGGCATTTGGTGCTTACGTGGACTTACGTAAAGGAGACAGTTTCGGCAAGCTTGTTACTGTCGAGATTACCCCAACTACTGCCGTCTTCGTTCCAAAAGGCGTCGCTAACAGTTTTCAGACATTAGTCCCAGACACCTACTATCTCTATAGTGTCAGCGCACACTGGAGTGCAGATGATGGCGACAAGTATTCGTTTGTGAATGTAGCGGACCCAGCGCTCGCTATTAACTGGCCGATCCCTTTAGATCAAGCCGAACTATCCGATCGGGACAAGAACCACCCGATGCTCGCCGATGTCAGGCCAATGGAGGTCTAATGGACGAGTCTTCTATTGTTATAACGGGAGCGTCGGGCCAAGTAGGAAAAGCTTTACAGAAACTTTATCCAAAGGCAAAGGCCCTAACTAGTAAACAACTCGATATCACGGATAATGAAGCCGTTGCCAGTTTCAACTGGAAAGGCGTTAACGTCATTATAAATGCCGCTGCGTACACCGATGTTGATGAAGCCGAGACTACCGAAGGTCGCGCCAAGGCTTGGAAAGTGAACGCGATCGGAGCTGGCAATTTAACATTCGTGGCTATAGAGAAGGGTATGACTATTGTTCATATCTCAAGTGATTATGTGTTTGATGGTACTAAAGAGATTCATAGCGAAGAGGAACCGTTCTCACCGCTCAGCGTCTATGGACAGTCAAAGGCTGCTGGCGATATTGCCGTCAGCACGGCCGAACGGTACTATATCGTTCGAACATCTTGGGTTGTCGGTGATGGTAAAAACTTTGTCAGTATCATGGAACGATTAGCCGAAACAGGCATCAAGCCCAGTGTTGTTAAGGATCAGATCGGAAGACTCACGTTTGCCAACGATATCGCAAGGGGCATCAAACATCTTATTGAGGTCCACGCCCCTTTTGGCACATACAATCTTACAAGCGAGGGACCAAGTGTGAGTTGGGCAGACATTGCATGTGAGGTATTCAAACTCACAGGGCACAGCGCCAAAGATATCTCACCCGTTACTACATCTGAATACTATAGAAATAAGCCGAACATTGCTCCTCGCCCAATGTTCAGTACTCTGAAACTTGATAAAATAAAATCTACGAATTTTATTCCCGTCGAATGGAAGACAGCGTTAAAAGCATACTTGCAGACCAGGTGAGAACACTTGTTTTTAACGTCAAACTCCTCTGTAAAAGTGGTAAAATAGTGTAGTAAGCGCTTCTGCGTAATATATTGAAAGGATTTTATGAAGGGTATAATACTCGCTGGTGGATCCGGAACCCGACTTTGGCCAATTACAAAAGGCATCAGTAAACAACTCGTCCCAATTTACGACAAACCTATGGTGTATTACCCAATTACTACTCTGATGTCTGCGGGCATCAAAGATATCTTGATTATCACTACCCCTGAGGACCAGTCCCAATTCCAACGTCTACTCGGCGATGGTTCGAGTTGGGGTATTAATCTTTCCTACGAAGTACAACCTTCTCCGGATGGACTGGCTCAAGCATTTATTATTGGCGAGGAATTTATCGGCGATGACAAGGTATGTCTTGTCCTTGGTGATAATATCTTCCACGGACACAAACTCAGCGAATCTCTGAAAAATTGTACAGATCCTGTCGGCGGGATTGTCTTTGCGTACCAAGTCTCCGACCCTGAACGCTACGGTGTTGTAGAGTTTGACGACAAAAATCAAGCTATTTCAATTGAAGAAAAACCAGCGAATCCCAAATCAAATTATGCAGTGGTTGGACTGTACTTTTACGACAACGATGTCATTGAAATCGCCAAGCAAGTGAAGCCGAGTGATCGAGGTGAAATCGAAATCACGAGTGTTAACGAAGAATACTTGAAACGTGGAAAGTTAAAGGTTGCTGCATTAAACGATGGTGATGTTTGGCTTGATACCGGGACTATTGACTCAATGGCCGATGCTACCGACTATGTGCGGGTCCTCCAAAAGCGAACCGGACAGATTATCGGAAGTCCCGAGGATGTAGCTTATGAAGAGGGTTATATCACCAGAACGCAGGTTAACGAACTAGCAGCATCCCTCACCAAGTCGGGGTATGGAATCTACCTCCAGAAATGAAAAAGACAGCCCTGAGAGTGTGCGTTATTATGCCGGCCTACAATGAGAGCGCGGTTATAGGGAATGTTATTGCGGATGCTTCAAAGGTCTTTAGATCATCTCCCTATGATATTTCCATCGTCGTCATTAATGACAGCTCGACTGACGAAACGGCAAAAAAAGCTGCGCAAGCGACGGTAATCAACCATATTATCAATGTAGGTGCTGGTGGCGCGACCGCTACCGGTCTTCGATACGCAGAACAGAACGGGTACGATGTCGCCGTTACAATGGATTCAGATGGACAACACGATCCAAAGGATGCTCTTAAAGGAGTAAATGAACTGATAGCTTCTAACTTGGACCTTCTTATTGGTAGTCGACTGATTGATAGTGAAGGCATGTCTCGTGTTAAAGTTCTTGGCAATAAAGGGCTGAGTTTTATAACTTGGATAATCTTTGGTATTCGATCGACCGACTCTCAGTCAGGTTTGCGCGTTTTTTCAAAACACGCACTCGATCGCTTGTATTGGAAAACTTCTGGTTATGAGTTTGCGTCGGAAATGCTATGGCGTGCTCGCCAGCAAAGACTAAAGACCGGCGAGTTCTCAATTAAGGCGATCTACACGGACTATTCAAAATCAAAGGGACAAAGTAACTGGAACGCTATAAATATCATAAAGTCGCTTATACGACGACGAATCGCGGAGATGTTTGAATGAGATATATTATTTTAGTACTACTAAATCTTCCCATTATTTTACTGGCACTCACCAACATTATCACCCAGTACAAAACCTCGAAAATAAGTAAATATAGGTTCAAGTACCAGATCATTCTGTGGTTAGTCATATTAATACTGCTTATAGGCTCATTCCCTGTCTATAATTATCTCGCTGGAAACCCAATTCTGGACGCGCACGAACTGAGCTTATTTGATGTCGTACAGACAACCGCACTTGTTTACCTGTTCTACTTCGTAAACAATCTCCGTCGAAAAAACGAACAAAACGAAACAACTCTTCGAGAGCTTCACCAAGAGCTCTCTATAAAACTATCAGATAAAAGTCGTGGCAAGCATTGATATTCTACTTCCCTACTGGGGAGACTTTAAGCTATTAAAGAAAACTGTTGAATCAGTGTTAGCGCAGACTGCTTCGGACTGGCGTCTTCTCGTTATTGACGATGCCTACCCGTCCGACGAAGCCGCTCAGTACTTTCGAACACTAAAAGACAAACGTGTTACCTACTATAAACACGAGAAGAACATTGGTATCACCAATAACTTCAACTACTCACTCCAGCAAGCAAAGGCAAAGTATTGTGTCATGCTTGGATGTGACGATATATTATTGCCAAACTACGTTGAGATTGCTCTGCAGAATATTGGAGACTCAGACTTTTATCAACCAGGTGTTGATGTCATCGATGGTGACGATAACGTATACCTTCCATT
>Ga0075012_10003763_pt1 | contig 14266 bp, 14 predicted proteins | sample All_14_2_FD_71474 | JGI IMG/M metagenome (GOLD analysis project Ga0075012, IMG submission 71474) | Freshwater microbial communities in response to fracking from Pennsylvania, USA - Allegheny Zone_MetaG_DW_15 | ecosystem: Environmental > Aquatic > Deep subsurface > Groundwater > Drilled... | reverse complement strand
TTATAGCTGTTTTTCATCAAAGTATGGTTCCTGAAATACATTTGAGTGGCCGTTTCTAAATTATCTAAAAAATACAAGGAGCTGTATGAAAGTTAAAGCCGCCATCGCGTTTGCAGTCGGACAACCGCTTGAGATTGACATGCTGGATTTGGAAGGTCCGCAAGCAGGAGAGGTGTTGGTTGAGATCAAAGCCGCCGGCGTGTGTCATACGGATGCTTACACCTTGTCCGGTCAGGATCCCGAAGGTTTATTCCCGGCTGTTCTCGGTCACGAAGGTGCCGGTGTGGTCGTTGAAACCGGGCCAGGGGTCAGCAGCTTGAAACCCGGCGATCACGTGATTCCTTTATATATACCTGAATGCCGTCAATGCACATATTGCCTCTCCCGCAAAACCAATCTCTGTCAGGCCATTCGCAGCACACAGGGCAAAGGTTTGATGCCTGATGGCAGCTCGCGACTGAGCTACAGGGGGCAAGCAATTCATCATTATATGGGCACTTCCACCTTCGCCAATTATACCGTTTTACCGGAAATTGCCCTTGCCAAAGTACGCAAAGATGCGCCCTTTGATAAAATTTGCTATATCGGTTGCGGCGTAACCACAGGCCTTGGCGCTGTGGTGTTTACAGCCAAAGTCGAAGCTGGCAGCACGGTGATTGTTTTTGGTTTGGGCGGCATCGGGCTGAACGTGATTCAAGGCGCACGTATGGTAGGTGCCCGACATATTATTGGTGTTGACATCAACCCGGTACGACAGGCCTTGGCCAGAAAACTGGGGATGACCGATTTTGTCAATCCGAACGAGGTTTCGGGTGATTTGGTTGCGCATCTGGTCGAGCTGACCAATGGCGGTGCGGATTATACCTTTGAATGCGTTGGCCATGTTCAGGTGATGCGCCAGGCGTTGGAAAGCTGCCATAAAGGCTGGGGCGTATCGACCATTATCGGCGTGGCCGCAGCAGGGCAGGAAATTAAAACGCGACCCTTTCAATTGGTTACTGGCCGCGTCTGGCAAGGCTCGGCTTTCGGCGGTGCGCGCGGACGCAGTGATGTTCCGACTATTGTTGACTGGTATATGGAAGGAAAAATTGCCATCGACGAGATGATCACCCACGTCATGCCGCTTGAGCGCATTAACGATGCCTTCGATTTGATGCGCAAAGGTGAATCAATTAGAACGGTTTTAACGTTTTAAAATATCACAATTCGCTGCATAAGCCCTTATGCAAGCGCGCTTTTTCCTCATCATTTAAAGGCTTCCCACTGGCGGACGAAATATAAAACGTATCTTCCGCCCGTTCGCCCGCCGTGGAAATTTTTGCGCTGTGCAGGTGAAGATTATTGGCGGAAAAAATGCGGCTTACCCGTGCCAGCAAGCCTGGTTTGTCTGTCGCAATCAGAAACAGGCAGGTGCTGTTGGATTCTTCATCGTCAATCAGGGAAATACGGGGCGCGACATAAAAATGCGCTTGCGTTCGCGATTGCCGTTGCTTGTTAATCCCTGGCAAATCACCAAAAATTTGTAATTGTTTCACCAGCGCCTGTTTGATTTTGCTGGCGCGATTGTCATCAAGAAAGGCCTGGTTTTTTTCATCGAGGATGACATAGGTATCAATGTCAAACTGATTGTCACAGGTTAAAATGGTGGCCTCCTGAATGGTGACACGTTGATTGCTCAGCACGGTTGTTGTGATGGTAAAACGGTCATCACGATGGGGCATATAAACCAATACTTCCGTGCCGCCCTGGCTGTGATGGGGCAGAATCAGTACGAGTGGGTATGATTGGCATTCCAGAATCGCGCGCGTGTGCTGAGCGATGATCCCGGCCGATTCGTGCAGAAAATACCGGCTTTTTATGCCTTGCCATAAAGCAATAACCGCGTCTTGTTCGTTCTGCTCAAATTGAAGCAGGGCAAGGGCTTCCTGTTGACGGGCTTCAATCATAGCGGACTCATTCAGCCTTGATTTTTTCTCTTGTTGGGCTCGTATCGTTGCGTTATACAATTCTTTTAACAACGAATCCTTCCAGCTATTCCATAAAGTTTGATTGGTGGCGCAGATATCGGCGACGGTTAATAAATACAAATAATCCACATAATCAGGCTCGGGCAACAGGCTGCAAAATTTGTTGATTGTTTTGGGATCGTAAATATCCTGACGCTGGGCAGTGTGTGACATGAGCAAATGATGACGCACCAACCAGACCAGCAGTTTGCTGTCTTCGGCGCTCAGGCGATGTCGATCGGCGAAGATCTGTGCTTCATCGGCGCCCAGCTCGGAATGATCGCCTCCCCGGCCTTTGGCGATGTCGTGAAAGAGGGCGGCAAAATACAGCGTATCTTTTTTTTCAAGACGCTGCATGATGCTGGCAGCCAGCGGGAATTGTTTGGCATAATCCGGATTGAGAAAGCGAGCCAAATTTCGAATGACAAACAGCGTGTGTTGATCCACGGTAAAAATATGGAATAAATCATATTGCATTTGCCCGGTTACGGCGGCGAAGCAATCGAGATAATGCCCGAGAACCCCGTGTTTATTCATGTATTGCAGTGCTTCATAGGGGCTGTTTTCAGAGCGGAATATGTCCAGAAAAATATTGGTTGCATTGTGCGATGCGCAGAACGCTTTACTCATCAAATGCACATGTTGGCGCAGCAAACGAATGGTGCTGGCGCGGATGCCGGTAATCTCTGGTCGTTTGGCTATCCATAGAAACAGCTCCAGCAAAGCCGCCGGACGTTGGGAAAAGACGTTTTGACGGGTTACTTCAATCACATTGTTGATCAGTTGAAAAGACGAATCCAGCAGAGTAACTTGTTTTTCGTTGTCGGGGATCAAGGCTTCAGAAAAGCCTTGCAGCAGCATTTCGGTGATCTCCCTGCTTTGCTTGATGATTTTGAAATACATCTTCATGAATTGCTCGATGGCAAGCGATTCACTGGCATCAACATAGCCAAACAGGGCGGCGAGGGGCACCTGATATTCAAATTGCAACCTGTCTTCACGTTTTCCTGCGAGAATATGCAGGGCAAAACGCACGCGCCACAAGGCGTGCTGGCAATCCGTTAATTCTGCGTACTCGTTTTGGGTAATGTAAGGATAGGAAGCAGACAGATCCTTCGCTTCGCTCTGGATGACACAACACTTGTCCGTTGTACACCGATGCCCTGGCGTGTCGCCCAGCGCGCAGCGAAGAGTCTCCCGGCCCTGCTCAAACCGTTTATTAATAGCAAGCAAGGCCTGCAAATCCCGCAAACCCCCTGCACCCAGCTTGACGTTAGGCTCCAGATTGTACGCAGTTTCACTGTATTTCAAATAACGTTGCTGTTGCTCTCGCTGTTTGGCGAGGAAAAAATCAGCGAAAGGCCACATATGAGAAGGATGAATCCTGTTTTGTAACTCCGTCATCAGCTCACCTGGACCACAAAGCAAACGCATGTCCATCAGCGTTGTAATCACCGTGATATCCTCAGCCGCCAACTCTGAGCAGTGTTTGACTGTGGTAATTTGATGGCCTGGTTCGAGGCCGATATCCCAAATATCCTGAATAAAAGACTGCGCTTGATTCAGATCTGCATCAGAGCAATCTTCGGTATGCAGGATCAGCAAATCAATATCCGAATGCAGAAGCAACTCCCGCCGCCCATAACCACCCACCGCGAGCAGACAGAGTTTGTCCAGTTTGTTTTTACGGAATAGTGTGATGAGTACATCATCAACCTGTTGGCATAACTGGTTGCTATAGTGCGTGATGTCGGTTTTGGTGCTAAATTGCTGACTGAGCTGCTCTTTAAATTGCTTGAGTCTGGTTTTGATGCCGAGAATTGCAGGTTGATTCATCGTGTGACTCTCATGATGCATGGAGAATGACCACTGCCATTAAGTTAACGTTGGAGCCAGGTAAGAACCCGTAGGTTGGGCCCTGGCCCAACATGGTTTTATCCCGAATGATCGTTGTTGGGCCAGGGCCCAACCTACGCGATCTTACCAGGACTTAATGGCAGTATCCCAATGATGTACCGTTATCGAGCCTCTTGCTTACTGGGCAGCAGCTTTTTTACACTGGCACTTTCCATGCGAAGCTTTCGCATTATTTCGCCATTGGCTCATCATCGTCGTCAATTGTTGTTGCTGTGCAGGCGTCAACACATGATAAATCTGATTTTTGGTTATCACGCGATTTTTCATGATTTTACTGTTTAAATCCGTTTTTTGTTTGATCAAGTCATTCAATTTAGCCTCATCAACCTTGTCTGACATGGATAAACTGTTGATTTGTTGATTCAATGTTTTGATTTGTTTCCAATATTCCTGAATCAGCGGCTTTGTTTGCGCTTTAATAGCATGAATTTTGGCTTCCTGCTCACTGTTCAATTGCAGACTGGACATCATTTTTTTCATGGGATGCTTGCAGGCACAAGTACTGCTTTTGTTCGCCGCATCACTCCCGTGAGCCAATACAAACTGCGAGAACAACAGAGCAATCAAAAACATCGGTGCCAATATTATTTTTCTAATCATGGTTAATTTCCTTGGTTGTTTACAGTTTAAAACCCAGTTTTTGCGCATTTTCAAAACATATTTTTTTCATAATCGTGTCTGGTAGTGCGCAAGAGCGAATAAAATCCATGGAGCGTTTCAGGTTTTCATAAGGATGATCCGTTGCCAACATCACTCGATCCTCACCCATGATTTTCAAGGTAAATTCCAGCGTTGTTTTGGAAAATCTCCCACTGGTTGTCACAAACACATTGTTCAACATCACTTCGGATGGTGTTTTTTTAATCTTCGGCCGCATCTCAATGAACCCTGGAAGCACGGATATAGCAGGGTTAGTATACGCCCAGTCCAGCCGATCAGGAATCAAAAACGGCAGAGTTTCACCCAAATGCCCTAAAATCACATTCAATTTAGGGAACTGATCAAACACACCGGCATAAATCATCCGCATCAGGCAAAGAGAGGTGTCAAACTGAAACCCCAGTGCCGGGCCCGCCAAAGAAAACCCGTATTTGCCAAACTCTGTCGACAAAGGCGTGGTCGGGTGTAGATAGATGGGGATATTCATTGCTTCAGCGGCTTCCAGCAACGGCCAGTAACGCTTGTCATCCAGATAATCGTCTTCACCAAAATTGGAATGGGTCAGCCAACCTTTGAAGCCCAGCTTGTTAATCGAGCGTTCCAGCTCTTTAACCGCGTTGGGCACGTCATAAGGCGCTATCGTCGCAAAGCCCATATAACGAGTGGGGTGCTTCTTAATGGTTTCATGTAATTGATCGTTCAGTTCAATGGCCATGCGTGTTACGGTTGCGAAATCTGGAGTGCATTCGTCAATCCCTGGAGAGGAAAAGCTTAACACTTGAACATCCAGACCCGCTTCGTCCATCAAGGCAATACGTTTGTCGCCCAGATCGCAAAGCAAATCCACAAAACCCTGATCATGAAACAGGGTGATTTGATCGGTAAAACGCAAATAATAAGTGCCTTCCTGCTTGCCGCGAACCATGGTCGGGAACGCTTTTCTGGACGCCAGGTATTCAAAGGCTGCTTTGGTATAAAAGTGGGTTTCGAGATCGATGGTCTTCATTGATACGTCCCTGTTAAATTATTGATGATTATAGGACATTATCCCAAACTTGTCATTGCCGACACCTTTCAATTATGGTATAAATAACGCGCTTTTAACGACACACACGTTTCGTCACATACGGCGGGGTCCCATTCCGGGTGCCTTATGGGAAGCGTGGAGGCATAACCCTGGAGATATTAAATGAATGTAAGTATGCGTGACCTGCTCGAAGCTGGTGCTCATTTCGGCCACAGAACCCGTTTCTGGAATCCTAAAATGGGTGAATACATTTTCGGCTCAAGAAATAAAATCCATATTATTAATCTGGAAAAAACACTGCCCATGATGAACGACGTTGTAAACTACGTTGGCCGTCTGGCATCCAATAAAGCAAAAATCCTTTTTGTAGGCACCAAACGTGCGGCTCAGGAAAGTATTCGTACCCATGCCAAACGTTGCGGTATGCCTTATGTTGATCACCGCTGGTTAGGCGGCATGTTGACCAATTACAAAACCGTTCGCCAGTCTATTTTCCGTTTGAAAGAACTGAAAGAACTGCACGAAAAAGGCGGTTTCCAGGGCATGATTAAGAAAGAAGCCCTGATGTTGACGCGCGAACTGGAAAAACTGGAACGTGGTCTGGGTGGTATTGAACACATGAACGGTCTGCCAGACGCACTGTTCGTTGTTGACGTTGGTTTTGAACACATTGCTGTTGAAGAAGCCCGTCGCCTGAAGATTCCGGTTATCGGCATTGTTGATACCAACAACAGCCCTGACAACATCGATTACATCATTCCTGGCAACGACGATTCCATGAGAGCGGTTGATATTTACGTTCGCTGTATTGCTGACGCCATTCTGGACGCCAAACATAGCAATACCGTTGGTGGTTTTGCAGGAGATGCCGAGTTTGTCGAGATATCTGTAGACGTTGAAAAGGATGCTGATAAAGCAGACGAATAATCTATTTATATTGAAAGGGGTCGTTGCAAGGTAAATTTTGGCGAACCCCTTTTTTTTTGGAGAAATAACGATGTCAACTACGATTAGCGCCGCCCTGGTTATGGAGCTACGTGCTCGTACCGGTTCCGGCATGATGGAATGCAAAAAAGCATTGGTGAATGCCAACGGTGATATAGAACTGGCTATTTCTGAAATGCGTAAAGCCGGTCAGGCCAAAGCCGACAAAAAAGCCGATCGCATTGCTGCGGAAGGTGTGGTTGTGATTGCCCGTTCAACAGACGGTCGTTCTGCTGTGATTGTTGAAATCAACAGTGAAACAGACTTCGTTGCCCGTGACGAAAACTTCACCAGCTTCGCCGAGCGCGTTGCCAATACTGCTTTGAATAATGCCAATGTTAACGATATCGACGCGCTGTCTGCAGCAACGCTGATGGGCACATCGATTACGGTTGAACAAGCACGTCAGGAACTGGTGGCCAAAATTGGTGAAAACATCAAATTGCGCCGCATGGAACGGGTTGTTTGTGACGGTGTTGTCGGTGCCTACCTGCACGGCTCACGCATTGGTGTGATCGTTGCCCTGAAAAATGGCGATGAATTGCTGGCGAAAGATATTGCCATGCATGTTGCTGCCAGCAAACCGATTGTGATCAACAGCACACAGGTTCCTGCTGATGCCATCGCAACCGAACGCGATATTTTCACAGCCCAGGCACGTGAAAGCGGCAAACCACAAGACATTATCGACAAGATGATTGAAGGCCGAATCAATAAATTCATTGATGAAGTCAGTTTGATGGGACAACCTTTTGTGAAAGACCCCAACAAAAAAATCAGCCAGTTGTTGAAAGAAAAAAATGCCGAAGTTATTTCCTTCCTGCGTTTTGAAGTGGGTGAGGGCATCGAGAAAAAAGAAGACAACTTTGTTGAAGAAGTTATGGCACAGGTACGCGATTAATCATGACAGATAATAAATTACCGCTGAAATATAAACGTGTTTTGCTCAAGTGCAGTGGCGAAGCGCTGATGGGCAAGGTGCAATTTGGCATTGACCCGTCCGTGCTGGACAAAATTGCCACCGATGTTGCTGAATTAATCAGTATGGGTGTTGAGGTTGGACTGGTTATTGGCGGCGGTAATTTGTTTCGAGGCAAGGCGTTGTCCAAAGCCGGTCTCGGTCGGGTTACAGGCGATCACATGGGCATGCTGGCAACCGTGATGAACGCGCTTGCGCTGCGCGACGCCATGGAGCGCATTGATTTGCCTGCTCGTATTATGTCGGCCATTCCCATGCTGGGTGTGGTTGATCCGTATCATCGCCGCAAAGCCATCCATCATTTGCGCGACAAGCATGTGGTTATTTTTGCAGCAGGCACCGGTAATCCTTTCTTTACAACCGATACAGCAGCCTGTTTGCGAGCCATTGAAGTAGGGGCCGATATTGTCCTCAAGGCCACCAAAGTTGACGGTGTCTATTCGGAAGATCCGGTGATCAATCCAAAAGCCACCCGTTACGAATATTTGACTTACCAAAAAGTATTGCATGACGAATTACAAGTCATGGACGCCACAGCTATTTGCCTGTGTCAGGAGCATGGTATGCCCTTGCAGATTTTTGATATGGCAGCACCGAATGCGCTGCGTAAAATTGTATTGGGTGAACGTGTTGGAACGATAGTAGGAGCTAATCATGATCAATAACATCAAGCAAGAAACTGAAAAACGCATGAAAAAAACGGTTGAATCTTTGCAGCATGAATTGACTAAAATACGTACTGGCCGAGCCAGTGCCAGTTTTCTTGATCATGTTCAGGTTGATTATTACGGTAATTTGACCCCCTTGAGTCAGGTTGCAAACGTAACCTCCAGTGATTCACGTACTTTGTTGGTAACACCCTGGGAAAAATCCATGGTCGCCGCCGTTGAAAAGGCCATTTTGAATGCTGGACTGGGATTAAACCCGTCAACAGCCGGAAGCGCTATCCGTGTTCCCATGCCGCCTTTGACAGAAGAGCGTCGCAAAGAGTTGATTAAAGTGGTGCGTGCCGAAGGTGAGCAGGGTCGTGTTTCGATTCGCAATATTCGTCGCGATGCCAATAATCAGTTGAAAGATCTGGTGAAAGACAAATCCATTTCAGAAGACGATGAACGTCGCGCCAATGACCTCGTACAAAAATTAACAGATAAACACATCGCTGATGTGGATGTTGTGTTGGGCGAGAAAGAAAAAGATTTAATGGAAATTTGATATAGGCATTGATAATGCTTGTCACGAGACATCCGAGCCACGGCTCAGATGTCTCATATCAATCCAGCAACTCATCCAGCAAACTACTCGCGCCCAAACGAAACCAGCTCTTGTCCGGCTCCCGCTGCAGCAGCTCCCGCGCCATATCCATATAGAGAAAAGCCTGCTCCGGTTTTTTGATGCCGCCAGACAATTTGATCCCGCAATGCGACGTATTTTCCTGACGAATGGCCTGTAACATGCTGAATGCCGCCAGCGGGCTGGCGCCCGAACCCGTTTTACCTGTCGACGTCTTCAGGAAATCACAACCCAGTTGAATCAATTCCTGACTCAACTGATAAATATGATCCGCAGACGGCAGGGCGCCTGTTTCCATGATCACTTTGAATACCATATTCCCCTGATGTGACAGATCACAAGCCTCGCGACAATGCTGCAAAGCTTCTTTTTGCTGGCCATTCAACCAGCTCTGCCAGGGAAAAACATAATCAATTTCATCCGTCTGCTGGCTGCTGATGATTTGCCCGATATCATGGAGCACTGTGTTGAGACCTTGTGTACCCTCGGGAAAATTCACTACCGTAGCGCGTTGATAAGATTCAGACACCGGGAAGTAATGCAGATGCTGCGGATACACACAAACAGCGGCAACCTTATGCTGCCTGGCTTTGTCCAGCAGGCTGGCAAGGGCATCATCGCTGGCAGACTCATCCAGCAAGGTCAAATCGATCAGCCCAATCGCTTGCTTCGTGGAATGCGAGGATTCCTGCAGCGTATCCAGAAAATCCTGGCAGCGTCGCTCCATCATCATGCCAGTTCCGACACAAAGGTTTTGACCAATTGACAGAGCCGCTGCGATGCCTTCGCTGCTGTTTCAACTACCGAATTATGATCGTGACTGGTACTGGCCAGACCCGTGGCAAAATTGGTGATGGTTGCAATCACCGCGACTTTCATGCCGCAATGATTAGCAACCAGGACTTCCGGAACGGTCGACATACCTACAGCATCCGCGCCCCAGAGACGAAAGGCTCTGATCTCGGCAGCCGTTTCATAGTTGGGGCCTGATACCGCCAGATAAACACCCTGATGCAGGGTAATATTATCCAGGCTGGCAGCTTTTAACAGACCTTGACGCATGCCCTGATCATAAGCATTATCCAGGGGCACAAAACGAGGGCCAAATTCGTCATCGTTCGGTCCGATGAGCGGATTGCCATGTTGCATATTGATGTGATCGCTTATTAACACCAACTCACCAGGTGCGACGTCTTCACGCAGAGAACCGGAGGCATTGGTGGCCAGAAAATACTCGCAACCCAGCAAACGCAAGGTACGAACATAGGTTTTAACCAGGTCGTGATCGTTGCCTTCATAAGCATGCGCACGCCCTTGCAGGCACACAACACCCACGCCGCCAAGATAACCCAAAATCAGATTACCGCTATGCCCCTGAACGGTCATATGCGGGAAACCGGGCAGCTCGCTGTAAGGAATAACAAGCGGGCTTTCCAGTTGATCGGCAAAGCCACCCAGGCCTGAGCCCAATACAATCCCGATAGTGGGTTTGAAATTTGGTAAACGTTTGTTAATGTGTTTGGCTGCTTGATGAGCGAAGGTATTTCCTGTTTGAGTCATGCTGTTTCCACTTGTTCATTTTGGCGCAAAATATACTGATTATTTGGCATTCTTACAAGTAAAACAGGCCGAAAATTCACTATTATCGGTTTTATCTGCAATATGCAGGGGCTTCCGCCATAGCCGTCAGGTTAAGGGAAAGGCTTCGGTTTATCAGGTGGCACCGAGCCACAATCAGGAGACCCTTCGCTCCGCTCTGGGCGACACGCTTGAGCATCAGAGTGAGGGGCGGTCTCTCAACCCACACCGCAGTCCAAACGTGTCGCCCAGAGCGGAGCGAAGGGTCTCCTGACGCTCGCTCGGTGCCACCTTGCAGTTTACCCTCCCCAACTCTTCTCCCTAAAAAAAAGGGGGAAGGGAGCCGTTCGTGCCACCTGATAAATCGAAGTTTTTCCCCTTAACCTGACGGCTATGGGGTCTGAGTAATGAGACGTGTACTTTCTTCAGCGTCATCAAGACGGCGTGGCGTCATGTCAGTATGTATTCTGATACCTGTAGGAGAATGGGATATAACAGGTTCTTCCGGGGGAGCTGGTTGATCTGGGGCCTGTTGCTTCATCATCTTCGCTGGTGCTTTATAACCATCAAGTTGCGCTTGAGAAATGGTTAATTTATCTCCATACAAATATTCACCAAAAAATAGTCTGGATATTGCGGAAAAACCAAATCCAAACAGAGTGAACAGATTTTTTAAAAAAGGTTTCCAGCTTGCCGTTGCACTTTCCCTGACTAACTCATTCCCCAATGTCTCGTATTTTTTGATCCAGGGTAAAGCAATAGCTTTCAAGAGGTCATAGGCTGCTTGTGGATCAATTTTTTTACCGGGGAATGATAACTGCAGAAAATCACTGTTCGAATCCAGTTTATTAATGTCGTTCATAACGAGCGCTTTTGAGTCCTTATTCAAGCGGCTATACTGTATCAGATTTTGTAATTCATAACGGAGCGTGCTTGCGGAGTCCGAAATAAAAGCACTGACGTCATATGGCTCATCCGGATCATCTGGATTCAGAATCGTTGGCGGTGGATTAAGCAGCATCTGAATAAATGACATTCTGTTTACTCTTGCCACTTCATTTACATACCATCTTCTCACAGCGATCAAGTTAGTATTAAAACTCTCCTCTACCTTATCACTGGAAAATCTGTCTTCTACAAATTGACTCATTATTAACCCCCAAACAAAGCCGGTGTGCGCATTAATTAGTCCAAGTGTGCATGATAACGATCGCGACAACATTAGTCAAATTATTGTGCAATATGGGGTGTAATCAACGATCCTCAAATCGCTGATTCAACTTGTCCGCGCGTTGCAAAATGCTTGCGGTGAACGGGCTGGCAGGGATATTTTTCCGGATTTTTCCAATCATGCCGAGCAGTTCTTTTCGCAACAGCGCTACCGACAGGTTCGCTTTTTCAGCCAGTTGTACAAAATGACGGGGAAAGAGGCCGTCAAAATCGTATTTACTGCCAATTTTCATCGCCATTTTTGCAGCCAGTTCAGGATAATATATGGTTGAAATCATATCGTAAAACGGAGCCAAACGGGTTTGTTTTCCTTGATATAAGAGGGAAAAATTTTTCCCATGCGCATCGTTGTTTCCGATGATCACATTAAACAAAACGCCTTGTAACAGGGCTTTAATATCGATGACAGGCAGGCTGGACACGCGTCGGGTTAGCTGAAAGCAATCGCTGATTTCCGGGCCGCCTTCGCGCTGATATTTCATTTCCGGCACGATGCCCATGGCCTGGCAAAAATCCTCCTGATGCAGGCGTTGAATGCCTTGCTCCGTTTGAATCCGGTCATAACGTTTAACCAGCAACCAGGGCGTGCCATCGGTTTCATGCAAGGTGGCTTCCACCGCATTCAGGCCAATTTTTCGCGCCAGTTGCAGGCAAAAGCATTCATTTTCTATCAAAGAAGGAAAATCGCGGTTGACGGGTTTTAAAATATGCGTACTCGGCGCACCCCCGGTCGGAATGGCAATATGCTCATCTATGATCGCAATGGCCAATTTATCCTGAGCACCAGCCAGAGACAAGCGTATCCCGTCTTCGCCCGCCAACATGGGTCGTTGCACCATGGTTTGCAAAATATCGGACACAGCATTGTCGTCAATCACACGATAACCGGGCTTTAAATCACCTATAGCTGATGGAGAGGGCAACAAACTGACCGCCCCTGCGCATTCGCCGCCAATGGCAGACAACAAGGCAAAATCATTTTTCTCGCTGATTCCCAAATGACGGGCGATGGATGCCCGCATATGCGCCTCCGGTAAAATACCACTGAAAAAAGGGCGGCATTGCCGGGCGTCAAAAGGCTTCATTTGCAAAGGCAGCGACTGCGACAAAGGCTGATTGTTTGGATCTTCCGCATAGCTGGCTTTATAAATAAAACTCATATCCCCATGCGCATCAATACCCAAGTGCCCAACCAGCCTCTGCTGCAAATAAACATCCAGCTTATGATTCACCACGATCCACCTCCGCATGATGCAACTGAAGCTGAATCCCCAACACATGCAGCACCTGCAGCACCTTGCCAATCTGACAAGTCGGCTTCCCTTTTTCCAGGTCAATAATAAAACGCAAACCCGTACCCGCCGACAAAGCCAAATCACCCTGCGTAACCCCCAAGCCTTTCCGAACCCTGCGAACAATTTGCCCAATATTATCAGTAGATTGTATCATAAACCGCCTTTTATGTTCCCGTACGGTAACTTTATACCTGATTTGTTGAAAAATCCAGAAAATGTTCCCTTTCGGGAATATTAATTTTCCGAACCTTTCAAAATACACAATCAAGGTGTAATATGCCGACTGTTTTACACCTAAATACCAAGATTTATTCATGAAAACCATTGTGTTGTTAGAGCTCGGCGGAACCATATCAAGCCATACCTATCAGAAGACATCCGAATTTTACAATCTGAAAGGGGAGTCAATTTCATCTTTTATTGATGATTTCTCTTCAACTGAAAACATTAACATTCAATATGAGCTCTTTTGCAATAAAATCAGTCACGAATTAACTATCCGAGATCTTTTGTCTCTGGGAAATAAAATTCAAGATATTGTCGACAGACCCGATGTATTTGGCCTGGTTGTTTCGATGGGAACCAACGCAATGGAAGATGTGGCATATTTCATCGGTTTGGTTGTCAATACAAGAAAAAGCATGGTTTTTACGGGCGCGCATTTCCCTCAAAACAACCTGGCTTTTGATGGGAGAAAAAATATATTTAATGCGCTTGTAGTAGCAACATCGGATTGCATTCAGGGTGCCGGTGTCGTTATTACCTTAAATGATACAGTTGTATCATCAAGATGGGCGACAAAAAACAAGCCTGGAATTCCTAATGATTTTTCATGCGAAGGATTTGGAATATTGGGTTATGTAGCCGGCAGTGTTTTTCATCAAAAAATGATCCCTGTCTATAAACATACCTTTAACAGTATATTTTCCATTCGTTCGATACGGTCACTGCCAAAAACAGCCGTTTTATATGCGCATTTTGGTTTCGATATCCATTACATCCAGCACATTATTGATAATAGTTCCGTCGAGGGAATTATAAGCGCCGGATACGGAAAAGGATATCAAACACGGGAGGCAAGCGAGCTTCTGTGCAAAGCAGCAACAAACGGTATTCCAGTTGTTCGTTGCACACGCGCCGGCCAATCTGTAACCAATATAGATATAAATTACGATGACAAATATGGATCTATTGTCGCATCAGATTTTTCACCACATAAAGCCAGCTTGTTATTGGCCGTTTGTTTAAGTCAGGGTTTAACCCCCCCTGAAATTCAGGATGTATTTGAGGAGTATTAGAT
>Ga0075012_10003760_pt1 | contig 14267 bp, 10 predicted proteins | sample All_14_2_FD_71474 | JGI IMG/M metagenome (GOLD analysis project Ga0075012, IMG submission 71474) | Freshwater microbial communities in response to fracking from Pennsylvania, USA - Allegheny Zone_MetaG_DW_15 | ecosystem: Environmental > Aquatic > Deep subsurface > Groundwater > Drilled... | reverse complement strand
CACGGCGAGTCCGCCCAATCGGCCCCACTCCCCGCGGATGCGCGCCTCATCCTTCGCCCGGCGCCGCTCGTACTCGCGCCGTGCCGATGCCCCCGCGAATCCCGCGTCGTCGCTCATGAATCCCCCGATCCTTGAGGCCCACGCTAGAGATCGCGGGGTGCGAGCACACCGCCCCCGTCAGGGGTACAGCCGCAGCCGTCAGTGTGACTACGCCGGCAAGGGCCACATGGAGCGGTGATAGACGACGTTCTCAAGAGAAAGCTGGTGGTTCTTCTTGAACACGAGCGCGAATGACTCGCTCGTGTCTGGCCGAGCAAAGACCATCTCATTTGAGATCCTCGCCCCGCCAAGATCCAGTTGCGCGTGGTGGTTGGGGCACAGGCACAGCAGGTTCGACATCACGTCGGCACCAAGGTGGGGCCGCCCCAACGGCCGTACATGGGCACCCTCGGCATAGGGAGTGCCCCGAAAGTCGTCGATACCCGTTCCGCAGGCTTGGCATCGATAGCCGTAGAGGCGCTTCACATGCCTCGATACCTCCGAGTCGCGGATGCGCCTCGAGATGGTCGTCGTCGCGAAGGCTGGGTCGAGCTTGGACTCGCCCTGCGAGATGTACGGCTCCTGCTCACCGAGTCGGTCCAGCCGGAACTGCACCACCTTGAAGCCGTCTGCGCCGTTTCTGATCTTGAGGTCGGTCACCAGGAACAACCCCGCGTATCGGTAGCCGGACGGCGGCGCGAAACTCGACGATTTGTGCGCGCCCCGGATAACTCGAACCGGCAAACCAAGCGTCATGCTCGTGATCATCCCGGCGTTGCCTGGGGCGTCTATCGACTGATCAGCCACCTGCTTGCCCGAGCCGGCGTCGCGACCGCCATGCCCCGTGTAGAGGAGGTAGTCGCCGCAGTCGCGATCGTCCCCGTATCCCCCGGACACGACGATCGAATCCGCGCCCTCAGACTTCGTCCCGGAAATGCCCGCTTGCAGCGGAGCATGCAATCCGACGTCGTGAAGTTCTTGACGCGAAAGAAACTGTTGACCGACGTGGATACCAGGCGGCGTTCCGAAGTACTTGGCCATGGCGTCTCCCTCCGTCCGGGTGGTCAGCTCGAGGTGATCGTGAAGAACCGCTCGAAGAACTCGCCGAGGCGAGCCAACACCCGCTGCTTCTTCTCGGCGTGGCCGCCGTCCGCCGCGAACCGGGAGGCAGGCGGCAGAATCCGCGTGATCGCGGTACCGGCGGCACGAATCGCTCCGTCGCGAAAGGCGGTCTCAATGAACGCGCGGGTCTCGTCGGGCTTGAGACTCTCATCGGCGATGATCTGTTCGAGTTCGGCCTCCCGCCGCGCAGCGACGAACGCCACCCACTCGGCGTCGATGTCACCTGAGACCGACACGGAATCCACGAAGGCTTCGATCAGATCTTTCTTGTTCCGCAGGCTCGGCGAGGCATCGACGGCGCGAGTGATCTGCGCGCGCACCTCTTTGTCGTCGCCGTCGCCGCGCTCGTCGCGGTACTTGTTGACGAGCATGAGGATGTAGTCGACGTTGATCTCGATCTGCTTGATGAGCTCGATCTCGAACACGACGTCGTCGACGATCGACTCACGCTCGGTCTCGCGCAGCTGTCGAACGTCTGCGTAGAGGTTGAGGTAGATGCCCTGGTAGTCCTGCCGTTGCCGGTCGGTGAGCAGCTCGTTGCCCTCGAAGTCGTCGAACGAGGTGAGGATGTTGAGCAGCCGCAGCACCGCGCCGAAGAGGGCGACGAACTCCTTCTGCGCCGTCTCACCCACGATCGGCTGCCCGAGCGGGAACGCAGTGAGCAGCTCCTGCACCTTCGAGGAGTAGTCGGCGTAGTAGTCGCCGTACGGCTTGAGCACCGCGATGCCGCGCGCCTCCTTGTTGCCGAATAGGGCGAGCGCGTCGTTGGTCGCTTCCTCGAGATCGCGGAAGGTGACGATATTGCCGTAGGTCTTGACCGAGTTCAGGATGCGGTTGGTGCGCGAAAAGGCCTGGACGAGCCCGTGGCTGCGCAGGCTCTTGTCGACGAACAGAGTGTTGAGGGTGGTCGCGTCGAACCCGGTGAGAAACATGTTGACGACGATGACAAGGTCGATCTCGCGCTGCTTGATGCGCAGCGAAAGGTCCTTGTAGTAGTTCTGAAACTTTTCGCTCGAGGTGTCGAACGACGTGCCGAACATGTCGTTGTAGTCCTGGATGGCATCTTCGAGCACCGCGCGGGAGTCGCCGCTCAGAGCCTCAGTCTCAAAGCCCTCCTCGTCGAGGGCGCCGTCTTCGACAGCCTCGTTCGCGGCATACGAGTAGATCAGCCCGACCTTGAGTCGCTCGTCCGGAGTGCGGTCTCTCTGCTGGTACCCGAACTGCGCGTAGTAGACGCGCGCAGCCTCGATGGATGCCGTGGCGAAGAGCGCGTTGAAACCCTTCACCCGCCGCTCGCCGAGCGCATACCCCTGGTTGCGTCGCGTCTTCTGGTCGAAATGCTCGAGCGTGTACTCCACGATCTGCCGCACCCGCTCCGGGGCGAGCAGCGCCTTCTCGGTGTCGATCGCACTGACCTGCTTGTCGACAATGCCGGCTGGCGTCTTGACGGTGTTGACGTAGTCGATGCGAAACGGCAGCACGTTCTTGTCTTGGATCGCGTCGACGATCGAGTAGACGTGCAGCCGCTCGCCGAACGCCTGCTCAGTGGTCTTCAGCTTCGGGTTGCCACCGGATGCCATGTTGGCCGTGAAGATCGGCGTGCCGGTAAAGCCGAACAGGTTGTAGCGCTTGAACGCTTTCGTGATCGAGGTGTGCATGTCGCCGAACTGCGACCGATGACACTCATCGAAGATGATGACGAGGTGGCCGTCGTAGATGGCATGGCCCTTGTTGGCCGGCGCATCGACGAACTTAGCGAGCTTCTGAATGGTCGTGATGATGATGCGCGCGTTCGAGTCTTCGAGCTGGCGCTTCAGCACCGCGGTCGACGTGTTCGAGTTGGCGGCACCCTTCTCGAATCGCTCGTACTCGCGCATGGTCTGGTAGTCGAGATCTTTGCGGTCGACGACGAACAGCACCTTGTCGACATCCGGCAGTCGCGACGCGAGCTGCGCCGTCTTGAAGGACGTGAGTGTCTTGCCCGAGCCCGTGGTGTGCCAGATGTACCCGCCGGCGCCAACGGTGCCGAGCTTCTTGTAATTGGTCGACGTCTCGATGCGCTGCAGAATGCGCTCGGTGGCGACGATCTGGTACGGCCGCATCACGAGCAGCAGCCGGTCGGCGGTCAACACGCAGTACCGAGTGAGGATGTTGAGCAGCGTGTGCTTGGCGAAGAACGTCTTCGCGAACCCGGTGAGATCTTGGATGGGCTTGTTCTCGGCATCCGCCCACCAGGACGTGAACTCGAACGAGTTGCTTGTCTTCTTGACCTTCGTCGCCCCCGTCACGTCCGCGATGTGTTGGCGACGGGTGGTGTTGCTGTAGTACTTCGTCAGCGTGCCGTTGCTGATCACGAACAGTTGCACATACTCGAAGAGCCCGGAGCCGGCCCAGAAGCTGTCGCGCTGGTAGCGGTCGATTTGGTTGAAGGCTTCGCGGATGTCGACGCCCCGGCGCTTCAACTCGATGTGCACCATCGGCAGCCCATTCACAAGTACGGTCACGTCGTACCGGTTCGCCCACCTCGGTGGTCGAGTAGCCGCCAAGGGCGGCGTGTCGAGACCGACCTCGTACTGGTTGATGACCTGCACCCGGTTGTTGTGGATGTTGCGCTTGTCGATGAGCGTGACGTTCTTCGTCGTGCCGTCGTCGCGCGCGAGCAACTGCACCGGGTCTTCCTGAATGCGCACCGTCTTGTCGACGATGCCGTCGTTCTGCCCGGCGATCTTCGTCTCGAAGAACCGCGTCCACTCCGCGTCGGAGAACGCGATGTCGTTGAGCGCCTCGAGTTGGGTGCGCAGGTTCGCGACGAGTTGCGCCTCGGATGTGATCGTCAAGCGCTCATACGCCTGCGACTGGAGCAGCCGGATGAACTCACCCTCGAGTGCGGCCTCGGACTGGTAGGCGGCTGCCTCCGTCGCGTCGGGGGCGTACTCGGCAACGACCGTGCTCTCGGACGAAACCGCGATCGGGTCGTACTTCACCACCCCCACGTCACTCACGCAGCCGCCTCGGGGAACGTCAAGAGTCTGTCGCGGTAGTACTCGTACTGCTGGCGGCGCGATTTCAGCTCGGCGATCAGCTCGATGCTGAGCCCATTCATTGCCGAATCGAGCTTGCCGAGTCTCATGACAATCGACTCGCGCTGGTCGCTCGCCGGCCACGGGATTGGAATCTTGTTCAGGTTGGCCTTGTTGAGCTTGGGCTGAGAAGCGCCGGATATGAACGGCGACAAGTCGACGGAGTTCAAATAGGCCTCGGTGAACCGTCTATCAACGTCATTTGCGAACGCCAGGACATGGGCGTGGTTGTTGACCCAGATCTTTCCCGATGCCGAAAATGCAATCGGCGTTGAGCGGGCTCTCAAGTTCGCGCCATCCTCTGAGACTAGGAGGAACTCGCCATCCAAGATGAAGTCACTGACGTGATCTACAACCCCGGACGCCCCGTAGTACGGGATTTCGCCTGGCGTGCGTGCTGCTTTCTTCACCGGTCGACGTCGTCCGTCGAAATTGGTCGACACCTCCGGCAAGTACACCTGCGGACTGAAGCCTTCTGCCTGACCAAGAAGCAAGTCGCGGTAGTGCGAATGCTGGCGGCGACGCGCGCTCAGCTCGGCCTCGAGCTCTGCCTCCAGCTCCGTTTGCAGCTCCGTGAGGTGATCCAAGATTCTCACGATCTCGCGCTGCACTTCGATTGGCGGCACAGGAATCCGCACCTTAGCCAGGTGCTGCGGCGAGATGGCGGAGATCTTCGACGACGTGATGTATCTCCGAACCTGGGCATGGAAGTCGTCCGTCCTCAGGAAGTAGGACACATACTTTGGATCGAGATTGCTGCGAAAGGCGTAGCAGGCGTCATGGATAACGACGTCCTCCTCTCCCAGCCAGGCAACCGCCTTGCCTATGTCTTCCACCGTCTCGCCAGCCGAGACTATGACCACGTCTCCCGGGTGAGCGACCCGCAGCTTGGCCGCCAGATCAGGGTCGAGATAGGAGAGGGTCTTCGTCGCCGAGATGCCGTATGACGTGTAGACCTCGCCGTAGTGAATGCACGGGATGCCCGAGTCGCGCAGATCGTCACGAACGAACCTCCGCCCACGGATGATTGACCCGATATCTCCGAAAGCCTCGCGTCGCACCCCCGGAGACGCCAGTTCGCGCAAGAGAACGTCGAGATCGCTCACATCTTGCTCCCAAGGTCGGCGACGATCGCATCGATCGCCGCGCGGAGTTCAGACTGGTGCCGCACGACTTGGGAGATCTCAGCATTGAGGACGGCGATGTCCAATGCCTCGCGAGTGTCCTCCTTGTCGACGTAGGAAGAGACGGACATCCGGTAGTCGCGCGTGGCGACTTCTTGGTTGCCGACCACGCTTGCGAAGTGCTCCACGTCTTCCCGGGCGGCGAAGACATCCAGAATCTTCTGCTGGTTTGCGTGCAGGAGCTTGTTCTTGTTCCCAACCCGAGTGAACTCAGCCGAGGCGTCGATGAACAGCACGTCGTTCGTCTTCTTAGACTTCTTGAGCACGAGGATGCATGTGGCGATAGTGGTGCCGAAGAACAGGTCCGCCGGCAACTGGATAACGGCATCCACGTAGTTGTTGTCAATGAGGTATTTGCGGATCTTCTGCTCCGCTCCCCCGCGGTACATCACGCCGGGGAACTGCACGATCGCAGCGGCGCCGTTGACAGCGAGCCACGAGAGCATGTGCATCGTGAAGGCGAGGTCGGCGGCCGACTTCGGCGCGAGCACTCCGGCGGGGGCGAACCGGGGGTCGTTGATGAGCAGCGGGTTGGCGTCGCCCTCCCACTTGATCGAGTAGGGCGGGTTGGAGACGATCGCCTCGAACGGCTCGTCGTCCCAGTGCGCGGGCTCAGTGAGGGTGTCGCCGTGGGCGAGGCTGAAGTGCTCGTAGTTGACGTCGTGCAGGAACATGTTGATGCGGGCGAGGTTGTAGGTGGTGAGGTTGATCTCCTGGCCGAAGAATCCCTGCCGCACGTTCTCTTTGCCGAGCACGTTGGCGAACTTCAGCAACAGCGAGCCCGAGCCGACCGCCGGGTCGTAGACCTTGTTCACCTGCGTCTTGCCGACGACGGTGATGCGGGCCAGCAGCTCCGACACCTCTTGCGGGGTGTAGTACTCGCCGCCCGACTTGCCGGCCTGCGAGGCGTACATCTGCATGAGGTACTCGTAGGCGTCACCGAACAGGTCGATCGAGTTGTCTTCGAAGTTGCCCAGCGGCAGATCGCCGATGGCATCCAGCAGCTTCACGAGCTTCTCGTTGCGCTTCGCGACGGACTGTCCGAGCTTGGCGCTGTTGACGTCTAGGTCGTCGAACAGACCCTTGAGGTCATCCTCGGAATCGGTGCCGACCGCAGAACCCTCGATGTGACGGAACACGCGCTGCAGCGTCTCGTTGAGGTTCTCATCCTGCTTTGCACGCCGGCGCACGTTGACGAACAGCTCCGACGGCAGGATGTAGAAGCCCTTCTCCTTCACCGTCTCCACGCGGCCAAATTCCGCCTTTGCGTCACTCAGCGCCGCGTAGTCGAAGGCTGCGTCGCCTGCCTCTCGTTCCTGCTTGTTGAGGTAATCCGCGAGGTTCTCGGAGATGAAGCGGTAGAACAGCATCCCGAGCACGTAGCTCTTGAAGTCCCAGCCATCGACGGACCCGCGCAGGTCGTTCGCGATGCGCCAGATTGTCTTGTGCAGCTCAGCGCGCTGAGCTTCCTTCGTAGCCGGGGTCACGTTGTGCCGTTCTCGTCGATGACCCAAGCGAGTCGGAGCGGGATGTCAGCTCGGATGTCCTCGGGCAGCGTTTCGTAGTGCTGATAGATGCGACGCAGCAGCTCTTCCTCGTCCCACACCGCTACCTTCAGGCGCTGCGCGTCGACCTTCGCCTGGGCCGGCTGAGTGAGCCCGCCCATCGCGACGAGAAGCCCGTGGTCAGCCGAGTGTTGTCCGACGACACCGCCGAGCTGGTCGAGCACCTCCGAGCCAACGCGCGACTGCTGCGACTTCACCTGGACGATGATCGTCGGAGCCGAAATACCGAGAACGCCCGACCCAGCGATGATGTCGATCCCACCGTCCGCGCCAGGGGGCGAGACCTTGCACGACATCCCCTCAGCCCGCAAGACGGCCGCGACCAGCTCGGAGAGCCGATGCCCAGCGAAGCGCTCCTTGATTCTGCCGAGGACTCGGTCCTTGGAGTATCGAAGGATGTCAAACCCGTCGTTTGCGATTGCCTCCTCGGTGTCGACGGCTTCGGTCGCAGTCGACTCAATGACCGGGAGCGGTACGTCGCTACGCGCACCGGGGTCAGCCTCGGCACCGTTGCGGAGCTGCAGGAGACGCCAGGCCGCGTCGTTACGAGAGATCTGAACGACCGTGCTGAAGGCACCAAGCGAGTACAGAAGATCTTGGTTGATTGTCGTCCGAGGGACGTCCGTTCTCTTCCACTCCACCGCGCGAACGTGATTGAGCGCACCCTCTTCAGGCATGAAGCGGTAGTCGCCCGTAAGTACGCCAATCGCGACCTTGCCTGAGTTCTTCACTGGCAGCACGACGGTGTCGCCCGGAGACATACGCGCGGAAAACGCGAACAGCTGAGCGGCGTAGTTCCCGATCGCAGCCGGCTTCCGACCCGGCAGCACGCTCGCGACGAGAGCTCGCATCGCGCCGAGATTGTCGATCCCCGACAGATCTGGCACCTCATGGAAGTCGACTCCGGTGTAGCCGTTGGTCAGCATCCACTGGTCGAATGCCGGGTTCTTCGACCCTCGCACAAGCCACGCCCGCGGCTCCGTAGTCGCCTGATCGCTCATAGGCACCAACCTACTGAGAACGGACGGCACCGTGAGGGCGCTGCGATCAGCGATCGGTGTCGGCAGCCATCGATATCTTGCGGTCATGTTGGACTTCGCTTCTGCCGTCCTGGGCGCATTGGTTGTTGTCGCTCTCGCGTTCGCAAGATGGGTCTATCCACGAGCGACCCGAAAAGGTCGGCTGCTCCTGGAACTCGGTCGGTTGGGCGAAGCGCACAGCCGACTACCCGACGGCGATCAGAAGGATCGGCTCGCCAGTCACCTAGATGCGGTTGGGGCGAATCTCAATGACTGGCTCGACCCCATCAATCGCTGGAAGCGGAACCTCCAAGCGGCATCCGCAGGCGGCCTCTATCTAATTGCCGTAGTCCTCGTGTACCTGATTGCCGGTAGCCCCGGCACCCCTGCGGCCTGGATCCCTTGGACAGTCGGTGCCGGAACTGGGGTCGTCATGGTCGTTCTCTTTGCGGTGACCGAATGGCGCGCAGCAGCTCGGTATGCCAACCGGGAGCGAATGGCCGCCCAGACTCGCCAGGCGAAGTTGCTGGTGAAGCACGAGGCTGACCCCCCGGTCACACTTCGCCGATAGCCTCTCCTCATGTTCGTTCGAGACTCCCCCACCCGGCGGGTGGACCGCAGCCCCTCTGACCTGAAGGCGGCTGTGGCGTGCGAGTGGGGGCTCATGCGGAAGCTCGACGCGAAGCTGGGGCGCATCGAGGCGATCGAGGAAGCCGACGATCCGATGCTCGCCAGGTCGAGCCCTCTCGGCGGGGAGCACGAAGCCCGCGTGCTCGAGAACTGCTAGACCGCCTACGCCGACGGCGCCGTCGAGATCGAGACCGAAGACGCGCGGGCCGTCCCCGATATGCTTCGTGCGGCCTAGCAACGCACCATCGAGGGCGCTGTCTCTGCCGTAGCCGACCGAGGTTCGATTGTGACCGGACGACGCCCGAGACAGCCCTGACCTCATCACATGTCGCGCCGCTGCTTGAGACCGAGACTCGGCCTCATCAGGGTCGGTGAAGAAAGCTGACTTTGCAAGCCACTGCCGACAGTCTTCGGAAAATGTATCTCAGTTGCGCGCAGTCGCGATTGCCGCCAGGCTGCTCTTACCAATAGATGCGACAAGTGCCTTCTTGGATCCGAGGACCAATGCAGCGACCCGTGGTGCTTCATTTCAGCCGTCTCGGCCTCATCATCGTCGTGGTCGTCGAGGGTCTCTTGATTGCGATAGGCGCAATCGGGACCTTGCTCGTGGTATTTGGTGGCTTCGCAATGGATGTCCGCTTGCGAGGAATCCTTGCTGCCCTCGCGCTCGGGCTGTCAGGATCGGCCGCCTACTACCTCCGGAAGATCTACAGGGCCGCTTTTGACGGGCGTCTCGAAATAGATTCTCCCGATTCTGCCGACACTCTCCTGGCTGCAACGACAATCTATCTGCTCGGTCGGCCGCTGATGTCCATCCCACTATCGCTTGCCGCTTCTCTCGCGTTGGTACTTACGTACACCACGGTGGCGCCGAGCGACATCTCGCCGACCGAAAACATCGTGTACGTCCTAGGAGCTGCTGGCTTCCTGACTGGCTTCCTGGGAGGCCGCGTGATTGAGCAAATCGAGTCGGGACAAGGAGTCTGAGATGACGGCCAGCAGAGGAAGTTTCGAACGACAGATCGAAAGGCTGGAGTCAAGTGCCGCGAGCGTCCTTTCGATGAAGAGGGAGGCCCGCCCTAAGAGACCTTTTGTCATCGAGTTCTGTGGATCACCGAAATCTGGTAAGAGTCAAGCGGTAACGTCGCTGACGATCTTCTTGAAGCGCAACGGCTTCAACGTTAAGATCCTCACCGAACGCGCCTCGGTAAGCCCTGTGAGCGACAAGAGGAATCCCTTTTTCAACATTTGGACGGGGAGCTCGGTTCTTACTGGGTTGATCCCCTACCTGAGTGAACCTGTCACTGATGTCGACGTCGTGATTGCCGATCGCGGCGTCTTCGACACGCTCTGTTGGTTTACTTGGCTTCAGGACAATGGTGCATTACCAGTCGAAGAAGCGAAAGACTTTGTGAACTTCTTCTCCACCAAGCGCTTTCGGCAAGCCACCGATCTGGTGATCGCATTCACTGCGAGCCCCGAAGCCTCGATGGAACGAGAGTACGCGAACTTGCTTACTCGCAAGTTCGGCTCGATCATGGCGCCGCGGGTCCTCAAGTCGTACGTAGCGAGCATCAAGAAGACCATCAAGCAGTACGGTTCCTCCTTCAAGGAGGTACAACTTATCGACACGAGCACTTCAAGCCAGAGCGAAGTGGCCGTCAAGGTCACCTCTACAGTGCTACAGGCGATGCGCGAAGAGCTCGTTGAGAAGGTCGGCGTTGTTCGCCGGAGCGTTCTTGAGCGAGTAGCTGATGGGGAGCGCGAGTTTGACGCGAGCCGGATGGTTGATCCGTCGGTGGAGGTCAGTTTTCTGCCTCGGACGACCGCTGAGTCCGATCCCTCGATGGTTCAGCTGGTGCCGATCGTCGTGATCGCGGACGAGCGCCTAAAACGTGTGATGGCCTTCAGAAAGAGGCGCGAGACGCTCGCGCGGAGCGACCGCTCGGAATCTCCCGAGCAGGACAAGAATCTGCTGTACGTCGGTGGGCACATGAGAAGTGAGGACGCCTTCGGCATGGATCATGCCGATTTGCTCCAGATTTCCCGAACCACCATCGAACGAGAGATGAGCGAAGAGCTCGGGACGACCATCTGGCTCTCGCCCGATCCACCGTTCTGCTTGTGGGACTTCGATGGGATGGAAGCATCTCAGCGGCACATGGCGGTTGTCTATCTTGCGCGGGTCCGATTTGAGGAGCTCAAACTGAGGCTCGACGGCTACGAACTAGTGCAACCGCACAACAGCGACATCAGCGGCAAGGTCATTGGCATTCACGAGGTGGTCCGCTGGGCCCCTAAGCAGACCGAGAGCTGGTCCCGGGCCATCATCACCAGGATCTTCGGGGAACCTTACGCACTTCGCGGCGAGCTCATGGACTTCGACAACTATCTGATCACGGAGAGTTGACTGATCTGTCACCACTGGCGCCGGACTCTTGAGTCATCGAGCGTCGCTGGCGTCGCGGATGTAGGCCTTCACAGACAAGGACGCAACGCGGCTAGAGTCCTGAACTAGGGTCGCCTGAATCGAGCGGCTCAAGTCGCGCACTTGGCGGGAAGGATCGTTGGTGAGCAACAGTCCGGTTCGACTTGACCAGCAGGCTCTCCGGGAACGCACGAGCCGATTCTTCGCTCGGTATGGCGAGGAGTTGCGGCAGATTGCGGAGCTGCTGGAGATAAAACTCAAGCAGCTGGCTTTGGCGTACACCATTAGCAATCAGCTCCCGGCGGAGTCAGTCCACGTGTCCACAAGGGTGAAGACCGAGAAGTCGTTCCTGAAGAAGCTCGAGCTTGATGGCTGGCCCACCTTCTATCTGCCGACGGAGGTGGTTTTTGACCTCATCGGTGCACGTGTCGTGTGCTGGTTTGTTGACGACGTGTACGGCCTTCTCAAGTTCATTCTCGGCTCGAACCACTTCCGAGTCGCGGACTCGGCCGATCATCCCATCAAGGACTATATCGAGCAGCCGCAAAAGGCCGGTTATCGAGCGATCCACGTGTTCGCGGATGTTCCCTACGACTCGGTCACACGTGTGAACGGGGAAGTGACAATCTCAGTCTCGGAGATCCTCTGTGAAATACAGATCCGAAGCAAGCTTCAGGACGCGTGGGCCGACATAACTCACGAGTTTTTCTACAAGAGCAAGTCTCATGGCGTCACAAATCCGAATCTCGAGACGTTTCTCGCCGACGTTGCCAGCCGGTTGACCCAAGAGGATAGGACCCTCATGAAGTTCCGCGATGCCTATCAGCGCTTGGCCGACGAGAAAATGCGAGACGGCACGAGGGAGGGGTACCGTGATGGGTGAGTTGCTTGAACCGCGCAACGTCGCCGGTCGCCGATAACGTGAGGACGTGTTTGTCCGAGACTCCCCGACCCGTCGCGTGTACTACAGCGCCTCCGACCTGAAGGCTGCGGTCGAGTGCGAGTGGGCGCTGATGCGGAAGCTCGACGCGAAGCTGGGCCGCATCGAGGCGGTCGAAGACGCGACCGACGCGATGCTCGAACGCGCGAGCCTCCTCGGCGGCGAGCACGAGGCCCGCGCGCTCGAGAACTTCAAGATCACATTCCCCGAGACGGTCGTCGAGATCGAGACCGAAGACGCGCGGGCCGACCCCGACGTCCTCCGCGCCGCGCAGCAGACGACGATCGAAGCGCTCAAAGCCGGAAACGACGTCGTCTTCCAAGCCACCTTCTTCGACGAGCCCGAGAACGAGCGCATCGGGTTCGTCGGGTTCGCCGACTTCCTCATCAAGAGCGATGACGGGTACCAGGTGTGGGACACCAAACTGGCCCGCAAAGCGCGCGTGACGGCACTGTTGCAGCTCGCAGCGTACGCCGATCAGTTGCGCAAGCTCGGCATCCCGGTGAGTGACGACACCTACCTGCTTCTCGGCAACGGGGAGAAGTCGAAGCACTCGCTGAACGACATCGAGCCGGTGTTCCACGACCGGGTCGCGCGGCTGAAAGAGATGATCGAGGCGCGGCTCGACGATCCGAATCCGATCGAGTGGGGCGCGCCCGGGTACACGGCGGATGGGAGGTGCGAGTGGTGCACGCCCGAGATCGAGCGCACGCGCGACGTGCTGCTCGTCGCCGGGATGCGCACGACCGCACGGGCGCGGCTCGCGGAGGTCGGCATCCGCACGATCGACGACCTCGCCGCATCCACGGGGCCCGTCGAGGGGATCGGCGACCACGCGCTCGACAAGTTGCGGGCTCAGGCGCGCATGCAGTTGCGGGCGCCCGGGGATGACGAGAACGGCAACCACCGGGTCGCGTACGAGGTGGCGGCGGCCGCGGGGTTGCAGGCGCTGCCGCCGGCGGATGAGGGCGATATCTTCTTCGACTTCGAAGGTGACCCGCTGTGGACCGACAACGGGCTCGACTGGGGGCTCGACTACCTGTGGGGGCTCATCACCCTCGACGGCGGCGGCGAACGGTTCACGGCGTTCTGGGCGCACGATCGCGACGAAGAGAAGCGCGCCCTCGTCGACTTTCTCGACTTCGTGCAGGAGCGGCGTCGGCGGCATCCCGGGCTGCACATCTACCACTACGCCGACTACGAGCGGGCGCACCTGCTGCAACTGACGGCGCGCTACGGGGTGGGCGAGGCGGTGCTCGACGAACTGCTCACCGACGACGTGTTCGTCGACCTGTATCCGATCGTGCGGCGCAGCATCCGCATCTCCGAGAGCTCCTACTCGATCAAGCGTCTCGAACCGCTCTACATGGGCGCCGACGTGCGCACGGGCGACCTCACCAAGGGTGACGAGTCGATTCAGTTCTACGTCGACTACACCGAGCTGCGGGATGCCGGGGCCACCGACGACGCGGCGGCGAAACTCGACGAGATTCGGGCCTACAACGAGTACGACTGCGTCTCGACCCACCGGTTGCGCGACTGGCTGCTCGAGCGGGCGCGTGAGCACGGCGTCGAGCCGGTGAGCACTCGCGTCGCCCGCGAGGTCGACGAGAAAGAGATCGAGCGGCGCGAGGCGACCGTGCGCGACGCGCTCTACGCGCACGTTGAGGGCATCCCGGCGGAGGCGCGCACCGCCGACCAGCAGGCGATCGCCCTCGCCGCCGCCGCAATCGAATACCACCGACGCGAAGACAAGACCTACTGGTGGGGGCACTTCGCCCGCCAGGGGTGGGATGACGCCGATCTCGCCGACGACCGCGAGGTGTTCTTCATCGAGAGCACGACTCTCGTCTCCGACTGGGCGAAGCCGACACCGCGGTCGGCGGAGCACCGGGTGATCCGGGTGCGCGGCACGATGGCGGGCGGCGCCCGGGTGCGCGAGGGCGACCAGCCGTTCGCGATGTACGACCAGCCGGTTCCCGAGGTGTGCGGCGACACCGCGCCCGGGTTGCGCGGCGAACACGACAAGACCCGCATTCTCAGCGTCACCCCCGTCGAGGGGCGACCGGATGCCTACGACGTCGAACTCGACGAACGCGTCGGGCGCGACGGGGAGTCGTGGCTGCCCACGCCGATCGCGCTCACGCCCGGGCGGCCGATCCCGACGAAGGCGCAGCGGGAGGCGATTCTGCGCTGGGGTGGGCGGGTCGCCGAAGCGCTGCCCGCGTTCCCCGCCGACCCGGCCCTCGACATCCTGCGC
>Ga0075012_10003759_pt1 | contig 14274 bp, 22 predicted proteins | sample All_14_2_FD_71474 | JGI IMG/M metagenome (GOLD analysis project Ga0075012, IMG submission 71474) | Freshwater microbial communities in response to fracking from Pennsylvania, USA - Allegheny Zone_MetaG_DW_15 | ecosystem: Environmental > Aquatic > Deep subsurface > Groundwater > Drilled... | reverse complement strand
TTGCGGAGCTGGTCCTGCTGGATCTCGACAGAATTCTCCTGACGGTCCTGGGCGGAATGGCGGTAATAGGCAACCGCACGCTTCGCGAACGCTTTCTTAGGTCTATACCAGGTGTTCATATGGCTATACCCATACCCTTGCGGGGCGTTCAGCAACTACGCCCCTCAACCTATGGTGCGGAATATAGGCACTTTTTGGGCACGGCCGGAAAATTATTTAATATTTTTTTGTCGCATGCAGCGGTGTCGTTGATGCCTGCCAGCTCATCCATAAGCCTTTTGACGCGTCGCCGTGTGATCGACTGGTCTTGGCGTTCATCCATGACACGGATGATCTGCGCCGCACGTGTCGCCACTGTTCGACGACGCAAGGCAGCCTTGTGGATGGCTTTACGGAGTTTATTCAACGCGCCTCCCACATCTCTGCTGCCTCTCTTTTTTCCGCGAAGGTGCTGCGAGACGGTGGGCTGGGAAATTCCGAGTGCGCTGGCTATCTCGACCTGCGTGTGGCCCTCAAAATAATAGAGATCCAATATCTTGCGCTGTTGCTTCGTGAATGCGGCTTCCAACACCATTACGTGCAGAATCAGGACCATCTCCTCGTTGACACGCAACCGGGCTTCGGCTGCGCCTTCTGACGGCTCTCCCGCTAGCAGCCCCGCCGATTCCGGCATGTTGGCCCATTGCCGCTGATTCAACTGTACTTCACACCATTCCGATTCTCTGTCATCACTCATGCGCCAGTGTAGTGTTTACACAGGGGCATGGAATCAAGAGTATCCCGGCAGCGGACACGCTTTGACCAAGAACCGATAATGTCATGTGTGCGATGGCTTGAGTGTGATGCCGGTGATGGGGGTCAGATTGAAAGTGATCGTTTTGCGGGTGCCGCACCCGCCCGAGAGGATGGTGGCGTAGCCGAGGCTGACCAGATCTTTCTGGGCTTTGAGGATTGTGGGTTTAGACAAGCTGGTTTCCTTTCTGATTGCCGTAACCGCGTGACAGATAAGCCAGCTCTGCTTCCGCTTGGCTTCGCGCAACATAGACCGCCAGACCACCAGGGCGGTATAATGCTTCAACTTAAGCAAAGCGAGTTCAGCCTCTTCGAGACGTAGTGTTTTGGTGGCTGCGTTGTTAGCAACCGCGGACTCTGTTTGGTGCGTGAGTTCGTGGCCTGTGTTTCTTGAATCAACGGGTGTGCTCATGATTCCCAATCTCCTCTTTCGCGTTCCGGTATTCCCAAAAACCAATTGCCCACTGGCTTCTGTGGCGGAGTGCCTTTTTGATCGGAGTGTCCCGGCTTGCCGTTGAAGTTGGCGATGCGGGTCACGGCAAAGGTGACTTTCTTACGGGTGCCGCCGCCGCCGGAAACAATCCGTATAAGGCCGGCGTCGATCAACTCGCGCCGACACTTCTGGACGGTGTTGGGCGAGAGACCTGTTAGTTCCGCTACCGTTCTGATCGTGCTGGATGCTCGCCACTGCGGGTGCAGGTGCGCCTCGGACAGCATGGCCAGCCATACGATCACGGTTTCGTATTTCTTGTCCTTCATCAGATCGAACAGTGCTTGGACAGGCACTGGGAACCAGCGCCCCGTAAAGGGAGAGGGACGTGTGTCCTCGCTCATTGGTCACCTCCTGCATCGAGAGGAATGCCTCGCACGATTCTGATAAAATAACGACCGGTCACCGGTGTGTTCATAATTACCAGTCTCCGATTGGCTTTTGTGGAGGTGTGTTGTCATGCTCGGAGTGTCCAGGCTTGCCGTTGAAAGTGGCGATGCGGGTCACTGCGTAAGTGAGTTTTTTTCGCGTGCCGCGGCCGCCGCAAATATAACTTATGAAACCGAGGTCCATCAATGTAAGGCGGGCCTTCTTAATGGTGTTGTTAGCCATCAGAGTCTCCTTGCTTATTGACCTGACCGAGCGCGAGGTGCGCCACAACGGGTCCGGCTGGGCGTCAGCCAGCATGACCATCCAAACGACTGCGGCGTGGTACTGCTTGGCTTTCATCAATTCGAGTAACCCTTGGAGAGGCACCGGCGCCCATCGTCCCGTGAAGGGTGCGTTGATTTTGTGTTCGCTCATTGGCCACCTCCTGCAGCAAGTGGGATGCCTCGGGCGATTCTGATCAGTTCGGTCTCGGCGATGCGCTTCGCATTGTCGCGGATCTTGACCGTGCGGATGGAGCCGCATTTCACCATGCGCCACACGCTCGACCTGGACATATTGAGCTGCCTTGCCGCACCCGAAAGCGTGAAGAGTCTCACGCTCGCAGGTTCGTGATGGGTCGTACCTTCCAAAACGCTGTCGATTATCGCCAGTGTGTCAGGCGGAGCGACCAGGATTTTCGCGAATCTTATATCGGTTGTCATTTTTTCCCTCCATCGAGATCCCTTCTGTTTGACAAGAACTAGTTATCAAAAGGGCCGCGCGGCTGTCGATAATAAATTGTGCAAAAAAGCATAATTTTATCGAGCTTTGGAAATAGGATGAACGCATATGAAGCAAGCGGGTATGCATATTTATTATTTGTGCATAACTTTGGATAAAAAAGCATTAGTTGTCATACCGGGGCTTATTGAATACTTTAAAAATAATATTATGTGCGAGTGATTCAAGGTGCGGATATGTGTCCACAAGCGGCAAATATGCTTACCGACAGCCATAAAAAAAACGCCCCCAGAATGGGAGCGGTAAGGAGATCTTTTCAAGTCTGGCGTGATTACGGCTTCATCATGGCTACTAGCCGCGCACGGTCGGCCTTCGTCATATTCTTAAGCTGGGCCGCAATCGTTGCCACGGGGTCAGCCTCGTTAAGTGCCAGCGTTGTGTCCTGCTTCCCTTTGGCCGCTATCTTCCCGCCTGTCAAAACATCCGGCAGCTTGTCGCCCAAAACCGCCCGTAGGTGTTCACGCTGGGGGTTGTAGTAGAACTTCAAAACCGTATTTGCCGTTCCGTGCCCTGTTACCAGTTTGACCGTTTCGACTGGAACACCCGCGCTGAGTGCCAGCGTGGCCCATGTGCCGCGCAACGAATGCCAGCCAAGGGTTGACGCGGAAAGTTTGCCCTTGCCCTCGGGACGTTTCTGCCTGGTCTTGTTGATCAGGGTTTTCAGGTCGCGTTTTGAGGCAACGGTCGCGCCGTGCCGCAGTTGCAAGCCCGTCACCGTTTCGGCTTCCCGCAGGTCTTCGGAGGTTTGACCCCGTTGCCGTCCGGTTTCGGCTTCGATCTGCCGGTACGATTGCCCTTCCGCGTAACGTGTGAGGGTGTCTAAAATACGGTCGCGTTTAACGCCGTCAAAACGGCCCTCTATGGCCTTGCGGACTTTGGGCAGCACTTCGGCGAGGTCAGCGTGTTCGGAAGCAAGGCCAGCGGCTTGCGGCTTGTTTCTGGGTGTTCCCTTCAACGCCCGCGCGAACAAGGCTTTGCCCCTGTAGGTGATGCCGTAACGGTTCTTGGTGTACATGTGGGCGGCATCCGGCCACACATAGGGGCTATCCCCCTTTTCGGCGAGGGCGGTCTCAAACACCTGTCGCAGGGGTTGAAAGATGGGGATCTCTACTCCCTTGCCCGTTTTGGAAGTTCGGACGGCAATAACGCCTGCCCGCAGGTCTACCGACTGCCACGTCAATTGGCAAACATCACCGATCCGCATGCCGGTGAGGGCGGCGCAGACGGTCAGCGGGAAGAGGAACGGGTCGGGCCTTGCGGTGTTGAAAAGTGTCACAAGCTCGGGCTCGGTCAGCGGGCGGCGGTGGATGACCTCGCCCCCGGTGTCGGTGCCGCGCCGCGTGATCTCTCCACCGAATGGGTTCGATGTTCCCAACGGCAACAAACGGGTAAATGCCGATTTAAGCAGCTGCGCTGCGCCCTTAGCAGTGCGCCGGGTAAAGTCTTTGCGCAAACCCTCGACATAGGATACGGCTTGCTCGGGTGTCACCTCGTGAAGGTACTCACACTTGACAGCCTCGGCAAATCGATTGAAAATGGTGTCACACCAAGCGAGCCAAGCCTTGGTCGGTTCAGTTTCACGCCCCAGCGACCGCCACTTTGCCGGCAAGTCTGCCAGCTTCACGTATTCAACCGCCCTTCCTGTCTTTTCTTCGATCAGGTCTTCAGTCAGGTGAATAGCCCGTCCCATTTTTCGTGCAGCGGCTCTAAACCCCTTCAGTTCATCACTAGCGGCTTTGCGCGAGTCCTCGAAAGCCTTATTCCCGGTATCCTTCAAAGAGAGTGAGGCGGGGGGTGACCCATCAATAGGGGTTGTGAGTGCTTTACAAATGCGCTTGCCGTTCTTGTCCTTGTACCGCCCGAACCAGTGAGTAATCAGCTCGCCGTTACGCCCTTTTCTTAGCTCCAAGCCCATAACCTCACCTCACTTTCGTCTCTTATGAATCAACACGAAACAGTTTGACCGAAAGCAGGTAAAAGGACAAGAAGAAAAACCAAAAAAAAGGCCAAAACACGAAACAAAGTCGCCATAAAACGACAATATGCCAGTGTTATTGAGGTTAGGCCACTTGCTTGACATGCAAGGGGTCGGTGGTTCGAGTCCACTATCTCCCACCAGTTTAAGTTGTTGATAAGCAGGCGGTTGCAGCGATGCAGCCGCCTTCTTGTTTTTCGGTTTCAAGTTTACTGGCCACTTTTTGCCCGATTTTTGCCTCGGCCCCCGATTCCGGCAGCAGCGAAAGCACATGCTGAGCCGTGTGCTCGACGAGCTGGCGGTGGTGCGCTGCGGTGGCTGTAATATACCTTGCCGTGGTCCGCGTGTTGGTGTGCCCCATGAGCTGTGACAACTGCGGCAGAAGGTTCTCAAGCGCCGATGAGCTGGAGCGGGTGTTCCCTGACATCCCCGACCTCATCAACAGGCTGGACGCCGGCGGCACCGTGCCTGAGGGCGAGTGTCCGCTGTGCGAAGCCCTTGTCTACAGGGAACAGGGCCGCGTGCGCGTCGGCATCCTCCTGGACGGCGGTCTGGTGAAGGGCGTGTTCGCTGACAGATGCGGCGTCGATGCCGCCGTGCTGGACACGGAAGTCCTGGAGACCGACGACGAGGCCACGCTGACGGTCAGGGCCTTGGGCGAGACCTATGTGGGCGTGCCGCAGCGGCAGACGCCTGAGAACAACACAGGCTTGGTCGGCAGGCTCTTCGAGGCCGTCGAACGCTTGGAATCAAAGGAAAGAAGGGGATAAACGCATGAGGTGCCGGGAGGAGTTATAGAGCAAGCTGGGCAGCGGCGACGCCGTGCAGCCCGGTGCCTGGGCGTTGCGCAACTCTGTCACTCCTCCTCTGCCGCCTCTTGAAGCCTCCGTTCAATTCGAGCGGAGTCGATTAACGGACCCTCGCCGATCCCGGGGCAATCTCTTGAGACTTCACCGAACCAGACGATCCTGTTCATGTTCTCCGGCCAGAACGGCCACGTGCGACATTGTCTTGGGCGCGCCTCGTATACGCCGCAACGGCCCTTGGTTAGGAAAAGGCACCCTTTATGAGGGTCGCGTAAATGATAGAGACCGTCTGTCTTGACACAGAAGCGCCTGGTGAACACCTGTGTCATCAATCCCAGGTGTCGTGCCAACCGACGGCGCTCCGGCAATGACAAGTACACATACGAGTAATCGCCATGACTTTGGCAGCAACGGCCACACTTCTGGCATTTGAAGCGCAGTCCAGCGCTGTAGAACTTCGGGTCAACGTATTTCATTTGCATCCAAACTGTTGCCACTGCCGGACCTGAGTTTCCGGCCAGCCCCGGCGGGCTTGGGCATCGGCGGGAATCAGGAACGGCGTAACCTGAGCGACACGCCCGAGTGATTTCGGAAGCATGGCAGTCTGCATGGGCGAAGTCAAGCTGCGCGGCGTTTTTATGCCGGCGGCTGCCGCCGTCGTCACTACCTCAAAGTAACAAACACCCCGGTCCCGAACAGGCTTGGGCCGGGTCAACCCCCCCAGGAAAGGATAATCATGAACGAAAACAACAGCAGGCACTTCAAGGACCTGCTCAAGGGCTTCGAGAATAATCACGTGTTCGTCCACATGCACCCCTATGACCTCTACCGGCAATGGCTGGAGGCGGTGTGGGTGCTGCTGGAGCTGCCGCTGAACCCGCAGGGGTTCAAGGCGGCGCTGGACCGTTACACGTACGAGCAGGGCACGGAACTGGGCCGTCTCTTCAACCTCTACCTATAGGCGGTGGAGGAGTTGCCGTTCAGGGACATCTTGGGCTCGCTCTTCATGAGACTCGACATCAACTCCGTGCGCAACGGCGAGTTCTTCACGCCTTGGCCCATAGCCGAGATGATGGCGATAATGACGTTCGACAGGGACGATTTCTTGCGCCTGGTCAAAGAACGCGGCGAGGTCAGCGTCTGCGATCCGGCCGTGGTTTCGGGCGTGATGCTGCTGGCCTACGGCAAGATCGTGCATGACGCCTTCGGGCGCGAAGGCACGAACCGGCTCCGGCTCTACGGCATGGACATTGATCTAAGGTGCGTGACCATGTGCAGGATCCAGCTCAGGATGAACGGGCTCGACGGCTTCGGCCGCATGGCGGCGCTGCTGCAGGGCCAGAGTCAGCCGGCGCCGGCGCAGGCGGAGCTGTTCCGGGAATTCGAGCGCGTGCCGGCGTAGGCATGCGCCGACGTCAGCGCTGAGGATCGGCGAGTTTGCGAGCCGTAACCTCCGGCGCTTGGTTGGCAATTCTCTTTCTGATGAATGATTCGATCCCTCCAAGAATCGCCGCGCCGACTCCGGTGATCACTGCGGCATAGATAGGGATGAAGACCAGTCCGATGGCAGCCTGGGCGTCCGAAGCAAGGTCGTAGTTGTGATGCCAGTACGACAGCAGGACCGTTGCAATTATGACTGAGATCACAAAGGTGACTGGGTTTCGCCTTCGTCTTAAGTAGGTCGCGATCAGGGGAGTCGCTGGTAGCGATGCAAAGGCTCCGAAAAACAGGAGCCCGAAAATGGGATGGCCCTTGTCGGGAAGATACTGGGCAACCCAGTCGAGACCACGCCATAGCCTGCACATATACGGCACGAGATTCACGTACATGAGGAGCCCCATTGATCCTATGATTTCTTTTTTCATATTGTTCAACGTCTGGGGTGTGCGGCCCCGTGGTTCGGCCTGAAGTCTTTGTCGTTCCCTGTGCATGAGTACTGGCCACCGATCAGCGCCAAGAGAGCTTCACCGATAGGCGCCCGGACCGCACGTTTGTCGGTGCATATTCCAACGTGCATGTTTGTGCGGACCATGCCTGCCGAATGCGGCAGTCTACATCTCCGGACAGTGGCGCTGCTGGCCACTGGGCCCTCTGAGGCTCGGGTATCTCGACGCTGGTCAGCGTTGCGGACCCGTCCAGATGGCCGACCACCTGAATATCGACGGCCATTGGAGTGCCGATGGGTGCGCGGAAAACAAGTCGTTGAGGGTTCACGACATCTGATATTGTCTGTACCTCCGCTTTTCTGCAGGAGCAGACCGCTAGCGCAGTTGCTACTGAGAGTGTCAACGTTGCGAGGAGTCTTCGGTTCATATCATTTTCCTTTCTGAGCGGCCGAACCGCTAACTACGCGATCCGTACGGTTAGTGGTGTGGGAGGGGCGCCCCGCAAGGGGCGTCCCTATCCCGATGCACGTCTCCTTTCATCTCCTGGACCTCGGTCAACGGAGCATCCTCCGGATGCAATTCAAACGCCCTCGGAGCCCCGACCGCGCCCGTTGAGATGAAGGGAATGAGCATTGTGTCAAGAATCAGGGCGAACGGCAAGTCGACCACGACGAACGGCAACCCCACGGGAAACGACCAGCCAGGGTGTACGGTCTCTATTCCATCCCGGATAGTCACGCTTTCGTTCACCGGCTCTCGCCCCACCAGAATATCGTAGTTCATCCGCGTGGCGCGAAAAAAACGACCATCCGCACCGTAGCACTTATAACCGTGAGCGGTTCCCTGGCAGCCAGTTGTGAGTGCCATGCAAGATGCCATCACGGGGATCAACGTCACCTTCACATTCCTGCTCCTTGATCGCACAGTTTGTTGAGGATCAAGATTAGCACCGCAAATAGCATGGTTGGCCGTGCTAAGTAATAACCCTCAGACAGGGAACCAACATGGCATGACTTGCCAATGAGCCTTTTCGTTCGCAGCAAGGTTCTCTACCAAGGATCAAACGCCCCTCTGGCACAACGCCACAAGCCGGGTAATCCCTGCGGGGTACGTGGACGCACAGGGCGACAGCCTGTACCAGCCCGTGTACCTGGGCGTGCGAGATGACATCTCTGCGGACGAGTGCACTGAAGAAGCGCAGCAGCTCAAGTACAAGGCCGCGGCGTAGGATTTCATCAACAAAAACCAACAAAGGAGACAACATGACCTTGAACCAGCTCGTGTGCAGGGCGGCGTCGGCTTACCCGGCCGCGTTCGTGATGGAGTACTGGTCGATGGAGAAAGAGGAGCCGGTGCCGAACCCCGACGGCGGCGACGGCTTGGCCGAGTTCGTGGCGCTGGAGCTGTACGAGTCGTTCGACCCCGAGGCCGGCGACGACGAGCAGCTGGCGACGGCGGTCAAGGTCATGCAGTCCGCTGCCGATGACCTGCAGGCCGTCGCGCACGCCCTCGCCAACATCGGCAGGGAGCGCTTGGCGGCGTAGGATGTGAGAGGCCCGCTTCCCGTTTGAGCGGGGGCGGGCCTTGCGGCAACACTAGCACACCCTCCGCGTCCGCCGTCACAGAAGCGCCGTTATCCGACTTTGCCGTATCCCGCACCCGCCGGAAAACGAAGCTTGTACGTCCTATCCACACGAGCTCAGCGGAACGAATTGTTGATGAACGTGACGCCGGGGGGCGGGTCGCCCGCAGAGCTGTAGAAACCGAACTTTCCGGAACCCGTCGAGGTCATGTTGGCGAGGGTGATCCGCTGCCCCGGCTGCTCGTATCGCACCGCGCCGTGGTGCGCGTTGGTGATCGTGGCGCCGTCGATCGTGACGTCGTGGAGCGTCGAGTCCCACAGGAAGATCGCCGTGTACGTGCCGCTGACGACGAGGCGCCGGATCGTGGTGTTCCAGGCGTTTTGGTTCGTGCTGTCCGAGTGGTAGAAGTGGAGGGCGGACGAGAGCGGTGACGGTCCCGTGCCGTCCACGGTCAGGCCGTCGATGAGAATGTCATGCGGTCCGCCGACGGCATAGGAGAAGTAGACGGCGTGGTCGCTCCGGTCGTTGCGGCCGGTGCAGCTGGCCAGGACCTTGATGTTCCGGAGCGTGATGTGGTGCGGCGCGGCTCGCCCGGCATACCCGCCGAACACGATGACGCCGGTCGAGGTCGCCTGCCCGTTCGCGAAGTTGAAACCGTCCCACGTCTGGTCGTGAGCGCCGTCGACGAACGTGAGGCCGCCGAAGGAGGTCGACCCGCCGCCGTCGAACATCACTCCGCCGATTGTCTCTGCGCGGACCAGAATGGGGCGGGTTCGAGAGGCGAAGCGAGAGCCGATCCAGAGCGAATTGGCCCGCTGGGCGGATGCTGGATCAACGAGGTATGTCCCGTTGCGCACCACAATCGCGTCGATCGTATTATCGGCAAGGGCCGTGAGCAGAGTGGGGATCGTGTTGACGGTCACACTTTTGCCGTATGGCGTAGCCGTCGGTGTTGACGCAACTGTCGGCTTCGGATCCGGAGTCGGGGCAGCCTTCGGTGCCGGACTCGGAGTGATCGTGGGTGTCGTGGTCACGGTGAAGGCGGCCGAAGCGAGGGCCTTGCCGTTGTCGCGGTTCTTGGTGCTCACTGCGGCAAACGTGTGGGCACCAAGGGTGGCTGCCGGCACCTTGACCGAGAGAGCGAAGCTGCCCGAGGAGTCGGGCACGAAGGCGGGCATGCCGACGGCTGTGCCGTCAAAGGTGATCTGGCCACGGGAGCCGTTGAAGCCTGAGCCCGAGATGAAGACAGTTGAACCAACAAGACCACTCGCTGGTGAGACCGAGAGGCGAGGCGTTCGTGCAACGCCGACGACGAGTGGCACGGCCAGAACGACTGCCAGGGCCAGGACGCCGTGCAGCTGCCAGGGGCGTGAACGGGATGGTGTCGGCGGGTTGTCGATCCCCGTGAACCTGTCGATGATAAGGTCGTCGTACACATCCGGCCCTCCGTTGTTCTCCGTGCAGGCGCACCCGCATCACACGTCCGACCGGCTTAACCTCTACGACCGGAAAACGTTTCCAGCATACGGCTTCTGACTCCCGCCGTCAACACAGGCGACCGCAGCTGGCGACCGCAGCTCGCACGCCCAGGGTACGATCAAGAATGCGCCAGCCCCGTTCACGAGCAAATCACTGGCCTCTCCACGCTGCCCGCCCTCGCCGGCATCGGCAGGGAAATGGCTGCGTAGGGTGAGAGTCGCGCCCTCTGTGATAGGGGGTGGGGCGACTCTATCTTCAGGAACCGATGACAGCTATTCCGCCGTCAGGATCTTGAAGTCGTACGACCACTTGAAGGCGTACGGCCGCGCAGGCAGCGGCGGCACGGCCTTGTCCGGCCACAGGCAGTAGCCGCGCCCCAGTTACAATTGGCCGGCAGGCTTCTCCACGCGGTTCATCCCCGCAAGCGTCCACCGGGTATACCGGCAAACCAGGTACGCGGCAACAAGCGAGACCAGGTCGAGCCAGAGCCAATACCGGGGCTTGACGTAGTAGCCGCCCAGGGGCCGGCAGAAAACGGGTGCCAGGTTCACCCCGCCCGAGACCGTGTCGTACAGCAGGTGCAGGAACACCGCGAACACGCACATCATCACGACCGCTCTGTGCCGGGGTGCCAGAAAGCGGGCGAGGGCCAGCCCGAGCAACATGAAGGCCGCGAAGAACCACAGCGTGTGGCTCCAACTGGCGTACCGGGCGCTCAGGCCCAGGTGCGGGGTCAGGAGGTCGGGAAGGGTGCCGCAGAAACCGACAAGCGCAAGGCCCCGGCGCCCGAATAGCGCCCGCCCCGAGCGCCTGACTAAACGAAGTTCAAACAAGCCCGCGACAACCACTGGCAACATGAAATGTGAAACTACGGTCATCCCATGACTCCGAGCAGCAGAAGCAGCGCCAGGATTGCCGCGACCCCGATTCCGATGGCCGACACCGTTTTCGACTTGAAAATGACCGCTTCAGGATTCCTCCTGAACCTGCGGTGGAGAAGCAGCGCGGCGCCCGCGCAAACCGCGCCGAGGCCGGGCAGCACTGCCATGACAACTCCCATTGCCGTCTCGCCGCCAGGCGCCACGGTGACGGCAGACGCGCATCCGAGCGCGGTCAGAAACATCACGCACAGGCACCAGAGTGTCCGGATCAACAACATCTCGTAGTCTCAGACCTCTGGCCCGTCACGCTGCCGTACCCGCCAGCGCGGGCGGCATGGCCACCACACCGGCCCATGTGTCCGACCACAGCCCCGCCGGCGACGACGCCCGCTCGATGCGGTAGTTGGTGGCGCTGTTCAGCGTGTTGAACGTCAGCTGGCCGGAACCGTTGAAGGACTGGATCGCCAGCTCCTGCGCAATACCCGCGCACGCAAGGCCCGCGCACGTCAACGCGACCGCCGCAACCTTGACCCAACGCCTGATCCGCATAGCCTAACTCCCCTTGCCCTTGTAAACATGTACATGCGCCGCGCACGCGCCCATGCCCCACAGTATAGCCCCACCTGCAATGTCGCGGCAACAGGTACTTGGCCGCGCATGATCGCGACCGCGTTGTCGGGACCCGCACACTACCCACTCTTTCACAACATTAACCCAAGGAGAACCACCCATGAGAGAAGCGATCACCAACTACATCAGGGCCGGCTACCCCGGCGTGTATCTGGTCTCCCACGAGGCGACATAGGCCGAGGTCAAGTCAACATGGCAACCGGTCATTATCTGAAAGCGCGGTTGCGTTTTCACAGGGGGCCTGTACCATTAACTATCGTTGGCCGAGGCAAAGAAAGGACTCAAGAAATGAAACCTGTGCTGTTGAAGATGCGCGTTATAAGGCAGAACGACGGCCATGGCTGCGGCTACTGCGCCTTCGCCAGCGTTTACCGATATTACGGTTTGGACCCGCGCAGGCTCGGGCTCCGGCGGCGCCTGGGCACCGACAGCCAGTCGCTGCCGTTCGTCCTGCCGTTCCGGAGCCATGTAGAGGCGCTCATGGACAGGATGGGGCTGGACACGCGGGGAACCCTGTGCCCGGATGTTTTCGCCGTGCTGTCCGCCGACAGGTTTTCCGTCGCCTCTGCCACGGGCGTTTACCCAGACTGCAAAAGGTCGCTGCGGCTGCACCTGGGTGCCGGGCATCCCGCGCTTGCGCTGGTAGCGGGCATGGCGCACTGGATCGTGGTCGCGGGCATGGACGATGACTGCGTTACGGTCCTGGACAGCAGCGGCTACTGCGACCCCTCGGGCAGAAACAGGCTGAGGTACAGGCTCATGCATGAAGAGTTCGGAAGCCTGTGCTGCGGAGTCCTCTATGTCCGGCTTGGCCGGCGCTCACGCGTGCGTGAGATGACAGGCGTCGACATCACGCGTGAGTACGCACGCGGAGCCGGCTTCTACCTGAAATGCCTGGGCCGGTCAGTGCCGCAGTGGATCCTGAATATGCTGGAGGGATGAGCGGCGGTGAGAGCGAGGCCCGCGCTCACCCTTATCGCCCTCGCCGTCGTCCCAGTGGAGCTTGTGCATAACGCGGTGGACGACAGGCGTAAGCAAAATGCCCATCACGGCGACCAACGCCAGGCCCGAATACAGCGCGTACAGGCCCGCGAAGAGTTTTCCGGCCTCGCTCAGGTCTGTCTTTACAGGCCCCATGCCGCCGAGAATCATCGAGGCGTTGAGGAAGGCGTCGCGCCACGGCAGACGCTCGAAGTGGTGGTAGCCGGCCATGCCCGCGAAGAGGGACACTGCGATTAAGGACAGAGCCACAAGGGCGTGCAAGGCCATCCGTCTGATAAAACGGCCGACCGAAATGGGCCGCGTGCGATGATTTTCGTAATGCGACATTGTCTCACCCCCTGTGTGCTCCCGGTTCACCGGACCGCTTTTTTATCGCGACATCCGCTCCCTGATCCGCTCGATGGTCTTGGGCGCGCAGCCCTCGAAGTGGTTGTTCACGAACGCCCAGGCGCTAATGACCCTCCGACTGCCACGCCTTGACGGACTGGATCGGACAGGCAAGCATAATAATATTGAGCGTCAGGTTGTCGCGTACCCACCAGAGGCAGCCCAGCTCAAGAGCGATGACCGTGGCCACGATAGCCCAAACCCGCGTGAAGCGAGCGGCCATGAACCCAAGCGCCATCATGCCCACATCGCATACCGAATTCAGGACGCTGTCGCCGGCGTAGCCGAGGGCAATGGTGGCTTCGCGGTAGCGGTTGATGATGAGCGGAGAATTCTCCAGCAGTTCCCAGCCGGCCTCGATGAGCAGGGCGATGAGGAAACGGTACTTGACCGGCAGGCGCCGCGCCACCAGCCACAGGAAACCGTAAAACAGCATGCCGTGAATGATGTGAGAAAAGGAGTAGGCGTCCGCGACGCGCTGAGAGTTCTCACTTGACCAGACATTGCCATCCCACCACCCGAAGCGTCCGTCGGGACCGAGAAGCGACCTCCCCGAAAAGCCTTCAATGGCCGCTAACCCTGAAAGAACGGCCACGCAGCTCAGGATGACGAAGAGATGCCTGTTCAGAAAGGCACAACCCCGCCGCAGTGCATAACCTTCATGTGACCCGTTGTCCAGAGGTCGGCTCATGTTTAAGGGCTCCTGATGTTGGCCTTGATCCGCTCGATGGTCTTGGGCGCGCAGCCCTCGAAGTGGTTGTTCACGAACGCCCACGCGTTCTTGCCCTTTGCGCCAAGGTCCTTGAGCATGGCCGCGATCTTGTCCAGCTCCGCGTCCCTGGGTTCGACCACCTTCGACCAGTCCTTGCCCTGGCGCTTGCCCATGGCCTCGTAATCCCGCCCGTGCATGCGCACGACCACGTCATCCGTTAGTTGCTCAGCGTGCTTCGCGTAGACATCGGCGGCCGGGGGCATGAAGTGGCCCTGCTCGAAGACGTGGGCGAGACCGCGCTCCCTGAGCCACAGGAAGTGGTCGTCGTTGAGCCAGTCCGGGTTACGGATCTCCACGCACCACTGATAGCCGCTGGGCAGGGGCTTCACAAAGGCGTCGAGCCTGTCCAGGAACTGGGCCTGCGAGCCCATCATCTGCCGGTTCAGATATCCGAACTGGAGCATGAGCGGACCCAGCTTGC
>Ga0075012_10003758_pt1 | contig 14275 bp, 8 predicted proteins | sample All_14_2_FD_71474 | JGI IMG/M metagenome (GOLD analysis project Ga0075012, IMG submission 71474) | Freshwater microbial communities in response to fracking from Pennsylvania, USA - Allegheny Zone_MetaG_DW_15 | ecosystem: Environmental > Aquatic > Deep subsurface > Groundwater > Drilled... | reverse complement strand
GCCGGTGTAAGTGTTCGCTCCGGAGAGAATCCATTTGCCGGTGCCGGATTTGGAGACGCTTAATTTTTTGGTGGCGGAATTCGCCAATACCCCCGAAATCGTGTTGTTGCCCGTGTTCGTTCCCCCCAAGGTGAACGTCCGATCCATATCACCAAAAGTATAAGCATTTGCGGCGGTGGAAGCGGCCGCATTCGTGGGATTGCTGATCACGATTTGACTGCCATTCAAGATTTCCACAATTACCGTATTTTCCGGAATGCCGGGACCTTGAATCGATTGCCCCACCGCAAGATTGGCGGTGGTATTGACGGAGGTGGAAGGCCCCACATTAATCGTTGTCGCCTCCGCGCTGAAACTGTTGGTGCCAAAGGTCATCGTAAAGGAACCCGTCGAGACGTTGTTGCCTGTCGCGGAAAAGGTCAGGGCTCCGGTTCCGTTATTTACGATGCCACCGCCGCCGTTTCCAATGGTGAATAGACGATCGGTCGAATTGCCCGAGCCGGAATAGTCGAGAGTCCCCCGATTGAGCACCAGGCGGTCCGCCGAACTTGCCGACTGCCCGATATTGCTGGCAAAGCCCCCGTTCGCCAAAGAGGTAACGGACAAGGTTCCTCCGACATAAGTCACCCCAGTGTAGGTATTCGCCCCTTTGAGGACCAAAGTGCCCGCACCGGCATTCCCCATGTTCCTTGTCCCGGATATGATTCCACCAATCGTCAGCTTTTTATCCAGAACGGTGATAATTCCGGTGCCCGCTCCAATCGTTACCGCACCTGTTCCCAGGTCCAACTCATCCGTTCCCAAAAAAGTAAAGCTGCTAAACCGGATCGGGTTATTGGGAGTCAGGGTCAGCGCCGCGCCGCTCACGTTATCAAGCCGCAGATTCACGTATCGATTATCTCCATCGAATCCGATGTTAACCGCTCCGGTCCCCAAAGCCGTCGCGCTTCCCACGTTGAGGAGAAAATTAGAGTAACCATAACTAAATCCATTGAAACTATTGTTCCCCGAAAGGGACAACGTCACCGCCCCGTTTGTTCCAGACCCCACCGTAAGTGAGCCGCTCCCGGTAATGTCTCCGGTGATGTTGATGCTGCTATTGTTAGTTACATTCAGCGAAGCGGCCCTTCCCAACCTCACTTCGCCACTTACGGTCGTGTCCACCATCGTGTTCAAAGCGCTGGCGAAAGTTACCGTTCCCGAGCCGGCGGCATTGACAATAAATTTTTGTTCATAGGTTCCGCTGAGAAAGGAAAAACCTACATTGGTGGAAGCCAATCCATCCCCCAAATTGACATCACTTCCCGCCAATCCCGACACGCTTGCCCACAGCGTCCCTTTCCGGACAAGGATTCCGCCAGTATATGTATTTTCGCCCGTCACTCTGACGGTGTTGGCGCTATCGATCACCAGTCGGATTTGCCCGGCCGAATTACCCTCGGTAATAGCTGCCGCCACGGAAAAAGCACTTCCCCCTCCATCATGAGCCAGCGTCAGATCCTGAACTCCTTCCACGTCGTCAGCCAAGGTAATCGAACCATTCACCGTGGCCGAACTCCCGGTTGTCACGATTTTCAACCCGCCTGAAGTCATGATGAAGGGAACCGTAATGGTCCCCTGTCCGGCCTCAATCAACGCCGGCAATTCATCGTTATCCATCGTGAGCGTCGCTCCTCCGGAGGCGTTTAATCTCGTATTGCTCGAATTGCTCAGGGTGGAACCAAAAATCAACGTTCCCAACGTCTGAGAAACTCCGTTAAGAGTGATCGCCTTACTGCCAGTGAGAATCGACAGATCCGCCGTATAACCAATGCCATTGGCAATTTGGTCGCCGACCCAGTTGCCCTCATCCCCCCAATTGCCGGCGGTATCATTTTCCCAGGTTCCGCTGCCGTCCGCCGCCGATCCAAGCGGGGAAGCGCTCCATAATGCCGCGACAATCAGCAACCCAGGTAAAGCCCATCGAGATTCATTCATCATTGAGTCATGGTTGAGAGGCGGGAGCCTCGTTTTCTATGGGTCGTGAGAAATTGCCCTCCATTTTCCCTGAAAAGTGAAAATGAATGAAATATTTACAGTTTTTCACAACGCTGTGAAGAAATGGATTTTTCGCTCCACTGACAAGCAGAAAAAAACGATTCGACTATCCGATTTGAGGCCTAATCAGCGAAATTTTACGCATAATCCAAGTAAAACGAGTGAGTTAGCATCTGCCGTGCAACTCCATTGCATGGTCATTATTTTTCCAAATGACGGGGGAGTTTATTTCCGCCGGACCAAGGAATTCTTGATTCCGGCCGAATACGAGAGAGGGTTCGGACCCGGTTAAATCCGGCCGCACCCGCCTCGTTCCTCCCGGTTCTCGATCCCGCCAAAAATCGAAGCCCATCGGGGTTTGGACCGCCGCAACTCCCTTCAATGGCTCCGAGAAATTTCCCGCCGTTTTTCGAATCGCTAGCGGATTAAGCCGCCATGGGAGCAAAGCGAGCTCCTCTGAAAGCAATGCAATTAATTCGCATGTATAAAATCAGGATGAAATTTCACATCGTTGTGATTTTTCTGGCTTTTGATTTTTCCCGTTACTAACTTTCTCCCATGCCCACCGCTCGTGCCCTGTCTGTTTGCTGCTTCCTCGGCGCTTGTTTGATTAATTTCCCGGGTTCCCGGGCAGCCGAGCCGGCTGTTTCCATTCGTTCGGACTTTCCGGGCGGAAATATTCTCGTCAGCAGCACCGAGCACTCGCGGGTTTATCTCGCGCCCGATCTCCGCACGACCAGGACACCGTGGTTTTATTGGTATTTCGAAGCCGAAGTTTCAACTCCGGGACGGGTGACGTTTATATTTGATCGCGCCAAGATCGGCGTCCGCGGACCGGCGGTGAGCACGGATAATGGCAAAACCTGGAAATGGCTGGGCCGAGAATCGGTCACCTATGCCCAGCCCAAAACCGCGGATTCACCGGGTTCGCCGGAGGAAAGTTTCGCTTACGACTTTACGGAGGCGAATCAAAAGGTCCGTTTCTCCGTCGGCTTTCCCTACGTGCAGGCAAACCTCGATGAATTTCTCCAGGCGAATGCGGCCAATCCGAACTTCAAGCAAAGCGAGCTGGCCACCACCCTGGGCGGACTGCCCGTCGAACTGATCCAGATCGGCGAACCGGGCGCGGATAAAGTGTCCATGCTCGTCACCGCGCGCAGCCATGCCTGCGAGGCGCTCGCGAGCTACATTCTCGAGGGATTCATGGCGGAAGCCCTGTCCGACTCGGCCGCCGGGGAGGCGTTTCGCAAAAAATTCGTGCTCTACGCGGTTCCCATTCTCGACAAGGACGGCGTGCAGGCGGGCGATCAGGGCAAGAACCGGGAGCCCCACGATCACAACCGGGATTACGGAACCACGAATCTGTATCCCGAAATCAAGGCGGTCCAGGATTTAGGCGCGGAAAAGCAGGTGCGCGTGGCGATCGATTTCCATTGTCCGGCGCTCCGCGGCGATATCCATGAAACGTTCCATTGGCTGGGATTGAAAATTCCCCACATCAGCGACAATGCCGACGAATTGTCTTCCTGGATCCTGCAGGAACGTCCCGTTGCCCACAATGCGCCGCTGAACTTCCTGGTCCAACCGCCGGATCCGCCCAAGTTGGATAATATTCCGTCCTCCTGGTATTTTGGCCAGAATGGCGCGCGGTTCGCGATTACGCTGGAATCGCCTTACGCCCAGATGCCGGACATCGAAACCGCCCGGGCCTACGGCCGCGCCGTGCTTCGCGGGTTGGTGCGCACCCAGCTCATCGCGGAGGGCGAAACCCGGACGGCCTATGATTTCGCCGCCTTCGACAAGCAACAGAAGCTCATTCTTTCCCTGGGCGGCCAGCCGGAAAAGGTCGAGGAAATGGCGGCCGGAATCCTGAACGATCCCGCCGCGCCGGCGCCGTTCCGGGCGCTCGCCCAGCTGGGCCGGGCCAACATGCTCAAGCGCGGCAAACACTATGCCGAAGCGCTGGCGGCCGCCCGGGAGGCCAAGGACAACCCGGGCGCCACCCACCTCCAGAAACTCAATGCGCTGGCGTCGATTGTTTCCATCCAAACGCTCAATCCCGACGCTTCTCCCGATGACGTGCTCGCCGCACTGCGCGAATTTGAGGCGCATCCCTATTGGGGCCGGGACACCGGTTACGGGCCGTATGCGGAGGTGTCCCGCTATTTCGAAAAGAAAGGCGACCTGAAGGATGCGCTCATTTACGCCGAAAAGCAGGTCACTAGTTCCGCGGACTGGCAGAAGAGCGGCTCGATGCTGCGGGTGGCCGGGTTGCTCGATGCCCTGGATCAGAAGGATGCGGCGGTGGCCAAACGCTGGGAAGTGGTCGCGCTGCTCCAACCCTTCATGCTGCCCCAGCCGAAGGGAAAAAGCATCATGCTCGGAGTGCAAACGGGCGATTATTTCGAAGCCCTGACCGGCATCCCCTCCGCCGCGCTGGAGGAAAAAATCGAGGCGGCGAAAATCATCCTGAACTATCCCACGCTGCCGGCCGGCCTGAGGGAAAAGGCCCGGGACTGGCTCGAGCAGAACGCCCCGCAGGCTTGAGCGGCCGGTTTCCCATGGTCCGCGTCGGCATTCTGACCCTTCAGCACGAAAGCAATACCTTTCTCGCCGCCCGCACGAATCTGGCGGATTTTCGGCTGCGGCGAACCGGCCGGGACTTCCGGGAATATTGCCGCGGCAAGCACAGCGCCAGCGCGGCGTATTTCGACGAATTGGAAAGCGCCGGCATCGAAGCGGTGCCGCTCCTCATCGCCGTGGCCAGCCCGGCCGGGCCGGTGACGGATGAAGCCCTGGACGCGCTCTGGGGGATGGCGGAATCCGCGATTCACGAAGCCGGGCCGTTGGATGGCGTTCTCCTCGGCCTGCATGGCGCGGCGGTCAACGAATCGCGTCCCGACATGGATGGTTGGATTCTCAAGCAAGTCCGCGGGCAGTTGGGTGAAACCAAGCCGCTGCTGACCACGCTCGATCCCCACGCCAACCTTTCACCGGCCATGATTGCCGCGGGCGACGGACTGATCTCCTACCGGGAAAATCCGCACATCGATTCGTATGCCTGCGGCCGCGAGCTGGCGCGGCTCATGATCCGCATCCTCCGCGGGGAGGTTCGCCCCGCCCTCGCCGGGGCCTTTCCGGCGCTGGCAATGAATATCGAACGCCAATTCACCGGCGCCGAACCATTGCTTTCGGTAAAGGCAAAAATCGACGAAATCCGCCGGCGCCCGGGCGTGCTTTCCGCGAGCGTCAATTTCGGGTTTCCCTATGCCGACGTCGCCGAAATGGGAACCAGTTTCATGGTCATCACGGACAACCAACCCGGGCTGGCGCAGGCTTTGGCGGACGAGCTGGCCGAATGGCTGGTCGAACGCCGCCAATGGTTTCGCGGCGAGTTGATCTCCCCGGAGGCCGCCATTCAAAAGGCCCGGATACTGCCCGCTCCGGTCGGATTGCTCGACATGGGTGACAACGTCGGGGGCGGCGGCTGCGCGGATTCCACCGTGCTCGCCCGGCTTTGCCACGAAGCGGAAAATCTTCGGGCCTTCGTCTGGCTGCTGGATCCCGAGAGCGCGGCCCTTGCCCGCTCGGCCCGGATCGGTGATCGCTTTCCCCTGCGTTTGGGGGGCAAGTCCGCCGTTTCCCCGGCGCCCCCCTTGGAATGCGAAGTCACGCTGCTCAGCACGCATGCGGGTGCTTTTGCCGAAACCGAAGTGCGGCACGGCGGACGGGCGCACTTTGACATGGGTCCCACCGCCGTGGTGCAAACGGATGGCGGCCTGACCGTGATGCTGAGTTCCCACCGGTGCGAGCCCTACAGCCTGCAGCAATTGCTTTCGTGCGGAATCAATCCCGGCGAATTCGATGTCATTCTCATCAAGGGAGTGCATGCACCCATCGCCGCTTATGCGCCCGTTTGTCCCTCATTCATCCGGGTCAATACTCCCGGCGTCACCACCGCGGAAATGGAATCGCTGACCTATCATTCCCGCCGCCGTCCGCTCTTTCCGTTCGAAGAAATCCCCGCCGTCCCGTTCCCATGAGATGCCTTTCCTTCACCGCCACCGGCGATAGTTTCATCACCCGGCACACTCCCCGCGATACCGACTTTCAGAACGTCGCTTCGATTATTCAAAACGCGGATGCGCGTTTCACCAACCTGGAAACCGTTCTCCGCCGCGGCGAAGGATTTCCCGCCGCCCAAAGCGGCGGCACCTGGGCCTCCTCGCCCCCGGAGGTCCTGACCGACCTCGGCGCGTATGGCTTCAATCTTTTCGCCTGGGCCAACAATCACACGCTCGATTATTCCTACGGCGGCCTCGCGGCGACCCAAGGCTATCTGGATCGCGCCGGATTCGTTCACGCCGGCGCCGGCGCCCATCTCGCCGAAGCGGGCGCGATTCGTTACCTCGATACGCCCAACGGCCGCGTGGCATTGATCGCCGCCACTTCGACCTTTCACGAATCCTGGATCGCCGGCGATCAACGCCCCGATGGCCCCGGCCGTCCTGGCGTCAACCCCCTGCGATTCACCACGGTTTATCAGGCGCCCCGGGAATTGCTTGGTCAGCTCGAGAAGGTTGCCGCAGCCAGCGGAATCAACGGCGAGCACCAGCGGCGGATCGAGGAGGGATTCCTCACCGCGGACCGCGACGACAGCGTCCGCTTCGGCCAGCATCTTTTCATCGCGTCTGACTCCGGCCGGATCGGCGAGCTGACCCGGCCGCACGAAGGTGACTTGGCCCGAATCCTCAAATCCGTCCGGGAGGCGGCGCGCCGCGCGGATGTCGTGCTGGTCAGCATTCATTCCCACGAAGGCCCCTCCGGAGCGAAACACCTGCCGGCGGATTTCTTTGTGACGACGGCCCGCGCCTGCATTGAGGCCGGGGCTCACGCCATCATCGGCCACGGCCCGCACGTGCTTCGCGGCGTCGAAGTGTATCAAAACCGCCCGATCTTCTACAGCCTCGGCAATTTCATCTTCCAAAACGAAAGCGTCGCGTGGCAGCCCGCGGATTTCTACGAGAAATACCGGCTCAACGCTTCCCTCACGGTTTCCGAAATATTCGCGCAGCGCAGCGGCAATGGAACCCGCGGCCTGGCCCTCAATCCCAAAGTCTGGCATTCGATCATTGCGTCATGGAAAATGGCCGGAGGCGAGTTGCAGGAAATGACCCTCTGGCCGATTTCCCTCGGATTTGGCGAGCCATCCTACCGGATTGGGACTCCGCGATTAACCCGTGATCCGGCCGTATTTGAAGAAGTGATCGAACTCAGCGAGCCGTTCGGCACGCGTTTCCGAGTCGATGACGGGAAGGCGATCTGGACGCCGGCTTAACGCAGGACGCGTTCAACCATTTTCCAAAGTTTCCGCCAGCCGATGGGAACGCTCTGCAGTTCGAGCCACTCTTCCCGGGTGTGATTGCCCTCCCCAAGGCTCAGGCCGGTGCAGGTTGCGGGAATTCCGAGAGCAAGCAGCGCATTCGCGTTGGTGCTGTTCGCGATGGCATTCAGCGGGATCCCCAATTCGGAATGAATCTCCTGAATCCACTCAAACAGCGGCGGATCATTCGGCACCATTCCCGCCGGACGGTCGCCGATGGCTTCGCAGGAAACCTTCACGGAATGGCGTCCGGCAATTTCCCGCGCCTTGGCCAGAACGGCGGCGGACGCCTGCTTCAGCAGCTCGGGGTTCACCGAACGCAGGTCAAGCACGCAGGCCGCATTCTCAGCGAGTGAATTCACCGTGGTCCCTCCGGAAACCTTGCCCACATTATAGCTAAGGGTGAATGGCTTCCACTCCGCCGCCGCCGAAAGCGAGCTGATCCATTCGCTCATGGCGTGAATCGCGCTGGGTTGTCCGAAATCACCCCAACTGTGGCCGCCCGCCGCAGTCCAGGTGATCCGCCACCGCTTGCTTCCCACCGCTGCCGTCGTCGCATAGTCCAGCCGAAAATCCACCGCCCAGGCCCCGCGCACCCGTTTTTGCAGGCGTTCGCCGACCGCGCGAATCCCACGTAAATCGCCTTCGCCTTCCTCGCCGACCGTGAACGAAAAAATCAGCGGCCAGCGCTCGCCCCGTTCGAGTAATTCACGAATTAACAACATGAGAAAAACCACGCTGATGGTGTCGTCGCAGATGCCCGGGCAGCGCCAGACCGAATCGTCCTTCACCACGCAAAGCGCTGAATCCGCGAACACGGTATCGGTATGCGCATCGAGCAGCCAGAGACCGGCTTTCCCGCCGCTTAAATCGACGACGACATTGTGCAATTCATCCCTCACCGCGAGACCGGGTTGGAGTTGGTCAAACCAGCGCGCAATCGCCTCCGCCCGCGCGCGCTCCTGCCCGGTAGGCGCGCCGATTTCAGTGATCAACTGAAGGAGCTCCCGCCAATCGGCCGGGACTTCGGGACACGCCCCTAATGATGATAGACTATTCATAATTTCTCCTCCTCGAGCAGCCGCAGGCCATACCAAAGCATGCGGGGCAAATGAAACGGCCCCTTCCACATGTTGCCCTTGAGGCGCACGGAGGGGGTTCCATCCCGATGCAGGTAACCATACCATTCGCCGAATTCCGGGTCGGGAAAATGGGCGAAGCTCCAGTCGTGAACCAGCCAATGCCGCTCCCGCCACTTTTCGTCGCCGGTGATTTTCCAAGCGAGCAGCGTGGCAATGATCGCTTCATTGTGCGGCCACCAGAATTTCATGTCGTGCCAGTATTCCTGCACCGGCAATCCTTTCACATCGCGGAAGTAAAACAGTCCGCCAAACTCTTCGTCCCAACCGCGTTTCCACATCCAGTCGAGAATCTTGAGCCCGAGTTCGATTTTGCCCGCATCCGAACGCAGCCGGCCCTCGTGGAGAATGAACCACGCCGCCTCGATCGCGTGCCCGGGATTGATCATGCGGCCATCGAAATGGTCGATCAGCTTTCCTTCGGGGGACACGGTTTCCAGCAGCACCTCGAGTTCGGGTTTCAGGAAATCCCGCGAGATTTCGTCGATCCACCGGTCGATCCATTCCGTGCAAGTGGCTCCGGAAATCTTGAGATCGCCAAGGTTTTCGCGAATTTCCTGCGCGGTCACGATGCCGATCATCAATGGCCCGACGCCCTTCGCGGGCCGCGTTTCCGTCTCCGCCTTGGGCGGCATCATTCCCGGTGTGAAGCTGTAGCGCAGATACGTTTCAAAATAGCGGACCGCATCCGCCTTCGCGCGTTCGTCATTGGCGAGATTCGCGTAAACCGCATTGGCAATGACGGCGAATGACTCGCTGTAAACGTAACGCCGCATGCGCAGCGGCCGGCCGTCGCGCGTGACGGTGAAATACAATTTGCCATTCGGTCCCTCACCGTGCCGGCGGATGAATTCGATGCAGGAACGCGCGGCTTCAAGCCACTCCGGCCGCGGCTCCATCGTCCGATGCAGCGTCCCGAACATCCACGCGGCGCGGCCTTGAAACCACATCGATTTGTCCGTGTCGAGAATCGAACCATCCTGATTCAGCGCGGTCAGGATGCCGCCATGTTCGGCGTCCATTCCATGACGCAACCAGAATGGCATCACGTCCTCCAACAACGTCCGCCGGTAAATCTCCGCGTAGGCGTCCATCAAGCCGGAATCCTCGAATAATAAGACCGCATCGCCCGCTGCAGGATCTGCACATCGCTCTGCGCGGGATTCCACAGCGTCTCCGCAAACAACGCGACCGATGGCTGAATGGCCTCTTCAAAAGCACCGTCTTCGACCAAACCCGTCACCGTCATGTTCGGATTCACCGCCAGAATTTCCCGATAGAACCGCGCCGCGAGCGGATAGTTTTCAAACCAATGCGCGTTGACGAGATCCCATTCGTTTTGCCGCAACGCCAGCCGCTCGCGGCTGTGCAGTGCGTTCTGTTCGCCCAGAATATAAGCGGAATGATTTTCAAAATCCGCCAGCCACCGGATGCACGGCCAGCCCTTCGGCACGAACGCGAATTCCGCGCCCGAACGAAACGTCGCGAACTGGCGCGAATATTCCAGCATCGTTTCAAAATCCCCGGTGATCTCGGAAACCTGAACCGGGTAATACGAATACGGCACCTGCCCGCAGCAGTCCTCCCAGACAATCGTCACGCGGGAATCCAGCGCGGCCAAATCCACGTAATTTTTGCCAATCGAGGTCGCGTGCAGACCGAATTGAATTTTCAGATCCGGATAATCCGCGAGCAATGCCGGAGCCGTTTCATTGACCAATTCGCACGCCCAAGCCGCCGTCGATTTTCCGGCGAGTTCAAGGTCCTTGTGCTCCGTCAACGTTTGAAAATAAATGCCGTCGTGCGCGAGGTGCGCGTATTGCGTGCGATACGTTTCGAGAACCGCTTCCTTGATTTTTTGACGATCCCCGGGCTTGGAAAGATCGAGGTTTCCCTTGTGTCCCCAGCCCCAATGAAACCCCAGAATCACGCGAATGCCGCGGGCGTGCGCGTAGTCGAGAACCTCTTCGATATTCCACGGAACCTGGTCGTTCCAGATCGTAAGGAGGTTCATTTTGAGCCGCATCATGTTGTCGAGATAACGCCGATACGAGGTGATGGGATATCCCCACGTCCACAGCCCGCGATTGGGAATCAGGGGCGACTCCCGCACGGAAAATGGCTCCATCGATTCCAGGTGCTTTCGCCGATCCGCGCCGCCGAAGCCATCCAGCAGCGTGCCGCCATTAAACAGCCGCGCGGCCATTTCCTGAACGCCATTGAGCGCGCCCTTGGCGTCGGTTCCCGCGACCACCAGCAAACGGTGATCAGCGTTTTCATTCGATGGCAGCAGCGCAATTGAATAACCCTCGTCGCCGCTTGGAGCGCCCAGCTTTCCTTGCGCGATGAGTTGCGCGATCACCGGATTCGACCCGGCGGTTCCGATCAACGCCACGTGCTCGCCCGGCGAATCCGCTGACGCGGATTCCACGATCAACGTGTAGGGCACGTAATATTGCAGAATCTTCTGAAACTCGATGACCGCCGTCCGCTCGACTCCGGCAAAGCCGCCGAACCGCAGTCGCCAGCGCGGCCCCTCGTAAACTCGCTTGAACTCGGATTCCATCAGTTCACACTCACTCGATACAGCTCGGCATTATCGAACCAAATCGAATCGCGTTGCCATTTCCTGAGCGGATAGCGGCGCCACGCAGGCGACACTGCCCAATAGCAGTAGCATCGGCATCCTGCCGATGAACCCATGAATCGCATCGGCTGGAAGCCGATGCCACAAATTAAATTTTGCAATCATTTAACCTCCGCAAATCGTTTGTTGTTCAAGTAATCGGTTCGCAGTTCCGCGGCCTTGAAGCGAAACTCCATCCAGTCCGCCAAATCCTTTTGTCCCTTCGTGATACTTTCCGCCGTCCACGTGTCGGGATCCCCCAACGCTTCTCCCGCCGCCGTATATTTTTCAATTTCCGGCTTCAGCACCTGATCGTAAAATTCCGGGTCCCCGATCTTCGGATCGCTCCAATACGTCGCCTGCGCCTTCGATTCCGCGAGATATTTGAACCACGCGATCTTGAGCAGCCGCTGGTCCGTGGCGAGCTTTTGCTCCGGCGTGGCTTTCTGAAAATGCAGGAGGCCGAAGTTCCCGGTGTCATGGACCTTGCCGCCCCACGTCACGCCGCCCGCCTTGCCGAAGGGCATCCAGCGAATGATGGAAAAACGCCAGTAGTCGCCCTCCAGCGGCACCCATTCGTAGAGGCTTTCCCACGGAATGAAGATGAAGGTGCCCGAGCCATTTTCCAGCGGCAGCGATTCCACCTTCGCGAAGGATTTCAGCGAGCGGTAATGCCGATGCGACATGCCCCAATCCACGAATGCCGGCTCCTCATTTTTGAAGGTCTTCGTCATGATCTGATAATAAGGAACGCCGTGCATTCCCGGGGTGAAGAACACTTCGTATCCCTCGCTCTGTCCCGGCGATTTGGGATCGACCAATGAATCCACCAGCTTCGCCACCAGCGGCTCCTCGCCTTCGATGTAAATATACCAGCCCTTCTCGTTGTAAGCCATGGCGAAGGTCGTTTTCCGAACGGTCGCGGCATCATCCTTGGTCACGTCGCGCTCGGTCGTCGCATCGAGGATCAATCCTTCCGCCGCATTGCTGTTATAATCCACGAAGCGCGATTCCTGATTCTTCGGATTTTTGAAGAGATCGGATTGCGACCAGGCCAGAACGCCATAGGGAGGGTTGGCGACATAAGGAACTTCGTAGATTTTCTTATCCTTGATCTCCTCCGGAATCGCCGCGTGGATAAGTCCGGCGAGCAGGAGCGAAGTGAATGCTAAAGTCAGTGATTTCATAAGCGATTAATAAGTCAGTTCAAAAACGTGCGGGCCGGGCGGCAATTCGGATTCCCGAGCGGGTTGGCCCTTGAGCAATAACAAGAGCGTGACGGCTTTCTCGGTGGTGATCGAAACCGACAACGCGTTTCGTGATTCCGCGAAGCCATTGCTCACGAGCGACACGAGGCCGCCGTCGAATTGCAGGTTTCGAATTCCGTGTTGTCCGTCGCTCCGCAGATCCCAGGTGATCCGATGATTCGGCGCGTCGAATTCGATTCCGTAAATGTCTTCGATCAGCATCGCAATCGGTCCCAGCCCGCTCCAGCCGACGAAGTTCGCCTTCACGATCGTTTCCTCGCCGAGGACGAAGGGCGATTTGCCGTCGAGATCGATCCACGGTTTCTTCGTCGCCGGCAAAAACGAATCCGGCGCGTAGGCCTCCCAAATGCCGGAATAATCCGCGCTCTGAAAAACTTTCGTCATCGCTTCGAGGTGCGCAATCGCCAGCGTCCGCGCCAAATCCGGGCGGCCGTGGCGCTTCAGCGCTTTGGTGAGCATGTAATTGATCGGCGCCCAGACGCCACCCAGCCAATACGCGCCGGCGGGGTCGAAGTTCGGGTCGTCCTTGGAAAGACTCGCCACGGGATGCGTCGTCCAGAATTCGGCGGGATTGAGCAGATGCGCCAGCACGCGCTCGATTTGCGAGGAACTGCAACATCCGGCGATCAAGGGCCAGAACGCGGCGACGGTTTTGTGATTGAGAAAATTGTGCCGATCCGTCGGCGTGTCGCGATTGAAGACGTCGTAATAGAAGCCGGTCTTTTCATTCCAATGAAAGCGGTTCAATACCATCACGATCTCGCCATGCTCGGCATCGAAACGTTCCGCCAGTGCGGTGTCTCCAAAATGACGCGCGAGCGTTGCGATGCACTCCGCCGCCAGCGCCTGTTGGGCGGCCAGATCGACGTGGCAGACATCGCTGCCATTCAGATGTTCCGCGAAGTAGCCCGAGCGCGGCGAATTATCCATGCCGGTCGATCCGGAATCCTCGAACCAATAAAGCCCGGTCTGGCGGCGGCGATTCGCCTTGATCCAATCGAAGAATCGCACCAGGCGCGGCAGCACGGCTCGAATGCGGGAATCGTCGCCGGAAAATTTCCAGTAGTTCAATTCCGTCCAGGCGAGCAGCGGCGGATTCACCCGCTCGCCGTAAGCCAGCGTTTCGGGTTCGATCTCGTAAGCCATGCCGATGAAGCCGTCCTCGCGCTGCAACCGATACAGGTTGTCCAAATTATTCATCACCGGCACAAGGCCATTGGAATAACGCGCGAAGAAGGGCATGAAGCACGAGTCCCACAGCCAGATGATTCCGGCGTCCGGCATGCAGCACATCTGCGGCTTCCAGCCCGGCTTGGTCGGATGCTCCACGTTCGCCGCGGCCATTCGCCAGGCGGTGTCGTAGAGCGCAAGCCAATCGGGACGCGCTTCGCAGAGGGGAATCGGGGGAAGCGGCGCCATTACTTGGTTTCCATCGCCGCCTGGATTTTCAGGATGTATTCGATCATTTCCTGGCGGGCAGCATTGAGATCGACGTTTCGGTCATCGAGCAATTCCAGCCACATCAGCGCCTTCTTCGCGGCGTGCATGGCTTTCACGTTGCCGCTCTTGATGGCCTTGTCCGCCTCCTCCTTCAGCTTCGTCGCGTAGCGCACGTCGTCGATGCCCTCGCGGAATCCTTCCCACGCAATCGTGTCGATCACGCCATCCGCCGTGGGATACACGAGATTGAATTGCCGGAACGCGCCGCCGAGAAAATCGTTCCAGACATTCGCCTTGCCGCGATCGAACACCGTCGGGTTGATCTGCGAGTAATACTTGTAATTGTAGGAGCCGTCGTAGTTCGCCTTGTAGCGCGCCAGTC
>Ga0075012_10003757_pt1 | contig 14276 bp, 12 predicted proteins | sample All_14_2_FD_71474 | JGI IMG/M metagenome (GOLD analysis project Ga0075012, IMG submission 71474) | Freshwater microbial communities in response to fracking from Pennsylvania, USA - Allegheny Zone_MetaG_DW_15 | ecosystem: Environmental > Aquatic > Deep subsurface > Groundwater > Drilled... | reverse complement strand
GGATTCACTGCCTGATCCCTCCGTGGCATCGGCCATCGGTGCATTGGCATTGGCGGACCTGGCCGCACGGGCGGGCATGCGCTACAACCTTGGCGGCTACCGGCGCATTGCGCTGTTCGTTGATGAGGTGGCCAACGTCATCAACCAGCCCTTGATCGAGATTCTCAACAAGGGTGCAGAGGGCGGCATCTACACCACCTGCGCAATGCAAACGCTGGCCGACCTGGCCAAACGCCTGGGCAGCGAAGCGGCTGCGCGCATGGCACTGGGCAACCTGAACAACCTGATCGCGCTGCGATCAAAGGACCGACCCACGCAAGATTTCATCGTGGAAACCTTTGGCAAGACGGCCATCCATTCGATGCGCGTTGGCATGGGGCATGGCGCCGACACCCATCTGGGCGACTTCTCGACCAGCTATTCAAGCCAGCTTTCCGAGAGCTTCGAGGAGATGGTGCCCGCCGATATTCTGGGCAAACTGCCCAACCTTCAATACTTCGCCTCGGTGTCTGGCGGGCGCATCGTCAAGGGTCGCTTCCCCATTCTGGATCCGGATGCGCATGTGGGCCATCAACCCTCCAGGAGAGCTGCGTGATCAGGGCGATGGCCGTGGCATCACTGCTGGCGCTGCTGGTGCTGGTTCTCTATGTGCCGTCCGCCCACCCGCCAGAACGGTTCGTAGAGCAACTTCGAACGGAATACACCCATGCGGCGGTGTTCTGGGGCAAGGACGCTGGCACCCGCATGCTGTCGCGTGCGATGCCTACGGGAGGGTCATCACGACGCGCGTTGGATGGCTTGCCGCAACAGATCAAGTGCAAGAGGTCGAGGGCAAGCTGAACGGGGAGTTTCGGCTCGGCCTGTCAGAAAAGTCGCTCGAAGTTCCGGTGGGCCATCCGCTGCGCAAGCTGCCCCGTAATTCCTAGCCCCACCACCTTCGCGACATATGTCGTGTCTCACATCGAGGCGTACCTCGACACATAACGTCTACCAAAGCAACCGACCACATTGCCCCTTGAGAGCAGAAAGGAAACGTCATGGCGACTTTTCACCTTGCGGACGATGTTGCCGCTGCGGCGCAGAGCCAGATCCAGGCTGACGAAGGCACAGGAAAGGATGGCCTTGGCCATGTTTACCTGGACAGCAGGGACATCCCGACGATTGGCCACGGCTACAACCTCGCCGAGCAAGCGCACCAGGATCGACTCACTGAACTCGGGTACGACGTGAAGGACGTCCTGGCAGGCCGACAAGAGATCACAGAGGCCCATGCCAATCAACTATTCAATGAGTCGTTTTCCCAGGCGGTGGCTGATGCGCATCACTTCGTACCGGACCTGGAAACTCACCCCCCCGAGGTGCAGCAGGTCGTGGTGAACATGGCTTTCAACATGGGCGGAGACAAGCTAGCAGATTTTGTCAATTTTCAAGCAGCGCTCGCAGCCCGGGATTACGAAGCCGCATCGCAAGAGATGGTCCAATCTGCTTGGCACGGCCAGGTTGGCGATCGCTCGGAACGACTTGTCGACCTCATGGAGTCGGTCAACCACGACCCAGCAAACCAGCCCAGCATCGAGAGTCCTCAGGGGCCTCATTTCGATAACTGGACGCCGGCCTCTCAGGTCAGTGAGCCCGCGGGGGGGCAGACGCCCAACGCGTTCTCAAGCACCTTCGGGCAACTCAATGGGGAAGACGTGCCGACTGGTGCCCCAGGAGCTTCTGCGGCAACGGCCAACTACGACAATGCATTCGCGGCCACATGGCACGACGTGATGTCCGGCAGCGCCCAACATGAAAATGCCTTTGCGGCAGCCTTTCATGACAACACAACCGGGCAGGCCCATTCAACGGGGGCCGGCAGCGAGGCCAGCAACAACGCCTTCGCTGCAACGTTCGGTGGTGGAAGCCACGCCGAAGGCGGTGGCAACGGATCTCAGAGCGGGCACGAGGCCGACCACTCGCATGACTCCGGCGGCTCGCATGATGGTGGCAACACACATGGGAGCGGTGGGACCGACTCGGGTAGCTAGCGGCGCGACATGGTCCGCGATTACCTAGTGTTTCGTCCTGAAATAGCTGGCCGTGCGATAGGAAGCCAGCTACTCTTCTGCACCCATGGTGCGCATACGAGGATACGCCGAGTAGTTCTTACTATAGGCGCCTTGACACGCTTCCGCCCGCAATAGATGATTCTCCCGAAGTCAGGCGGGAGGTTTTGCATGCTCAAGTACATCAATGATCGTCGACCGACGCGCGCAATCAATCTCGACATCGTCTTCGACTACTGTCGGCTTCCCGCGCCAAAGAAGACGCTTTCGTGGGACATTGGAAAGGATCAGCCAACCGTCAGCAGGCTCCTGAGAGGACAAATTCCCCTGACCGACAAACTGCTGGCTATCGCGGTCAAGACTCTGGAGTTAGACGAACTCGGCGAAGACTTTCCGATCGATTCGTTTGACCTTCCGCCAGTGCAGTTCGAGAGCTTGCTGAGGCGGCTACGCTACGGATGGTTTCAGGCAGAGCCGGTCTTCGATTGGCTCGAAGGCTTTGACCACCATGCGTGTTCGTTTGTTCCCGAGCAGGCTGTCAGGTTGCTCCTCGTGCCATACCGGGACAGTTTCGGCAGGGCGGCACCCCAGTATCTCGATGAGGCTGACGCTACCGGGCAACTTGGTCGGCGCTATGGGATCCTGATGCACGTCGATACAGGTCCGGTCCTGGATGCAGTCAGGCGGCGTGACGCAACAGCTCTCATCATTCATCAGGATCGTGCGACGCAAGCTCTTGACCTGATCGTCACCGACCCTGCTGTCGGGCGTGGTTCCATGGGCTTGGTTGCCGCAACGGCTTCGCGGGAACCCGATCCGGAGCTCGCGATCCTTGACGGATTGGAAGAGGGCTCGCACTCTTGTCCCTGCCTGCTTGCAGGCAATGATGGAGGCTATGTCATCAGCGGGGTCCGCGGGCGAAGGGATGTCTACGTGACCGTCTTTGTGCGCAATGCTCTACCTGATTCGCTGCTTGAACACTCAGGTCCATTCGGACCGAACGAGACGCGAGCCCTGAGGCATGCAGTCGAAAGGGCTCTGCAGTCACGGCAGGTTCAGGCCGTGCGATTCGTCTACGACGCTCTTTAGGACAGCTGCGACGGACCTCCACGCGGCAAAGCAAAGACAGACTGCAGAATTGCCCGAATGCTACGAGATCGACGACGAGCCGCTGAGGGGTCGCTGAAACTCGCAGCGCAGGCGTTGGGCAATCGCGACCTGGCGGGCATTCGCTCCGCGCTTCGACTTCTCTGGGACGCAACGGAGGCCTCGGACGATCGGGTGTTGATGGCGGTTCGCGGCCACGGTCACGTGGTCGCGGGCCTCGGTCGAATGTCGATAGGCGAAGTCTCTTCGTCACCGGCGGAGATGCTCGAAGCCTGCAACGCACTGCTTTGCCTACCACCTGATGCTGACCATCTAGGTCTTGCTCATGCCATCGGAGAATGCTCCAACCGCATCTATCGACGCGAGATGCACCATCACTACGAGTTCAAATCACAGGGGTTGTTTGAGATCTTACTGACGCACATATTGCAACCAGCATCCAGGGCGCATCTCGCTGCAAGCATTCAGGGAGGACCAACCGAAAACGAGTCGGCGCGCCTTGCGCTTCTAACCCTGCGGCTGTCACGTGGGCTGGTAACCCCGGACTCTGCCGCCAGCGTTGCAGTTTCCGAGGTTCATCGCCGTCGGCCACTGCTTTTTGTCAACTTGGACAGCTGCGTACTCAGGCAGACTGCGGTGGGTGGCGAAGTAAGTCCGTTTGACGCGCTACTTGATGAAGGTGCCTCCGCAGAACGCGTCGAGTCGCTGCTCGCCACCAAACCTACCCTGCCTCACATGTCCTCGCACTTCGAGGTCGACCACGCAGACGTAAGCCGCTCGGCATTCCTGCTCGCTGGTGAACTGCGAGTAGGGGTCGGAGCCGTCGTCGGTTCATCTCGCCCCATGAGGCACGCTCAATGATTCGGTCATTGCGGAGATGGTTGGCGAAAGCTGCGTTCAAGCTAGCCGAGGCGGCGCTCCGCAAAGGAAATGCAAGGGAGTTCTCCCAAATGGTGAATACGCTAATGCGCCTGGCGAATAGATCTGAAGACGAAATCATATTGACCCTGGCAGGGCGCGTGCTTGTTATGTCGGGGTGGTTGGCTATGCGCGCAGGCAATACAGAGGAGGCTGTTGACCTGTTTGACACGGCTTGCGACATTCTCATGAAATTACGCACGGAGCCGAACGCCTTGAAGCTTGCTCATGCTATCGGCGAGTCGACAAACGATCTCTACGAACGCGGAGGCGACGACGATTCAAACGCCAAAGCTCGCTTCCTGTTCGAGACGCTGCTGAGCCGTCTTATTGGCAGAATTGCACCAGGCTGCGGTCACGACGCTGAGGAACGCTCCGACGCACTGCTACAGCGGCTGGAGTTTCTTGAGTTGGGCAATCATGAGCCCTTTCGTCTTCTAGTTGCTTGGCTTGCTGTCTCTTGCGGAGTAGTTGCCACAGATCGACAGTGTTCCGCAGATTCTATGCGGTACTTGCTGCAGGCGTTCCGATCGATGGACGGATTGCTGCGATGCCCGGCACAGTGCATGGATCTGGCGATTCCCCTATTCATGACCTTGGCCTTCGAGTATCGGCGCCATGGCAACAGCGAAGGTGAACGCCACATTCGCGAACGAGCAGCCGTGGTGCTGGAGCAAGCAGGAGTACCAGCGGGGTGGCGCGAAGAGTTGATCACTGCCATGGAGCAGAACCAAAAGCTTCAGGCGGGGATCCACGAAGCAGTTCGGACCGGGGACTTCAATGCTGTGTCTAGACTGTTGGCTGGGCCTGGAGTTGACATATTTGGGGAGCACGCGAAAGCAATGGCTGGCCACTTTGGCGAGATGGCCTCTGGTGACACTGCCCAACTGGAGGAAGCTGCCCAGAAGGCAGGCGGCCCTAGCCGCAACATGACGAAATTCTTCCAGTTGGTTGCCATGGAGCCCGATGACCCCGGGCTGTTGCAATTTTTGCTGCCGTCGGCTTTCAGTCGTGACGCACAACTCGCTTGGCGCTCGTCAGCTATCCTCGGGGTGGCGCTTGATCCTACCAACGCCAACCTTCCACAACTGGCGATCCTTTTCGGAAAGTTGGCCGTGCGAACCTTACAGCGAATGCGCCTCGACCTCGCACAACAGCGGCTCAAGAGCCTTAACCCGTTCAATGACGAGGCCGCCGAAAGGGGCACCGCCTTACTTTGCGATCAGTTGACCGCATGCGGCCGCCTCGGAGAGGCGCTTAGGTATTCCGAGACAGTGAACGCGGAGCGGTATCTACCTCCGCCAAAACTGGCGAGCGTGCAACCGCTGGTCGAGGCGAGTTGCCCGCTAACGGTGCCAGAGCGTGAGGTGATCGAGTCCCTCAGACTGGTCGCGACAACCGATCAGTCAGGTGTAGAAGCCATCCTTGGCGAGTGCAGAAGACTGGAATCGAGGTTGAATGACTCACTGCCAAGGGCGCCGCATGTAGTCCTCGAAGGCGAGCAGCCGCTCCCGATCGATGCAATTCTGCTGTCAGTTAACAATGACGGCCGCACGATCATCGCGACCTTGTCAGGTGAGTTCGGTACTCGGACTGAGGTCGTCCAATTGACGCCTTCCGAACTGTACGATACTGCGCTCGTTGCACTGCAGGCTTTGTCCAGTTCTACGTCGAAATTTGATCATGGATGGGCTTCCCTCAAGGTCCTCCACGAAGCCCTGCTCACCCCGTTCATGGAACTCATCGAGGATTTGGGCGCTAGGGTACTGTTGGTGCAAGCGAACGGTGCCCTGAGGCGTATTCCCTTCGCAGTTCTGCACGATGGACAGCGCTATCTCGTCGAGCGCATTGCTATCGTCGCCCATCCTGGCTCCATACCCCTGCGGCTGTCGCGTGGGCTGCGAACCCCCGTATCTGCGGCCAGCATTGCGGTTTCCGAAGTTCCTGGCCTGCGGCCACTGCCTTTCGTCCACTTGGACAGCTGCGTACTCAGGCAGACCGTGGTGGGTGGCGGACTAGGTCAGTTAGACGCGCTACTTGATGAGGATGCCTCCGCAGAGCGCGTCGAGTCACTGCTCGCCACCAAGCCAACCCTGCTTCACATTTCCTCGCACTTCGAGGTTGACCACGCAGACGCAAGCCGATCTACCTTCCTGCTCGCTGGCGGACAGCGTTATACGCTGGCGCAGCTTGCAAGGCAAGACCTCGCGTCGGTGGACCTGGCACTCATGCTCGGGTGCGAAACCCAGTCGGTCAGCGAGGTCGACGGCGCGTTCGGTATCACAGCGATCGATTCGCTCCTGCTGCGCATGGGCGTCGGTGCCGTCGTCGGTTCGGCCTGGAGCGTACGCGACGACCTGGCACATGCCATGCTGACCCGCTTCCTCCACGAGGTGTTCACCCAGGGCAACGACTTGGCGGGCGCGCTTCGAACGGCAATCCTAAGCATCGCCCGCGATCCGGTCACCGGCGCCATGTCGCACCCCCATGAGTGGGGAGCCTTCGTCCTTTCGGGGGACTGGTCCTGCGCGTTGGGACAGGTCGTGGATGGGCTTGAAGCGCCAATGTGAAGCGAGGCGTTCACAGCCGCCACGGCGCGCTGGCGGAAGGCCTACCCTGATCGGAGGAGTCGGGACAGCCACCCTTTGGACCCGCTGCGTGGCGACTGCACGGTCCGTGCCGCAGGTGCCGATCTGCCCGGATCCACATATGTTGCAGTTCCCGCCAGAGTCCCCGGTCGGACTGGCGGACATGCAGCCTGTTGCACGCGCTTCCCCTCACGCCGGCACTCCGGGCAAGGCAGGCCTGCGAAGTGACGGTGATGTCCTGCGGAAGGCAGGTTGTCACAAGGTACAAGTGCGCGAACGCGGGGTTCCTGCAGCGCGTCGAAGTGGTTGCGCCAATCCATCGCAGTAGGGCGTTTGCTCGGCGATGCCGTAAAGGCTCTGTCGAACAGCTTTCGTGTCTCGACATCCCAACAGTCATGCGACGAGCCTGGGGAAGGCGCGACGAATTCACTTGGGGTCAGGCCATTCGCATACAGGCCCTCGCGGATAGACAGCGCGATGTTCCACTCGTTGACCTGGAACTTGGGTGTCCCCTGGAAGGGATGGAAGCCGTAGTTGAGGACCTGGTACATCAGCGCCGCCAGGGCGAATCTGTCTTGCGTGTCGTTGATCACGGCACTGGGCGGAAGTTCGTTGCGCAGCAACTCGGCTGCGAGGTATTCAGGCGTGAATGCGGATGCCGCATAGCGCTCCTCACCAGGGCGCTTGGGCGCGATCGAGAAGCTGTCGGCGTCGACGAGGCAAACGATGCCCTGCTCCTTGTACACGAGGATGTTTTGAGCCTTGAGATCGACTATGAAATGCTTTTGTTGATGAATCTCCGCCACCATGGCGGCTAGGTTGCGGCATATCTGGATGCGACGCGGAAGGCCACGGTCATCCTCCGACAGCGATCGCATCGTGGACCGCGCCATGTACTTGGTCAATGGAACCGTCCTGTCGATCGGGATCTCGGGCATCAGGAAGCCGACGCATTTGCCATGAGTATCCTCGACAAGATGGGTAGGCCACGCGATCAAAGGCAGCACGACCGCGTCGGCAGACACGTCACGCGGTTGTGCGCCTGCGACCTGCCCCGCCCCCGAGACGACCACCCGCGTGAGGCGCGGTGGCTTGTCGATCATCGTCTCCAACTTTGCTCGGTCCGGCGGAAGCGTTCCTGAAGCGTGGTAGATCTTCGCAACGCAACCCTGGAAGTTGCGGACCCTGTAGATGCTGCCTTCACCCCCACCGAGGCCAGTTTGCTCAAGCGCAACCTGATGGCGGCGACCCTGCGTGACGACAAAGTGTCCAGGCATGAACACCTCGTCACCCAGCCTCGGAAACCGCTACATGCTGGGCGAGGCAGATCGGGTGCCCTGTCCAGTCGGTCGCCGTAGACCTGATGGCAACGAACAGCGTCTTGTCGTCCCCCGTAAGCGGATAGGTCTGCGGCGCACCGAGCCACGCCTCTAGGATCTGGTCGCGCTCTTCGCGTTCGTCGAGAGTCAGCAACTTACCGACAATATTGGACAGGAAGCCACGGAACACCTGGCCACGCACCAGTGCGACGTCCATGGCTCCATCCGTCATCAGCAGGACCGCATCGGCCTTCGGGTCGACTTCGGCAACCCTCAGGTGCGCTCGCCAGTCGCACTCGGTGAGGAAGTGCGTTTCGTTGGCATACTCGCCACGGTCCGCTTCGTGGACCGTGTGTCGTCCCTCGGGAAAGAAGTCGACCTCATCGACGGCCTCTCCAGCCCATTCGAAAAGCGTGCTCAAGGCCACGCTGTCCCCGATCTGGGCAATATATGCCTTCGTCGGGAGTGCCAGCCACAGCACGCACGTGGAGTGGAATTGGCTCAGAGGTACGCCTTCGGTCGCCAGGGCCGTACGCACGTCCTCAATGCTTCTCTCGACCGCAAACCGGAACTCATCCACGGTGGCATGGCTACCCAATCGCGAGATGCCGAAATCGCACATGCATGCCGCGATGCGCTTGGTCGCGAGCGTCGAACCTTCGCCCGACCTCGGTGCCGACCCCGCGCCGTCCGCCACCACCGCGCACACCACGTCACCCGCTTCGCTGGTAGCCACGTGCACGCTGTCCTGATTGGGGAGATCGGCATCGATGTGGCTCTTCCCGCGCACGCTGGCCGCCGAAAGGCGCCACCCGGCTTCTTGATACTGAACGCTCGACATTGACGCGCTCAATATCAGGCCGAGACCGAGGTCCATTGGCTCGTGGGCTGCAATTGCACCAGCGCATTGGGGCGCGAGTTGCTCATGCTTTGCAGGCTGCTTGACAACCAGCGGAAGTACTCACGGAACTTGGCCTCGTGCAGCTTGAGCGCTGGCGTCGTCGACAGTTCCTCAAGAGCCTTCATGTTCGCATCGGCGACGCCGATGGGATAGATCACGCAGCGCTTGTCTGCCTCCGCCGCGCGGCACTCCTGGCGCACGGCCTCCCACAGACCAGGTTCATCGGTAGGTGCGCCATCCGAAATGATCATGATCCAAGGGCGCGTGTAGGCCACGCCGTTGGCCTTAAGCCGCCGCTTGTGTTCTTCCACATGCTGCAGAGCGAGGCGCATGCCCTGGGCAAGCGGTGTCATCCCGCCCGCACGCAGTCGCGGCGGCTCGAACTGTGCTGCATCGGTCCAGTCCATAAGGAGATCCGCCCCGCCAGCGGGCCCTCCCACGCCAACAATCGCCAGTTGCACCCGCTGCGCGGCGGTATCGTCGCCCAGTAGTTCCTGCTGCAAGGTCAGCAGCCCCTGATTGACTTCGTCTATGCGAGTAAGGCCGGTGCCTGCGACGACCTGGTCCATGGAACCGGATGCGTCGAGTACCAGCATGCAAGGCGTACGCTGCGAGGGATTGTCGTGGTACAGGGGAAGGATGTCTTGATTCATGTGGCTACCTTTATGGGTGGTTTGCCCCTTTGGGCCGGGCCGGCTTAGAGCGCAGACGAAGCGTGAATTGAAGTGGTCGGAATTGCAATCTCTGCGACTTGCAAAGACTTGCCCCGTCAACCGCATGCGTATCTGCCACAACACAGGTTGAACATCCAACTGTGCTGCGTGCCAATGAGGTGAATCCCAGACGTCTACAGTTTGGCGACTATCCTGCCTTTGTCGAAGCCCAGCGAAGGAAGCCACGTCCGTTCGAACTCGCGCCTCCAACTCGCGATCTCCAGGCGCACGAGGCCGCCACGATGGGCAACGACCAAGACTCAACTGCTCACGTTGCATCAACCTCAGCGCGTTTCCTGCGCAGTTGGCTCAATCGACGTCGATGCAAGCGATCGCAAGTGAGATCGGTTTACCGCGACCTTGAAGAGATCTATCGTGGCCAACCAGAACACCACAGCCGACCGACGCATCTAGCTATCAACGTACAACACATTGAACTGCAGCAACACCGTAACTCAAGGCCCAACGCGTTCTCCGGATTGTTGGGCTATGCATATCGTCAAGGGGCCACGGGCATGTCCAAACTGATACTGGGATGGCAGGATGACCGTCCGCGTAGGTCGGCGGGCTTCCACGCCTGGCCAAGGGGCGAGGACAGGTACACGGGGAACGACCTGATCGAGGACGGGTCGGAGGCCCATGTATTGGTAACCGGTCCAACTGGAGCCGGCAAGGGTCGCAGCCTCATCATTCCCAACTTGCTGCAATGGAAGGCGTCGGCGATCGTTGTCGATGTCAAAGGCGAGAACGCCATGACAACGGCGCGATACAGACGGGACCTAGGTCAGCGCGTTGTCATCCTTGACCCGTTCAGTGTGGTCTCGGACGGTTCGGATGCACTGAACCCGCTGGACTGGATGGCCAACAGCCCAGAGTACGTGGCCGACAACTCGATGACACTCTCGGAAACGTTAACCGGGGGCAGGAGGAGCGAGAAGGAGCCGTTCTGGGACGATGAGGCGAACGAGTTCTGTGCCGGCCTGATAGCTCACTGCGCAACCCAGCCCGATCCGGCAAAGCGAAACCTGGGAGGACTCCACGACATCCTGACCAGCGACGATACGGTGCACGACATCGCTGTCATGCTCGACACCTTGCCGAACATGAATCCCTACGCACGCCGCCAACTCGTGAACTTTCTCCAACATGAAGGCGAGAAGGTCAGGTCGAGCATCCGTTCCACTGCACAACAGCATGTACGCATCTTTGGCAGCCCCCTTGTTCAGCGGGCCGTCACATGCACGACCTTTGATCTCAGCGCCGTCAAAGACGGTGAGCCGATAACGATCTATCTTGTGATCCCCGCATCGAGGCTGGTTAGTCATGCAGGGCTACTCAGGATATGGCTCGCAGTGCTTCTGGGCGTCATCGCAGAACGACGGCTGCGCCCGGACCAGCCAACCTTGCTGATTGTCGACGAGCTAGCGCAATTGGGTCCCATGCCGCTGCTGCTCCAGGCCGTCACTCTGCTCAGAGGCTATGGCCTGCGCGCCATGCTCTTGCTCCAGTCGATGAGCCAGCTCAAGGCGATGTGGCCGCATGACCACCAGACTGTCATTGACAACTGCGGCGCCATGGTGAGCTTCGGCCCTGTTCGGCCAAACATCGCCACTGAGCTGATTGGCTTCATGGGCACTGCGAGTGCCGAGCAGTTTGACCGCATGAGCGGTGACCAGGTGATGCTGAGCATGGTGGGGCAGCATGCGAGGGTAGCGCGCAAGCTTGACTACCTTCGGGATTCGCTGTTCAGCGGCAGGTACGATCTGAACCGCTTCTATCAACGAAAATAGATAGTCTGTCGTTCAGTAGGCAGCGCGTCAAGTCGCCCTCTCGCCCTAGGAAGCAGGGCGCCGACCAGGGCTCCCATTCGCCGCCTATCGCACGCAGCGCCCCGTAGTTCTGTATGTCTGTCCGGTGACCGAACGTCGCTTCGCACTTTCTGAAACGACATCACTCGCAGACCGCAAAAAAGTTCTTGCCCGATCAACCCGAAACTTGAAGCAGATCCAAAGCGAGTGTCGGGGCGCCGGATTGCCTTGCCATTTGCTTTGGCCTTTGCGAATATCTTCAACAGCCGCCATGTGGTGGTTGTAGATCGATGCAGTCATCACACCCACCTCTCTCGCTACCGCCCACTTGGACGGAACAACTGGCGGCGAAATCCCCATGACAAAGCACGCATTCAGCCGTGACCATGCCGCACCCTGGCCCTAATCTGTACTCATGCGCTCACCCGAGCAAATGCCGATTCAGAAACAGAGGTACGCACCATGCTCACCGCTGCACCGTCCGGATTTCAGAACTCTCGACACCCCGCAACACTGGAAGCCCAGCCGTTGGACGTCATCGAAACACGGCTATGGCTGGAAGAACATATCTGGCTTTACGGCGTGCTCAAGTCCGATCAAAACGTCGGTCCGATCTTTAGATTTCCTGACCTGATCAGTGCCTGCGTCTCGCTGATCTTCTCCGGACCCGAGGCGGCAAGACAGATCTTCGGCTTTCTCGGAACCGACCTCGTGGCCCGCTCGCCCAATACGCCTCGCCGTCGGGAAGCCATGTGGCGACCGCAGTACGACTTGCTCCTTGAGTTGCAGCGCTCGCCCGCCAACAGGCACCCCAACCCGAAGTTTCAACTCGACCACTTGACCACCGCCTGCGTGGCGCTGTGTCAGCAGGCAGATGAAACAGGCGCCAGCGTCCTGCACCAAGCTCGCATCAACATGGCACAGCGCTTTCGTGCAGAACACGTCACGCAGACCCGCTGACGGCATCGGCCACCCAGCGCTCTGACCAGCACATGGCATGAAGAATCTCCAAGCGATTCACGCGCCCTGACCACGCCAAGGCCGTGCAACCACGGCTGACCTGAACAAGACCTTGATCGGCACCGAGCCGGTATCACCCAGTCCGTCCTGCCTTGCGATGTGCATTGGCGGGCCCATCTGTCTTGTTGGGAGCGCACCATGCAATGGGGCCACTTGCCAGGATGTCTTGCGCTGCTGAGCCTGCCAGCACACGCTCAGGCTTGCTGGGACGAGGCAGCGCAACGATACGGCGTTTCATCGCAACTGCTCTATGCCGTTGCCAAGGTTGAATCAAACCTCAACCCCAAAGCGCTCAACCTCAGCCACCGCCAACGCACGGGCAGCTACGACATCGGGCTGATGCAGATCAACAGCTCGAACCTGCCTGCGCTGGCCCGATTCGGCATCACCGAAAGCGACCTGTACAGCCCTTGCACAAACATCCACGTGGGCGCATGGCTGCTTGCCCAAGCCCTGGCCAGGCCAGGGCTGAGCTGGGACGGCGTCGGCGCCTACAACGCAGCGTGCACCCAACTCAAGGGGGCAGCCTGCCAGAGCGCACGCAGGCGCTACGCCTGGAAGGTCTATCGGCAGTTGCCCAGCTCTGCGTCCCTGTCCGCACAGCCCGACACAAGAAAGGCCGCACCACTGCCACCAGGCCTTTCAGAAGCGAAGCCTCCCCCTTTCATCCTCGCCGCACGGGTATCGCCATGACGCACATCCAAGACATCGCCATGACCAGCGCATCGGCAGCGGTGATTCTGTTTGCCTTCTCCTCTTGCACCGTGACGGCCAAGCAGGGCCATGCAGGCGCGACACCCCAAGCGAAGCCAAACGCCTCACACATCGCGCAGCTTGAACGCGGGCGCAATGCGTACTTTGCCCAGTGCATCGAGCCTGCGTGCCCCACCACCACGCCCAAGACACTGGCCGTAGCCGATTCACAGCCATCCCCACGGCCTTCGATGCAAGGCGGCTTGACCACCCTTGAACCCGCTGCGCCGGCTGACGTGACTACGCTTGCCCCGCCGCGCAAGCCCCAGGTGTTGATCCTGGAGTTTGCGACCGACAGCGCCGCACTGTCACCCGCACACAAGACCTTGTTGAACAACGCGGCCAAAGCATTGGGGCGTGCCGACCGCGTCCTCATCGTTGGGCGTACTGACAACGTTGGCCCCAATGCACCCAATCAGGCCATCGCACTGGCTCGGGCCGCTGCTGTTCGAGATCACATCAAGCGCGTCAGCACATCGCTACCTGATGACATCCGCATTGATGCCCGTGGCCTGTGCTGCTACGTCGCGAGCAACGACACGCCCGAGGGCCGTGCGCGCAATCGCCGCGTTGAGGTCGTGTTCACCGCCTCATCCGAGGGGGTGCCATGACACGCCAAGGCCCTCGCCCGTTCGCCCACCGCATCCCCTTCCTGAAACGTGCCCGCACGTTCGCAGGATCGCCCCCGCCTGCGTCAGGCCTTGACGCGCAACCCAGCCAGGAGATTCCCATGCGCACAGCCATCATCCACCCCTTTACCCCTGCTCGCTCCTCTGTGCAGTTGGACGGCCAGCAAAGCCACCCATCCAGTGCCCGAGTTGCCGCCCAGCCCGCACACAAGCGCTGGCGTGTGGCCTCGGCGCTGGCCATGCTTGCCCTGGGCTTGGGCCTGTCCATGCCCGGCTTTGCCCTTGACCTGGTGGCCTTCACTGGCATCACCGGGCCGCTGACATCTGCCCTCGCCCAGATCTCCGCGCTGGGCCCCAGCGTCAAGGCCCTGGTCGGCTTCGTCGGTTTCGTGGTTGCCCTGATCTCGCTGTCGGCCCTGCGCAATTTCGGGCCGGTGCTGTTCTACGTGGGCCTGGCCATCTTCGGTGCGGT
>Ga0075012_10003754_pt1 | contig 14285 bp, 10 predicted proteins | sample All_14_2_FD_71474 | JGI IMG/M metagenome (GOLD analysis project Ga0075012, IMG submission 71474) | Freshwater microbial communities in response to fracking from Pennsylvania, USA - Allegheny Zone_MetaG_DW_15 | ecosystem: Environmental > Aquatic > Deep subsurface > Groundwater > Drilled... | reverse complement strand
CCTCAAGAGGATCAAGTCATGGCTCATAAGAAAGGTCAAGGTAGCGTCAAAAACGGTCGCGACAGTAATTCCAAGCGCCTCGGCGTGAAAAAATACGGTGGTGAAGCCGTCATCGCCGGTAACATCATCATCCGCCAGCGTGGCACCAAGTGGGTTCCTGGCCAGAACGTCGGCATTGGCCGCGATCACACCCTTTTCGCCCTCGTTGATGGGCGCGTGCGTTTCGACAAAGATGGTCGTCGGGTCAATATTGACCAGGCAGCTCTTCAAGCCTGATTCAATCACCGAATTTGTCTTGTTGATCGCAGGCGGGCTCCATTGGAGCCCGCTTTTTTATGTTTACATCTTCTGTCTGAAGAGCTGACGCTCCGCTCGCCATGACTCGCACCGGCCTTGCACGCGCACTTTCTAAGCTCGGTCACTGCTCCAGAAGCCAAGGCACCGTGTTGATCCGCGCAGGCCAGGTGAGCTTGAATGGGCGAATTTGTCGCAATCCCGAGCAGCCAGTCTTTTTGGGCAAAGACGTCATTCAGATCAAAGAAGCACCTATCACGGCTGCGGAGCCGATTTATCTGATGCTGAATAAGCCTCGTGGACTGGTGACGACGGCTCAAGATGAAGCGGGGAGGGACACTGTTTACCAGTGCTTTCAGGGCGCGCCCTTACCGCATCTCTCCCCTGTAGGCCGCCTGGACAAAGCTAGCGAGGGGCTGTTGCTTTTTACCAATGACAATGCCTGGGCCCATCGCATCACGGACCCCAGCACCCATGTCGACAAGACTTACCATGTGCAAGTCTCGGAGTTACTGGACGATGATCGCCTAGCCCGTCTCCGACGAGGTGCCATTCACGATGGAGAGTTACTGTCACTCCGTAAAGTGACCCTTCTCCGCTCAGGAGAAAAGAATTGTTGGCTGGAAATCACCCTGGATGAAGGCCGAAACCGGCACATCCGGCGGGTGCTGGAGGCTCATGGACTGGAGACGCTACGCCTTATCCGCATCTCGATTGGCTCGCTCGCTTTGAGCACCTTACCCAAAGGGCAGTGGCGTCATCTGCGGCCTGATGAAGTGGCTGCGCTTCGGGCCTAACGATCGCCTGTGATCAGCCGATAACCAATGCCAGGTTCGTTTTGAATCTCCAAACCTGTGCCCTCCAGCTTCTTCCTCAAATGGTTAGCATAGACTCGGAGGTAGTGGTTTTGTTGCTCAGCCTGTGGCCCCCAAACCGCTCGAAGCAGTTGCTTCAGCGTCACCACTTTACCCGCGTGCCGGACCAGTTGCGCCAGCATTGCATACTCGGTGGGGGTCAATTTTAGAGAGGCTCCGTTCAATCTCGCTTCATGCCGAGCAGGGTCCAAACTCAACGGGCCGACTTCAAGATTCGCCGACTCGTCCCCAACATGTCGGCGCTGAATCGCGGCCAATCGAGCCAGCAGTTCGGCGGTGCTGAAAGGCTTCGTCACATAATCGTCGGCGCCGGCATCAAAGGCGGCTAGCTTGGCTTGCTCATAATCACGCACGCTAAGGATGAGCACCGGGATCGAGCTCCACTCTCGCAGCCGTTTCAGGACTTCGACGCCATCCATATCTGGCAGACCAAGATCGAGAAGGATCACCTCGGGTTTGTGGAAGACGGCTTCCTGCAACCCTAACAACCCGCTCTCCGCCTCCCGCACTGCATAGCCCTTTGTCTCAAGCGCCAGTCGGAGTAAGCGCCGGATTTGGACTTCATCATCAATGACGAGTGCGGTCATAAGTTCGAAATAGGATCACCCGAGGGCGGTTGGACTTCTCGAAACACCCGAACCTTTGGAAAGCGAAGAGTGAACTCTGCGCCGCCTTCTGGATGATTGCGGGCCGTTATCTCCCCATTCATAGCGTGGATGAAACCTCGGGCAATGGCCAGTCCTAGACCAGTGCCGCCCGCAGGAGCTCCCTCCGCCCGAACAAATTTTTCAAACACCTTTTGCTCCATGCCTGCTGGCAAGCCGGATCCACGATCCCTCACTCCTAAAACCAGCGTCTCCTGCTGGAGCGTTGCGTTCAACTCGATTGGAGTTCCCTCAGATGTGTACACAGTCGCATTATGCAGCACATTAGCCAAGGCTTGAGACAGCAAAGCATGATCGAGTCGAACCAAGGGGAAGCCCTCGGGTAAATTCAGACGAAACGGATGCTTGGCCAAGCTTCCGCCGACGGCTCGTTTGGCTGCATCCACCACATCCTTGAGATCACACCAATCCATGTGTGGTTGCAAGACCTCAGACTCAAGCTGGGTCATGTGCAAAAGGCTATCGACAACTCGCTGGAGCCTTTGTGAAGCGATGGCAATCTCTTGAACATAAGGGTTGTGGAGCCCCTCCATCCCCTCGACGGCCGCATTGACAACAGCGATTGGAGTTTTGAGTTCATGGGAAAGGCTGTCCAACAATGTGCGGTGTAACTTTTCAGACCGCGCCAGCATCTCCGCCTGACTCACCGCCTGGATAAAATGCTCCTTTTCCAGAACCAGCGCTAACTGAAGGGCAAAGGCCTCCATCATTTGCCGCGTGCTGAAGTCTAACCGACGATCTCTGGCGAGTCGGATCCCCATGACGCCCATGGTGGCCGTTGCTGTTTGTAGAGGGAACCACGTCGCCGCCGATTCAGGCAGCGTCTCCGTGGAGCGTCCGGCGACTTGCTTGTGGGTATAACTCCATGCAGCCACGCCCCATTCCCGATCATCTGGCTGGAATGCGCTCGCCACTCGGGCTGTTTTGGGCAAAGCCCGCTGATCATCACGCACCAGCAGGCAGGTCTCCACCTCCAAAAGTTGGTTGATCGTCTGCAAGGCTGCGGCGAGGCCCTTGTCTGGTTCTGCGGCCAAAGCGGCACTTTGAGTGACACGCAATAAAGCATCCGTCTGGCGGAGCCGCCGACGCTCCGCCATCTCACGGGCACGCAGTTGGCTCGTCAGGCTGCCCATACTCAAGGCCACAATGAAAAACAGGCCGAACATGATCCAATCCTCCGGCTTTTTGATATCGAGGGTGAATTGCGGAGGTATGAAAATAAAGTTCCAGCACAGCGCACAAAGTGTCGCCATCACGAGAACCGGCCCGCGGCTGACACGTAGGGCCATGAGCACCACAGCCAGCAAAAAAACCAAGGCTACAAACATATAACCTGTAAAGCCCACGATCCCCCAGCAAAGACTGGTAATGGTGAACACACTGACCAACACCCAACTGTATTCGCCAATGAGTTCCGTGGACAAAGGTTCACGCAGTGTCTGAATTGCCTGCCGATCATGAGATGCCAAAGGCCTCACAACGCACACATCCATATCGCCGCTGCCCGAGATCAATTGGTGAGCCAGAGACCTGTGCCAACTGGCGGATGACTCAGGTTTTCCCACGACAATCTGACTCACGTTCCGCTCACGAGCCACTCGTAGCAGAGCTTGAGCGATGTTTTCACCCGTGACGGTGACCACCTCAGCACCAAGTTTACGCGCTAGAGACAAAGACCGTGTCAGGCGCCGTTGATCTTCGGCGCCCAAAGGTGAAAGTCCCTCCACCCAAACGACAAGCCAAGGGCAATTCAGGCGTCCCGCTGCACGGCGTGTCCATCGGATCAAACTTTCCGCGTAGGGACTCGGGCCAACCCCAACCATCAAGCGTGCATTCGTTTTCCAAGGGCTGTTGACGCGGCCAGCACGGCGAATGTCTTCGAGATCACGATCCACCCGCTCGGCCGTGAATCTCAAGGCCAGTTCGCGCAGAGCCGTAAGGTTTCCTGCTTTGAAAAAGCCCTCCATCGCCTGTTCCGCACGTTCCCCAAGATAGACGCGACCTTCTGAAAGCCGCTCGAGCAACTTTTCCACACTCAAGTCGATGAGCTGGATTTCATGCGCTCGGTCTAACAAGGAATCAGGCACGGTCTCCTGAACCGTGACGCCGGTGATCTGTCGCACGATATCCACCTGGCTCTCGATGTGCTGGACGTTCAGGGTCGTATAAACATCAATGCCAGCGTCAAGGAGTTCCAACACATCTTGATAACGCTTGGCATGTCTGGAGCCTGGGGCGTTCGTATGGGCCAGTTCATCGACCAGCACCAGCTCAGGCTTCTGGCGTAAAACCGCATCCAGATCGAACTCCTCGACGAGAAAACTGCGGTGCTCTATCTGCCGACGCGGTAACACGGGCAAACCCTCCACAAGAGCCGCCGTCTCAGCTCGCCCGTGTGTTTCGACCACCCCTACCAAGATCCGTCTGCCCTCCCTCTGTCGCTGGCGCGCGGTCTGCAGCATCGAGTAAGTCTTTCCCACCCCGGGACACATTCCCAGAAAAAGGAATAGTTTCCCAGCCTGTGAATCCTGGGCCTCGCTCTGCATCTGAGCGAGCAGAGCATCCGGGTCCGGGCGTAATTCTTCATTCATGACGGAGAACGGGTTTTAAGTCATCCAAGGCCAAATTTAACTTCAAGACATGAACCCTGGCATCCCCTAAAAAACCAAGATCGCGTTTCTCGGAGCAGTCCGTGATGCATCTCTGCACGTCGTCGAGCGACAAACCTCGGGCTTGGGCCACACGCGGGGCCTGAAGTTGGGCATTACCCACACTGATATGCGGGTCCAAGCCGCTGGCCGAGGTGGTAACCGCATCGGCTGGCACGGCAGTATCTTTCAATAGGCCATTGATGCTCCGGTAAGCTGTGATGCGCTGCTCAATAAGATCATGCAGCTTTTGTGAGGTCGGCCCTAGATTGGAACCACCGGAAGCTGCCGCATCATAACCTTCCCCGGCCGTGCTCGGGCGGGAATGAAAATAGGTTTCACTCGTGAAGGATTGGCCGATCCAATAAGAGCCTCTGATCGTGCCTGAACCGTCGGTGATAAGGCTACCATGAGCTTGAGACTTGAAAAAAGTCTCTGCCACTCCTGTCACAAGCAATGGGTAAGCGCCACAAGTCACAAGACATAGGACACCCGTCGCACGTAGAGCAGGAAACAACTCGTAAAGGAAGGTCTTCATGATTTAAACAAGGTGAAGTGTGGTGATGATCACATCCAGAGCCTTGATCCCGACAAACGGCACCAGCATGCCGCCAAGGCCATAGATGAAAAGATTTCGCTGAAGAATAGCCGCTGCACCCATGGGACGATAAGCGACCCCTCGGAGGGCCAGCGGAATCAGGGCGACGATGATCAGAGCATTGAAAACCACAGCGCTTAAAATAGCGCTCTGCGGGCTCGTCAGATGCATGATGTTCAGCGGAGCGATGACAGGGAAAGTCGCCATCAGCATGGCGGGGATGATGGCGAAGTATTTCGCGACGTCATTGGCAATGCTGAAGGTAGTCAGCGACCCTCGAGTCATCAGCAATTGCTTCCCGATCTCCACAATCTCAATGAGTTTGGTGGGATTGCTATCCAGGTCCACCATATTACCTGCTTCACGTGCCGCCTGAGTGCCTGTATTCATGGCCACACCGACGTCCGCTTGAGCAAGAGCTGGGGCATCATTGGTGCCATCCCCCGTCATTGCCACCAGGTGCCCGGCGGCTTGCTCTGCCCGAATGCGATTCAGTTTATCTTCGGGGGTCGCTTGTGCCATGAAATCGTCCACCCCGGCTTCGGCGGCGATGGCCGCAGCCGTCATGGGGTTATCACCCGTAATCATGACCGTTCGAATGCCCATTTTGCGGAGTTGTGCGAAGCGCTCTTTGATTCCGCCCTTCACCACATCCTTCAATTCGACGATCCCCAGCACACGAGCTCCGTCTGCAACCACCAGCGGAGTCTTCCCCGCCCGTGAAGCCGCCTCAACACTCCGGCTCACTTCATCGGGATAAACACCGCCAAGAGACTCCACATACGCACGCACGGAGTCTGCCGCACCCTTACGAATCTGACGCCCGTCCAGATCCACACCACTCATCCGCGTCTGCGCGGTGAAGGTGATGAAAGTCGCATGGGGTGAAGCCAACTCACGTCCGCGCAAATTGAACTGCTCCTTCGCGAGCACGACAATGCTACGTCCCTCAGGCGTTTCGTCGGCCAATGAAGCAAGCTGAGCCGCGTCGGCCAACTCGGATTCCATCACACCCAGTGCCGGACAGAAGGCTGAGGCCATTCGATTTCCGATCGTGATCGTGCCCGTCTTATCCAGCAATAAGACATCGATGTCCCCAGCGGCTTCAACAGCACGGCCCGAAGTGGCTATGACATTCCGCCGGATCAAGCGGTCGATACCACTGATGCCGATGGCACTGAGCAATCCACCAATCGTTGTAGGAATGAGGCAAACCAACAGGGTGACCAAAACAGGCGTGGTAAACTCGACGCCGGAATAGATACCCAGAGGCTTGAGAGAAATACATACCATGAGGAAAATCAGGGTCATGGCAGTCAGCAAAATAGTCAGCGCAATCTCATTCGGCGTCTTCTGCCGCTTGGCCCCTTCCACCATGGAAATCATGCGGTCTAGGAAACTGCTGCCACGCTCCGCCGTGATACGAATGACGATACGATCGCTGATGACTTTGGTGCCTCCGGTCACGGCGCTGCGGTCCCCGCCGCTTTCGCGGATGACGGGTGCCGATTCACCCGTGATCGCTGCCTCATCGACGCTGGCGATGCCTTCAATCACCTCTCCGTCGGAGGGGATGACGTCTCCGGCTTCACAGACCACGCAATCATCACGCCCCAGACTGGACGCAGGCACAGGCGTCTCGACACCATCCTTCAGCAGCCTCGCGGTGATGTCGCGCCGTGCTCGTCGCAGGCTTTCCGCCTGTGCCTTACCGCGCCCCTCAGCAATGGCTTCAGCGAAGTTTGCAAACAAGACAGTGAACCATAACCAAAGGCTAAGTTGCAGCGTAAAGCCACGATCAGCATGATTCCCAAGACTATTCAACGTGGTTAGGATGGCGCCTATCGCTGTGACAAACATCACCGGATTTTTGACCACCAAACGTGGGTCTAGTTTTTTGAATGCACCGCTAACTGCAGGTATTACAATCGCAGGATCGAACAGAGAAGCTGGTTGATGAGTCATAAAGCATCAAGACTTGAGGTTTCAAAACAAAGTGCCCGTGAGGGTGAGGAAATGCTCAACGATGGGACCGAGAGCCAGCGCGGGCAGGAAGTTCAAAGCGCCGATCAGCAACACGGTGCCGATGAGTAGAGCCGTGAAAGTAGCTCCATTCACAGGAAAGGAACCTGCACTGGATGGTGCCGTCTTTTTCTCCGCCAACGAGCCGGCCAGAGCGAGAATCGGAATGATGACCCCAAAGCGGCCCATGATCATCGCGATCGCCAACGTGATGTTATAAGCAGGCGTATTGGCCGTGAGGCCGGCGAAGGCGCTGCCGTTGTTCCCTGCGGCAGAGCTGTATGCATAGAGCATTTCGCTCAAGCCATGCGGTCCTGCGTTCCCCAGCCCAGCCGTCCCCCATTCACTAACGCTCGCCACAGAGGTAAATCCCAGAATGCTGAGAGTGAGCACTAGCATCGCTAACATCGCGAGTTGGACTTCCTTGGCCTGAATCTTCTTCCCGAGATACTCTGGGGTGCGGCCGACCATCAAGCCGGCAATGAACACCGTCATGATGACGAAAATGAACATGCCATAAAGACCTGCGCCCACCCCACCGATAACCACCTCTCCCAATTCAATCATGAACAAAGGGATGAATCCACCGATGGCGGTGAAAGAGCTGTGCATGGAGTTCACGGCTCCGCAAGATGCCGCCGTGGTGATCGTGGCGAAGAGTGACGAACTGAAGACACCGAACCGAACCTCTTTGCCCTCCATGTTACCATCGCTCACCATGACGCCTAACTGCTGATGAATCGGATTTCCTAATGCTTCATAATGCGCACAGCCCCAGACCCCCAGCACAAAGAGTATCATCATGGCTGCCCACACCGCCCAGCCGTGGGCTTGGTTCTTGACCATGCGCCCCCAGTAGTAAGTGAGGCCGCTGCCAATCGCGAAAATGCTCAGCATTTGAATGAAATTTGTCAGCGGCGTGGGATTCTCAAAAGGATGTGCCGCATTCGCATTCATGAAACCGCCCCCATTGGTGCCAAGCATCTTGATCGCGACCTGTGAAGCGACAGGCCCTTGAGCGAGGACTTGATCCGCGCCTTCCAACGTCTTCACCTTCGTGTAAGCATCGAAGTTCTGGATCATTCCCTGTGACACCAAGAAAACAGCCAGCAGTAAACAAAGGGGCAGAAGCAGGTAATAAAGAGTCCGAACCAAATCCACCCAGAAGTTTCCCAGAGTCGATTGCCCGCAACGCGCAATCGCTCGGACCAAGGCAGCGGCGATGCAGATCCCGACAGCGGCAGACGTGAAGTTTTGGAACGTCAAGCCCACCATCTGAGCGAAGTAAGACAAAGTGCTTTCCCCTCCATAGCTTTGCCAATTGGTATTGGTGGTGAAACTGACGGCTGTATTGAATGCCAGATGGTGGGTTAGTCCCGGCAAGCCCTGAGGATTGAAAGGAAGCTGGTGTTGCAGCACCAAAATGGCATAAGTGAAAGCACCGCTGATTAAACTGAAGGCTAAGACCGAGGCCAGATAGCGCTTCCAGTTATGCTCATGTCTTGGGTCTATGCCGAGGCAACGGTAGGTGAATCTTTCCAGCGGACGAATCACCGGATCTAGCCAAGTGTGGCCGTCAGCCTCAAGCACCTGCATGACATAGAGTCCCAAGGGTTTCGTGACCAGCGTGAGCGCTCCGAGGAAGAACACGAATTGAATCCAATCGTTTGAAGTCATGGCGAGCGAACTCAAAATTTTTCGGGGTAAAGCATCGCCACGGTTAAGTAAACGAGCAGAAGCAAGGCGATGAGACCGGTGAAAATCGTATGCATCGGTTAAAGGGAGTTTAGGTTTATGCCCTGAAATACGTCATGAGGTTCAGAGGCTTCAGGTGCCGCTGAACTCCACGGAGAGAGAAGATTTGGAAGATTCATCGCATTCCAAGTCTCCCGCAGAAACTTCAAAGCTGTGAGTTAACGCTGGGGCCGTAAGCGTAAAAAAAGCGTAAATGCGCAGCCTGTTTGGCCCGCACTTACGCTTGATCCTAACGCCTACTTTATTTGCTTCCCCGATTCACTGACGGAGGTAAATCTGCGGCAACCGCCGCCTTGTAGTTTGCCAGTGCACGAAAATATTCTGCCTGGGCTTCGACCTCGAGCACCTGGGCATCGAAGGCGGCTTGCTCGCGAATCTGCAAAGCGAGCAAGTCCGTAGCACCTTCTTTCAAACGCTCCTGCTCAGCCGCCTCGAGTTGGCGTGAAAGCTCCATATTTCGACGGGTTTGCATGAGGATACCCTCGGTGGCAGCCACGGCACTGTAGCTGTCCCTCACATCAGCAGCGATTCGATCCCGTGCGAACTTGCGGTCCTGCTCCAATCGTTGCAGAAGCGCCTCAGTGGCGGCGATACTTCCCTGAGCCTCCCGTCGTTGCAGGGGCAGCTTGAACTCGATTTTGGCCTGAATCTCATTGCGCTCCAGATCCTTCGGGCGGTTTTCTCCCATGAACTGTCCAGCCTCAATGCCTGCATTCAACTGCGGCAGCATGTTGTTTTTGGCCAGCTTAAGATCCACGAGGCTCTTTTCGATGAGCAACTCCATCCGGCGCATCTCGGGTCTAAAAATAGCCGCCTTAGCGATGTCGGACGTCAGTTTGTTATCATCCAGCTTTTCATGAGCCGGAAAGCTCTTCGGCAGTCGGTCACGCTTGGCTAAAATCGGCTCCGCCTGAGAAGCTGTTCGATAAAATAAGGAGAGCTCAATGGAGGCCGCCTCAAAACGACGTTGCGCCTGCACCAAAGCGATTTCTCGACTGACGACGAGGCGCTGATTATCCACCTGCACGATAGGAGCTGAGGCTCCCTTGGAGACTTGCTCAGCAATCGCACTATCGCGATCCTTCGCCAACTGCAGCAAACTCTCATGCAAGGCCAGGCGCTGGCCTGCGGCTAGCCAATTGTAATAACTCACACTCGCCGCTCTCACAAAATCCAGGTATTGGCGTCGGATCAAGGGGTCGGCCAATTCCTGATCGATTTGCGCCTTCCAGAGATTGGCTCGACGACTATCAATCGTTCCGCCTCGCAGCAGCGGTATGCTAAAGCCCAAGATACTCTCCCCATCGCTGCCGGTGCGGTCTTTATTGTAGTTGGGCAAATAGCCGCTGCTGAGGCGATACCCGCCGTAGATACTGCCACCCCAAAAAGGCAACGGCTGTTCGAGCATGGCGTAGCCGGTGTGACCATCGTAATAGCCCGCCAGGGTCAGATTACCTCCCGCAGTTAAATTCAAATCGAAAGCCCCCTGCGCCTGACGCACCCGCCCGTTGGCGATGTCTTGCTCAATCAAGGCCGCTAGGTAAGGTGGATACTGAGTCTGAACGGAAGCTAAAACTTCTGACAGCAAGAGAGGTTGAGCCTTCTCTCGGCTCGCGCCATAGGCCGTGACGGCAGTTAAGAGGATCAGGCAGAGAAGCGCTTGCAGTCGATCAAGAGGCGTCAGAGATCTCATTATTTTAAGGTAGGATCAATTTTTTCTCCTTGGTTCGGCTGAAGAGGCGGGAAGCCATTGATTTGACGCCACAGCTCGAACCACAACGGCACTTCATTGAGCAGAACCCAGGCATTGGCGCGTGCGCCCTGCCGCAACCAGCGGTCCTTGTCCGGCCAGCCGACCTTGACCTTTCCCTTCCCATCTCCGCGATCCACTTCATCGACACTGGGGCCAATGACCACCCGGAATTTGCCCAAGCCATTATCCGTCGCATCCACAAAGACGACCTCTCCATTGAAGGTGCCAATGGCAAGTTGAGGCCAGCCGATCATTTGCACGGCGGGCCAGCCTTCAAACGCGATGCGCACCTGACTGCCAGGGGTCACCACACCGTTTTCTGTTTTACGTGTTTGAATGAGAGGCATGTCATTACCGTTTACCCAGACCTCGACATAACGGCTATCAGTTTCAGGAATGATCACGCAAATGAGTGACCCGGGACGTAGATAGGTGCCGTCGGTGACGGAGACCTGTAAGACGATGCCATCGCGCGGAGCTTCCACCACCTGTCGAAGGTTTTGGTTGATCTGGATGTCGATGGAAGAGAGGTCGCGGTCTGCGGTGGCTACCTCACCGAGTGCGGTTCCCTTCGAAGCATGGGTGGCAGCGATGGTGGCGTCATACTCATTGCTCGTGCGTTTAAATGTCGCCTGTGCTGACTTCAGTTCTGCCAAGGCAGAATCACGCTGGAGCGTTGCCAGTTCAAAATTGCGCTGTGACTCCAGCTTCTTTTCGAACAGGTTTTTGGTTCGCTCGTAATTCAACATCGCCGTTTCGGAAGCGATTTTGGCAGCCATCACCCGCTGTTCGGCGGCATCAATCGCTTGAGACTTGGCCAACTCTTGTTGGGTGATTTGAGATATCAATGACTCGACTCTGCTTTCAGCAAACTCACGCCGACTTTGAATGGCTTCACGTTGGGCCTTCAGATTGCCTAACAAATTGGGATCGTTGTCTTGAATCTCGGCGATCAGATCGCCTTTTTTCACACGCTGCCCCTCGACCACATGCAGATGTTTCACGCGGCCTGAAACCTGGGCTTCGATGTTGATACGGCGATCCAAGGGATCGAACGCGATGACGCGCCCCATGCCTGAGGTAAACTGACGCCAAGGGAGGAACAAGAGTCCGACTAAGAGCACAAAGAATCCTGTCAGCAGCAGGCGGCTGAAGAGACGCGTCAGCTTAACAGACCCAGCAAGGCTCAGAGCAGGCAAGGGCCGAATGGAAGAACGGGTGAAGCGGTTCATGGCTTGGGCTTACGAAGCTGAATGGGTAGAGAGCCGACCCGTATCATCTCTTGGATGGTTAGGGCGTAGCTCGATCACTTGCTGACACTGCGCGGTGACATCACGGTCCCGGGTGGCCAAAATCACAGTCCAAGGCAGGTCTGGATCGAGAATCGCTTTCGTGAGAGAATTAAAGGACTCCTTGTCCAAGCTATCGAAGAGCTCATCAATCAATAGAAGGCGTGGCTGCTGCACTAAAGCGCGAGCTAGAAGGAGGCGAGTGCGTTGATTGCTGCTGAGAGGAGCCCCGCCGATCTTTAACCGCAGGTTAAGCCCCTCGGGGCGTCGCAAGAGAACACTGAGCAAACCGACCTTCTCCAAAGCCGCACGAATCTCGTCCAAACCCACGTGCATACTTCCTAGACGTAGGTTCTCAATGACTGTGCCATCCACGATCTCATCACGACGGAGTAGCATCACACTTTCACGAAGCGCCTCCAGATACCAGCTCCTGAGATCGAGCCCGTCGATACTGACGTGCCCCTCCGTCGGACGCCGCAGTCCGAACAAAAGATCCAACATGGAGCTGGTGCCTGAACCATGGGGCCCCACGATGACCGCGTGAGTGCCTGGCTTCACCGTGAAAGACAAATCTTGAAACAAAGGTTCATGGTAACCAAACGAGAGCGAACTCGCGGTTACCTCTACCCCCTCTTTTCGCGGAGCCGGTTGTTCACCATCTTCCCGTTCCGTTTCGAGATCGAAAATGTGCCCCAGCTTGTCCATCGCTGCCATGGCATCATACCAAGCTTCCAGCTTTTTTCCCATCTTCGCCATGGCTACGACGATCGAGGCCATGATGAGCTCACTCGCTACAAGCTGACCTAGAGTCATCTGCTGACTGATGACCAGCCAGCCCCCGAGAATCAGAAGAATGGCCGCAGCGAAGACCGAGAGAGCCAGCAACGCAATGATCTGACGCATGACCACTCGGAAATGTTTGGAGCGGCACTGCAAGTATTGAGTCGCGAGCTGATTGGCACGCTCATAGGCCATCTGATAGCCACCCGGGCCTTTAAAGACGAACGGAAAGGCTGCAATCTCCTCAAACCAGTTCACCACATCATACTTCACACGAGACTCCGCAATGCTTGTGCTGACCGCGCCCTTTCCAAGAAGCCACATGCTGACGGCAATCAATACCAGCAGCACCACGACGAAAGCCAGCATCAGCGGATGATACAAGGCCAGCAAGACCATCCCGATCAGGCTTCCAAATACGAGGTTCACCCCATCCAGCAACAAGAGGGCCGTGCTTTTCTGAGCCGTGACCACATCGAGGAATCGGTTCACCAATTCAGGCGCATGCACTTCATCCAAGGCCTCCGCTTTGACTCGTGGGAGGCGGTAAGACAGATCCGAAGCCGTGCGGACGAAAATACGACGCTGAATGATGTCCGACACATAATACTGAAAGCCGCTCACGATCGCCTGTAGTGACAGAGCTGCGAACAGTGCTAAAACGACAAAAGCCAGCGCTTGGATGTAAGGCTGAGATTGTCCGCCGAAAGCTAAGCTACTGACCACCGTATCGACAGCCAGCGGTGCAGCCAGATACAGGATGCCCGAGAAGAACGAAAAGACCAAAAGGGTGAAGATGTCTTGCCGCTCCGCTTTCAGCAGTCTCAAAAAACGCTTTGCAGGCGAGATCTCAGGATGGTGATGATCGTGCCCAATGCCGTGGCCTTTACCATGGTCCGACTGCCCCATCAGTTTACGGGCACTCATCCCCTGGGCCAGTCGTTCTGCGTGAACGATGCCTCCCTCTACGGTATCATTGGCCGTCTTTAACCCCAGCTTCCTCACTAATTCCGCTCTCGATAGCGTGCTGTGCTGGAAGAGATGTTCTTGATCCGCCACACGCAGACTGAACCATCCCGTAAATGTGATGATGAACCAGCGATTTTCTGGTTCAGACCATAACACCACTGGTGCCTCGTGATTGGCATGCCACAACAGTTCCGCCAAGGGCATCCGCGCAGGTGAAACCTGCATGTGAACCTCCGCAGCAGCCCTTGCTAGAAGGGCAAGTGGCTCTGTATCGACCCTCATGGCGTTTCTAACAGCCGTATCCGCACGTTGGTGATCAAATTCACAACCCGTGATCGCGGCAAGCCTAGCCAGCAGCGGGATAGAAATAGCAAATGGGGGGGCGGACATGCGTCGAGTGGGGATCGATATAGGATGAACTTACTATTGGCATCTTGTTTGACAATTTCGATGTTTCGAATCGTCTTTTAGAGAAAATCTAACTGCGTGAACCCCGCTGATCTCAACTATCACCACCTACGGCTCTTTTGGGAGGTCGCTCGGGCAGGCAGCTTGCAGGCGGCGGCGACAAAGCTACATTTATCGCAGCCCACCATCAGTGCCCAAATCAAGGCTCTGGAGCAAACCTTCGCGC
>Ga0075012_10003752_pt1 | contig 14292 bp, 14 predicted proteins | sample All_14_2_FD_71474 | JGI IMG/M metagenome (GOLD analysis project Ga0075012, IMG submission 71474) | Freshwater microbial communities in response to fracking from Pennsylvania, USA - Allegheny Zone_MetaG_DW_15 | ecosystem: Environmental > Aquatic > Deep subsurface > Groundwater > Drilled... | reverse complement strand
ATATCTTCCAGCGTCAGCGTGTACCGTCCGTGCAGACGGCGCGCTTCGCGGATGCCGATCTGTTCCGGCGTCGCCGCGATGCGCACATTCTTCCACACCCCGCCGGATTTGCGCAGCGCATTCACCGAAGCGTGAATTTCCTTCCGCGCGGCGAGCGTGGCTTTCGTTACGTCCGCGCGCTTGATTCCGCTCACGCCGTATTCGTGATCGGCCATCAGCATGAACAGATCGTCGCGGATGCGGAACAGCGTCGGCTTTGCATAGGAAGGGGTGTGACCTCCTGCCGCCATCGCCGAGCGCAGCGCATCCTTCGGCACGGACCACTTGCCCGAGCCTTCCGGATCATAGAAAAATTCTTTGATCTCGTCGGCCTGGATGCCCGTCAGCAGCACTACGAGACTCATCGGTTGAAGTCCGCCGTCCTCGGGATTCCCGAGATCGAACGAACACCCCGCCAGCGCGCCGAGATCGCCGTTGCCCGTGCAGTCGATGAACGCCTTGCCCGCGATCGCTTCGCGGCCGCTGTGCGATTCCGTCAGCACGCACGCGAGCCGTCCGTTCTGCCGCACCGCTCCGACCACCCGGCTGTGGTAGTGGATCTGGATCTTGTGTTCCGCGCAGAGTTCTTCCAGAACCAGCTTCGTGACTTCCGGATCGAAGCTCCGGTTCGGTTTGCCGTCGCGCGAGAATCCGCCGCCGTCCGCCGCGGAAATACGTTTCATCAATTCCGCGACGAGTCCCTGCTTACCGTGCGTATCGAGCCAATACGACAACAACCCCGAAGTCCAGATGCCGCCGAGACACCCGTCCTTCTCCACGAGAATCACCGATGCCCCCGCGCGCGCCGCGCTCACCGCCGCGCCGATGCCGGCCGGTCCGCCTCCGCAGACGACCACATCCGCCGAAGCGCAGACCGGGGTCCGGCGCGGACCTTCCGAGATTTCGGTTGATTCCGGCGCGGTCGCCGTGTTCGCGAAAACCGAACCGGTGGCGGAGATGCCGAGGAGCTTGAGACAATCGCGGCGGGAAGTGTTCATGGCTGTTCCTTCGGGGAGATTTTGTTGAGCGCGCGCCAGGCTTTCATCGAACGGGCCAGATGTTCCTGCGGCGGCAAGGTGATTCCGTAGCATTGGAGTCCGACGGGCCCGCAATAGCCGATTTCGTCGAGCGTGCGCAAGAGCAGCGCGGTGTCGAAATCCCCCGCGTCGAGCGGCTGGATCAGTTCCTGCCAGGTTGTTCCGGTCGTCTTCGCGCCGTTGATGTGCACGAGAAAGAGTTTCTTCGCATGACTTTTCAGCAACGGGATGTAGCCGTCTGGATTCTTTTTGCCGTTGAGCTTCAGCCAGTGACAAACGACGAATGCATATCCGAGATTCGGACTGTCGACGGTTTCGACCAGCCGGAGCGTTGTTTGAAGCGATTCGTGGGCCGACCCCGCATGGTGGTAGAGCGCAAGACGAACACCACGTCGTTGCGCGGTTTCCGCGGCCTGCCGCAGAAGACTTAGACAGGATTCAAACCCGACCGGATCGCCGTCCTTGAATCCGTTGAGAACGATCTCGAAGATGACGTTTGTGTTTTTGACCGCGGTGATATCGGCGAGCAGTTTTTCGGGGGATTCCTTCTTGCCGAAATCGAATGTGCGGTAGTGCTTGAATTCCGGTTCGATGCCGTCGTATCCCAATTGCCGCACGATCGGTTCGGCCTGCGGGAGCGGCACGCAGAAGGGGAAGAATTTCGGGGCCGCGAAAACCGGCATTGCCGCCAGCAGAAGGAGAATCGTTTTCATCCGCGTTCCCAGTTGCGGGGTTCGGGCGCTTTCGCCAGACGGTTCGCCTCGGGGTCGCCGATGAATTCGTTGGCCGCGGGATCCCACCGGAGTTTGCGGCCGAGCCGGATGGAGATGTCGGCGGCGTGGAGTCCGAGATGGATCGTGTGCATCGCCTCGACGGGATAGGTCGTCTGTTCGCGGCTGCGGACGCAGTCGAGGAAATTGCGGTGCTCGCCTTTGGGCATGGCGCGGTAGATCGATTCGCCCGGACCGTATTTGGTCTTGAGAATCGCGGGATCGCTCGCGGCCAGACGGGAATTCCACGAGGGGTTTTCGATCCAGCCTTTTTCGCCGATCACGCGGATTCCGGTTCCGCCGTCTTTGATGTGGACTTCGACGCCGTTGGAGTAGCCGAGGCGGATGTCGAATTTGTTCGGGACGTTCGTCAGCGAGTTTTCAGGAATCCATCCGGTCGCCTCGATCGCGACGGGAACCGTTTCGGGAGCGTTCGCGCAGAGCTGGGCGGTGTCGAAGAGATGCGAACCCCAATCGAGAATCGACCCGCAGCCGAAGGTGCGGTTGCCGCGCCACCACATCGTGGACCAGGTGTTGTTGTAGGGGATCATCTGCGCCGGACCGACGAAGAGGTTGTAGTCGAGATCGGCGGGAATCGGATCTTCGGCGGGCGGCGGCAGAATCGCGAACGTCGGCAACGTCACCTCCACCCGGCGGACGGGCCCGATCGCGCCGTTGCGGCACCATTCGACGATCCGGTGGTATCCCGGAAGCGAACGGTCCTCGAGGCCGGTTTGGAAAACGGCGTTGCACCTGCGGGCCGTTTCCCGAACCGCGAAACCTTCGGAAATGTATTTCGTCGGTTTCTCGCAGAAGACATCCTTGCCGGCTTTGAGGGCGAGTTCCGCAAGCGTGATGTGCCAATGTTCGGGAGTCGAGATCACGACCGCATCGATGGCCGGGTCGGAGAGAATTTCGCGGAAATCGGTATACGTCCGGCAGGCGGTGTTTCCGTACGCGGCATCGACCAGTTTCTTCGCTTCCGCCGCGCGGGACCGGAAGACGTCGCAGACCGCGAGAATCCGCGCGTCGTCCTGCGCGAGGAAATTCCGGAGGTTGACTGAAGTGCCGTGCACGCCGCAACCGATGCACCCAAGGGTTATCTTGTCGGCCGGGCCGTGTTTTCTTTTCCGAGGCGTGCTGGCGCAGGCCGAGAAGACGAACGGCAAAGCCGTTCCCGAGAGAAGACCGAATCCGCGACGAGTAATCATACAAAAATCCCCTTTTTTCGTGTAATACTTTCAAAAGTATAGCAGAATCGCGGGCGTTTGTCTTGCACAAAGCGATGAGATGGGGTGCAACTTTGTTGCGGACGGGGATGCGCTTCGATCTAGACGTGATCCGATGACAGCTGTCATCGGATCCGGACACAGCTGTGTCCGGATCCCGAGACTACTTGTGCGCGATCCGGATACAGCTGTATCCGGATAACAGAAGGACACGGGGAATCATGCACCGGGTTGTTGGAGGGGAGTCCGCCGCAGAATCCTGTTCAGACGCGCGTTATTTTCGCGCCCAGTCTGCGGAGTTCGGCATCGACTTGTTCATATCCGCGGTCGATACTTTCGGCATTATGGATCACGGTCTTGCCTTTTGCGCACAAAGCCGCGATCAGCAGGGCCATGCCGGCCCGGATGTCCGGACTCGACACGCGGGTTCCCTGAAGCTGGGTGGCACCGGTGACGACCACGCGGTGCGGATCGCATTGCACGATCCGCGCGCCCATTCCGATCAGGTGATCCACGAAATACATCCGGCTCTCGAACATTTTTTCGAAGAACAGAGTCGTACCTCGGGTCTGGGTCGCCAGCACGATCAGCACGCTCATCAGGTCCGAGGGGAACGCCGGCCAGATGCCGTCCTCGACCTTCGGAATCGCTTCGCCGAAATCATAGGCCGTTTTGAGCTTCTGGTTTCCGGGCAGACGCAGCGTCGTACCGTCGATCGAAAAGCGGATGCCGAATCGTTTCAGCGGCCGGGTGAGGATTTCAAAATCGTCGGGAGCGATTCCCTCCAAGGTGAGGGCTCCGCCGGTCACCAGCGCGGCGACCATGTACGAGACGGCATCGATGTAGTCCGACCCGATCGCACAGTCCGTTCCATTCAATTTATCGACCCCTTGGATCGTGAGGCGGTTCGTACCGATGCCGGAAATGGAGGCGCCCATCGAATTGAGCATGTCGCAGAGATTCTGGACGTGGGGCTCGCAGGCCGTGTTGTAGAGGGTCGTTTCCCCCTTGGCCAGCACCGCCGCCATGATGAGATTTTCGGTTCCCGTCACGCTGGCTTCATCCAACAGAAACCGGGTACCCTTGAGTTTGCCTGCCGATTTGAACCGGAAAGAGGCCCCTGCTCCGACCGAAGCGCCGAACGCCCTGAACCCTTCCATATGGGTGTCGATGCGCCGGCGGCCGATGACATCGCCGCCCGGAGGATAGACGACGGCCGATCCGAAACGGGCCAGCAAAGGTCCCGCGAAGAGAATCGAGCCGCGGACATGGCCGCAGAGTTCTTTTGAAAGACGGGTCCGGATCTTCTTTGCCTGGATGACGACGGTTCGATCCGTCTCGTTGAGTTCGACGGAGGCCCCGAGATCCCGCGCCAAATCGAGCATGACCCGGACGTCCGCAATCAACGGAAGATTCCGAAGGGTCACGGGTTTGTCGGTCAGCAATGCCGCCGCGATCATGGGCAACGCTGCATTCTTGTTGCCGGGAACGCGGTGGGTACCGCTGACGGGGGTACCGCCGGTTATTTCGAATCGGGCCATGGCTGAAGCCGATCAGGGATCGAGATTCGTCAGTTCAAGGGAATCGAGATCGATCCGGCGGTAATAGCAATCGCGCGGTTCTCCGGCCTTGTTCTTCGTATGGCAGATCTTGCCGCGTTTCGGACGGACGAAATAGACGAGCGAATTCTGTTCGCAATTCACCCGGGCCTCGATGAGGTCGAACGTTTCGCCCGAGGTTTTGCCCTTCTCCCAAAGCGTGTTGCGGGAGGTGCTCCAGAGGATCAGCATGCGTTCGCGGAAGGCTTTCTCCATCGCTTCCCGGTTCGTATAGGCGACCAGGATGATTTCCTTCGTGTCGACATTCTGGACGGCCACGGGGATCACATGGTTCTTCTCGTCCTTGATCGCGGTGCCGATCTTCGCGATTTTCGAAAAATCAAGCGTCAGCTTGGTTCCTTCTTCCAGTTCGTTCATGCGGGTGCTCCTGAAAACGAAGGGCAGGTTTTCGGCCTGCCCTTGGTGGATCATTTCTTCTTGGGCTGCTCGGTCTTTTCGAGCGTCTTGCGGAGTTTCGGATCGACGCCGAGACGCTTGAGAACATCGTCGGTCACGTCGAGCTCCTTCGAATAGAACGGCATCACGTTACCGGCGAAGATGGCCTGATAGCCTTTTTCCTTCGCGTAGGCGGTGACTTCCTCGCGGAGCGCATCGGTCGTGCGCTTCAGCATGCGCATTTCCTGATCGCTCAGTTCCTGCTGGCGGCGGCGGACGGTTTCCTGCAGATCGCGGTCGGCTTCGATCGCCACTTCGCGGCGGCGCGTCGCATCCTCGCGGGCCTTCTGTTTGGCTTTGTCGCTGAGGGCGGGATTGTCGTATTCCTTCGCGGCCTTCTCGAACGATTCGCCGAGTTCTTTCACGCGGCTGCGAAGCTTGTCGCGTTCCGCTTCGAAATCCTTGACCATCGATTCGAGGAGTTTCTTGTCCGCCGAGGTGTTCGGGTGGAGACGGACGAGGTCTTCCATTTCAACCACGGCGTATTTCTGCGCAGAGGCAACCGACGCGAGAGTCAGGAATGCCAAAATGACTGCTTTCTTCATGATTTGTGTGTTTCCTTAGGGTGTTTAGAATTAATCGAAGCCGATCCAGAACGTGAAGATTTCCTCTTCGGAATCGTCCGGATTGTTGTACGGGACCGCGAGGTCGAGACGGATCGGGAATCCGGGAATGTCGATGCGGATACCGGTACCGACCGAAGCATAGACCGTATCAAAGTTCGGATCGCCGAAGTCGGAGCCCAAGCAACCGAAATCGGTGAAGAACGCCCAGCGCACGGCCTCGAACAGCGGAATGGTGTATTCGATCGTGCCGACCGCCATCGTCAGGCCGCCGTAGGGTTCATACGACCCGGTCATACCCGGATCGCTGTACATTTTCGGTCCGAGCGAGCGGTATTCGAAACCGCGGATGGTGCGGCCGCCGCCGAGGAAGTAACGGCTGAAAAGAGGGACTTCGTCGGTACCGCTGTAGCAGTCGACGGCTTCGTAGCGCAGGCGCCAGTTGAGAACCGTTTTCCAGAAGAGCGGGGTCCAGTGGCGGTAGGAAGCGCCGAACGAATAGGTGTTCCATTCGCTGCCCGTGACGTCACCCTGAACTTCGCCGAAGACGGAAATCTGGTAACCTTTGGTCGGGACGAACACCTGATTCCGGCGGTCAAGAGTCCAGTAGATGCGCGGGCGACTCGAGAACCCATCCTGTTCGTCGGTGTAGCGGTAGGTCGTGAGACCGTTCGGGCGGATCCCCGGCTTCATGTAGAAAAGACCCTGCTCGACATCATCGTACTCGATCTGTTCGCCGGTTTCCATGAATCCGACGCGGCCCAAGGCCACGGGATACGAAAGCGATGCGCTCGCACCGGTACGGATTTCATCGTACTGGTCGTACCAGCGCATCCGGCGGTAGAGTTCGGTCGTCAGCGCAAGGGGCCGGTTGAACAACCAAGGTTCCGTCCACTGCACTTCAATCGTTTCGCGACGGGGACCATATTCCACACCGAGGCGGGCTTTCTGTCCGGCGCCGGTGAAGTTGGGCCAGTTGAGAATGTCGAAGTTGCTCTGGCGGACTTCGAAATAACCGACCACGCTGTCGATACTCGAGAACCCGACACCGATCATGAAGTTGCCGGTTTTCTGTTCCTCGACCTCGTAGACGAGATCGCGCTTGCCGTCCTCACCGACGGGGATGTAGTAGTGGCGGACGGTTTTGAAATAGTTCAGGTTCTGCAGACGGCTCTCGCTGCGGGCCGCGCTGACGTCGTTCGCGATTTCACCGGGATTGACGAGCACTTCACGGCGGATCACCTTGTCCATCGTTTTGCTGTTTCCGCGGATCACGACGTTGCGGATCGAGACCTGTTCGCTTTCGCGGACCGTGAAGGAGAGCGCAAGGCGGTTGGTTGCGGAGGGGATGGCCTCCATCTGGGGGATGACCTGCGTATCCACGTATCCACGCGACCCGTAGTAGTCCTTGATGACCTTGGCGGCACCTTCGATAGACGTACTGGTTGCGGTATCCTCGGCCTTCAGCAACATGGCTTTTGTCACTTCCATTTCGGGGAAAAGGGTGATACCCTTCACGGAAATCGAATCGACGGCGTACTGCGGACCTTCCTGGATATCGAACACGACATCGACCCGTTCATTGGCGACCGGTTCCATGCGGGGCACCGAAACGACCACATCCTGATAGCCTCTTTCGAGATAAGCCTTGCGAACCAGTACACGGGCGTCATCCAGATCCTGTTCCGTGATCGGAGTGTCGGAGAACCAGCCGCGCGGATCCCACCAGGGGCGGCTGCCGAACGTGGCGCGAAGCTCCTTGGCCGGAATCGAATTGTTGCCGTTGAAAGCGTACTGGTTGAACTTGGCGCGCATCCCTTCGTTGATGCCGAACGAGATTCCCGAGATGCCGTTCGTCTTGTCCACGATGTTCATCGCGGCCGTGACCTGAACGAAGGGGAAGTACTTCTTGATGTACTCATCCCTGATCTTGGCCGCCTTCACGGCCAGAAGCTGTTCGTCGATCGGATCGCCGTCTTTGATGTCGGCGAATTTCGAAAGCTTGCTTTCACTGAAGTAAACCCCGCCGGTCACGATCAGCGGCCCCTGATAACGATAACGGCGCTGGACCTTGTAGATGACTTCGACGCCCTGTGTCTGCGGAAGGACCTCGACATCGACATAACTGAACCGGCCGGTATCCAGCAATGCGCGCACATCTTTGGAAAGGGCGACCTGCGAAACTTCGCTGCCTTCGCGCACGTTGCAGAACGCGAGCACGTCCGCGGTATCCGATTTAAAACCATCAAGCGCTTCAACCCTGACTTTCATCACGGTTTCAACAGCCTGGCAGAGGCCGGCCGTAATCAGGGCCAATGCGAGACTGAGTATTTCTTTTTTCATCATGGGTTACCCTTCCTGAAGAGCCGGTTTCGCCGGCTGGGGAGTTGCGTCATCATAATGACCGGAATCAACCCGGTCATAAAAGCGTGTCAAAGAGTCTTCGAAATCCAACCGGACTTCGCCGGTCGGACCGTTGCGGTGCTTGGCGATATCGACGATCGCGAGTTTGTCGTCTCCGGATTCCGGATCGCCCGGATATTTGCACGGCCGGCGCAGCAGCAGAATCACGTCCGCATCCTGTTCGATGGCACCGGAGTCGCGCAGATCGGACATCTTGGGCTTTGCTGTTTTGTCGCCGCGTTGTTCGGGTGCACGGCTCAGCTGGGAGAGCACGATCACGGGGATGTTCAATTCCTTCGCCATGGCCTTCACGTTGGCGGAAATCTGGGAAGTTTCCAGCTGGCGGCCCTGCTTCGCGAAGTCCTTGCAGTTCATCAGCTGAAGATAGTCGATCACGATCAGTTCGATGTTGTGTTTCTTCTTCATGCGGCGGGCCCGGGCGCGCATATCCATCACATCGATGCCGCCTGTGTCGTCCACGAAAATAGGGGCCTTGCCCAGAACGGAAGCCCCGCGCGTCAGCTTGGTCATGACGGCGCTGGCGTTGGTAAGGCTGCTGTCGATCTGAAAATGGGGTACCTGCGCAAAACCGCAGAGCATTCGCTGGGCCAGGGATTCCTGTGACATTTCAACGCTGAAAACGCCCACGGGTTTTCCTTTGGCGTAGTCTCCGGGCAGCGGATGCGAATCCATACCGCGGCCGAGCGCGACGCATTCGGCGATGTTCATCGCCAGCGAGGTCTTGCCTTGAGAGGGACGGGCCGCGAGCACGATCATTTCGCCGGAACGCAGTCCGCGGAGCTTCCGGTCCAGATTCTTGAAACCTGTAGGCACGCCTCCGAGTCCGTTCGGCTGGTTGAACAGCTTGTCGATGCGGAACATCGTCTGGTCGATGGCGTTTTTCCAGCTGGCCTTGACGCCTTGCCGGTCGCCGGTGATGTTGAGGAACTTCTGTTCGGCGCGGCTGAGAATAAGATCCGCGCTCTCTTTTTCTTCGTAGCAGTCGGTTTCGGTGTCGCGTACGGCGCCGAGAACGCTGCGCAGCAGATATTTCTGCCGAACGATATCAATATAGTATTCCGCATGGGCAGCGGTGGGGGTGCGGTTGATGAGATTTTCGAGATACTCAACCCCGCCCACGGCTTCAAGTCTGTCCGCGGCTTTGAGACGGTCGATCAGAGTCAGAATGTCGACCGCATACGCTCCGGCCATCATGGTCTTGAGCGTTTCGAACAAAAGGGCATGCGCCGGAACGTAGAACGTTTCCGGCGCAAAACCTTTCTCGATGCACAGATCCATCACCCGGCTTGCGTCGAGCAGGATGGATCCGAGCACGCCGCGTTCGGCATCAATGTTCTGCGGCGGGGTCCGCAGAGCGGGCTCCCCCGATACATGGATTGACGCGTTGCGCGGCATGCTTTTCAGCCCTCGACGATCCAGACCTTGATGGCGACGTCAATATCGGTGAAGAGATTGACGGTCACATCGAAGGTTCCGGTTTCTTTCAGGTGGTCCGTCAGCGCGATCTGCGACTTGTCGACCGCAAGACCTTCGGCGGCCAGCGCGGCGACGATGTCACCGGCCGAAACAGAACCGTAGAGGCGGGTGCCGTCGGTCGTTTTGGCGCGGATGGTGATCGATTTGCCGTTCAGCTGGGAAGCCTTGGTCATCGCCTCTGCGCGGCGGATGCGGGAAAGTTCCTCGCGTTCCTTGCGCAGTTTGTCGAGCTTGCGCAGCGCGGACTTGGTCACCGGCTCGGCAAGGTTGTTGGGGAGCAGGAAATTGCGCGCGTAGCCGTCCTTGACGGTGACGACATCGCCGGCGGTCCCCAGGTCCTTCACGTCGGACATCAGAAGCACTTCAATAGCCATAATCGGTATCCTTTCTGTTAAGCCATCAGGCCCATGTTGCGGGCGCGGCGAACGCCCTTCTTGATGTGGCGCTGCTGCACGGCTGTGACGCCGGTGATGCGCGCGGGCATGATTTTACCGTAATCGGTCACGAAACGGCTGAGGGCTTCGATGTCGTTGACGTCCACGGCATCCTGAGGATCCATGGCGCGCTGACGTTTGCGGGGAGCTTCGTCCCGGCGTTTGCGGGTAGTGGGTTTGTCGGTTCTTTTCTTGAAAGCCATAACTTACTCTCTTTCTTGATTAAAAGGGCAGATCTTCATCATCGGCGGCAGGCGGCGGCAGGTCGGCGGGACCTTCGGCCGGAGCGGTTTGTGCAACCGTCTGGACCACAGGAGCGCCGTCTTCTCTGCGCTGGAAAGACGCCAGATTGGCGACTCTCTCGGCGCGGATCCGCAGTTTGCTGCGGTTTTCGCCTTTATCGTTCTTCCATTCGTCGTACTGGAGTTTTCCCTCCAGCATGACCGGCATGCCTTTCTTGTACCGTTCCTGAATGGCTTCCGCCCAGCGATTCCAGGCCACGACATCGACGAAACAGGTTGTTTCCTTCCATTCGTTGGTCTGGCGGTCGCGGTAGGGTTCGGAAACGGCAAGCCCGAACTCGGTCACTTTCGCTCCGGACGGAGTCGAACGCATGACCGGATCGCGGGTCAACCGGCCGATCAGGATAACTTTGTTGAACGAGGCTGCCATGATGAATCTCCTTTACGAGATTATGCCTGAACTTCTTCAACGGCCTGAGCGGCTTCGGCGGCGGCTGCCGCACGTTTCGCTTCACGCAGTTTGCGGGCCGCAGCCTGTTCGGCAAGCACGGCTTCGACTTTCTCGTTCACGGCCAGGAACTGGGCGCGGACGAGTTCGTCGATCAAATGACCGCGGTCGACCAGAGTCTTCACCTGGGCCGGGTCGAGTTCGAAGCGGATTTTGGCGTAAACGCCGTTGTCGCGCTTCTGGATGGGGCGCGCAAAGGTTCTGCGTCCCAGATTCTCCGTTCGGATCACCTTGCCGCCGAGGCGGGTGATTTCTTCCTGCATCTTGGTGATGCAGGCGTCGAGAACATCATCTTTCACCGAACCGGCGAAGATGTACAAACCATCGTATTTATTCATGTCGCTTTCTCACTTTCGGTTTGCGGCGGGGCCGCATTGAACCGATTCATTGCTTCATTGATTCCGTTCGAAACCCAGACTTCAGCCGCCTCGACCGCGGTCGCCACCAGCTGCCGGACGCTTTCCGCCGCATCGGCGGGGAATCTGTCCAGCACGAACCCCTTCAGATCGCGATTTTCCGCCCGACCTACGCCGAGGCGCAAACGGGCGAATCCTTCGCTCCCGGTCTGGGCGATCACGGAGGCCAGGCCTCTGTGTCCGCCGGCTCCTCCGTTCGGTCTGAACCGGATTCTGCCGAGGGGGAGATCCGCATCGTCGGATACGACGAGCAGGCTCTCCTGTCCGACCGAGTAGTACCGCATCACAGGCGCGATACTCTCTCCACTGAGGTTCATGAAGGTCAACGGCTGAACAATCAGAATCTGTTCACCGCCGACCGTCACGCGAGCCGACCGCATCTTCCACTGCCGGGTCTCTTTCCAGCTTCCGCCGTTTTTCGCCGCCAGCTGCTCCGTGACATCGAATCCGATGTTGTGGGGCGTGCCGACATACTCTTTACCGGGGTTGCCGAGACCTGCAATGATTTTCATGCGGCTGGAGTCAACAGGTTACTTCTTCGCGGGGGCCTTGGCTGCAGGAGCGCCGGCTGCGGGAGCCGCACCAGCCTCGTCCTTCTTGCCCTTGGCGATGACCTCGGGCGTGGCGCCGCCGGCCGGGAGGCCTTCGGTGGCCGCAGGAGCGACAACGATTTCGGCATCCGCCGCGACGACCGCCGCAACCACGATGTTCTTGGGCGTCGTGATCCGGTACTTGTCGCCGAAGTTCAGATCGGCAACAGTGATGGAGCTGCCCAGAGCCAGGTTGGTGACGTCCACCGTGAAGAAATCCACGATGTCGCCGGGCAGGGTTTCGACATGAATCGAACGCAGAAGCTGTTCGAGCACGCCGCCGCCGACGCGGACACCTTCGGGATCGCCCGAGAGATGAAGCGCGCATTCGACGCGGAGACGTTCGGTGAGGGAGATTTCGCTGAAGTCGACGTGGATCGCGACTCCGCTGAGCACATCGTACTGCACTTCGCGCATGATGGCGGGAACAGATTTCCCGTCCAGAGTCAACGTCACGAGCAGCTGGTCTGCATGGTGGTGACGGAGCATCTGGGTGAATTCATGCGTGCTGAGCTGAATCAACGATGTACCGCCTGCGCGCAGGCCGATTACGGCCGGCAGAACGCCTTCGCGGCGCAGACGCCCGACAGCTCCGGAGCCCTGAACGGCCCGGGTCTGTGCGGTAAGTGTGATATCATTCGCCATTATTTGGTTTTCCTTGTTCACATGGAACGGGTTGTCCGTTCCGGTCATTGTTCCGTTCGGCGCGCTTTTCAGGTAAGACGGAAAAGCGAACTGACGGACTGGTCATTATGGATGCGGATGATCGCTTCGGCGAGGAGTTCCGAAACAGAGAGCACAGTCACGGGCAACCCTTCTACGGCCAGCGGGATTGTGTCTGTTGTCACGAGTTCCTCGAGGAAGTTCTCCTTGAGGCGCTCCACGCCGATCGGCGTCAACGGCATATGCGTAACGACCGCACGTACGCTCGCGGCTCCGTGTTGACGGAGGATTTTCGCGGCGGCGCGCAGGGTTCCGCAGGTCGTGGTCATGTCGTCCACCATGATCACGTCGCACCCTTCAACGTTTCCGACAACGCTGAAGGCATCCACCTCCGTGGCTCCGAGACGCTGTTTCGCTACGATGGCCAGGCCAGTGCCCAGCATCTGCGAATAAGCATAAGCCGACTTGACCCCTCCGGTATCAGGGGATACGACAAGCGGCTTCTTGAGCTTCTTCTCGCGCAGGTACTTCACCATTACCGGCGCGGCGTGCAGGTGATCCACGGGGATATCGAAAAATCCTTGTATCTGCTGGGCGTGCAGGTCCATCGTGAGGACCCTGTCGGCCCCCGCCGCCGTGAGCAGATTGGCGACGAGTTTGGCGGTGATCGGTACGCGGGGCTGGTCTTTGCGGTCCTGCCGGGCATAGGCGTAGTAGGGGAGCACGGCGGTGATGCGTTCGGCGGACCCGCGTTTGGCCGCGTCGATCATGATGAGCAGTTCCATCAGCATCTGGTTGGGGCTGGTGCAGATGGATTGGACCATGTACACGTCCTGGCCGCGGATGTTGTCGTGGATCTTCACAAAGGTTTCACCGTCGGGAAACTGGGTGACATCCATTTTCCCGAGCTGCTCGCCCATGCAGGCGACGATTTTCTCGGCAAGCGGCCTGTTGGCCGTTCCGGAAAAGATCTTCATGACATTACCTTTAATCATAATAAAAACCAAATGGTTGTCCGACCTGGATTCGAACCAGGACAAAGGGAATCAAAATCCCTTGTGCTGCCGTTACACCATCGGACAATAAATCGCCCGTGCGACGGCTTTCCACATCTCCGTCGGCAATCTGCCGCAAACGGTCTGTCCGTGCGCCTGATCCCGGACAAGTCCGAAAACAGTCGCTCCACTTCCGGAAAGCAACACACCCTCCGCTCCCGCCTCTTTCAAAAGACGGGCACTGGTTTCCACGCGCGGATACCGCGCATAGACCCCTTTTTGGAGACTGTTGAACAGATTCTCGGCCAGTTGGCTGACCGCGCCACTCAAAGCAAAGTGGGCAACAGTATAGTAAAAATCGGGCCTTGGTGTCAATTCTTTTATATAATGTTTATAAACTTCTTTCGTGGAGCAGTGTTCGCCGCAGTTGATCAGGACGACCCAGAGGGGGGGGATGGACTCCCTGTTTTCGGGACAATCGGGGAATGCGGGCTTGAGGATCTCACCTCGGCCGGTCATCCGCACGGCTCCGCCTCGGACGAAGGCGGGGGTGTCGGACCCAAGCTCGGCGGCATAGGCTTCAAGGGTTGTCCGGGGAAGACCCAGGTCCCAAAGACGGTTGAGGGCGTGGAAGGTGGTCGCGCAATTCGAGGATCCGCCTCCGAGTCCCCCGCCGATGGGAATATGTTTGGTGAGGGTGATTTTTGCGCCGGCGAGGGGGGCATGGCGGGTTTGGAGGATTTTGGCGGCGCGGAGGATGAGATTGTCGGCATCCGTTCCGATTTCATGTATCGGAATCGTGGATTCGGGCGAGATCCGCAGGGAAAGCTCGGGCGACTCCTCGAAAGTCAA
>Ga0075012_10003750_pt1 | contig 14297 bp, 15 predicted proteins | sample All_14_2_FD_71474 | JGI IMG/M metagenome (GOLD analysis project Ga0075012, IMG submission 71474) | Freshwater microbial communities in response to fracking from Pennsylvania, USA - Allegheny Zone_MetaG_DW_15 | ecosystem: Environmental > Aquatic > Deep subsurface > Groundwater > Drilled... | reverse complement strand
GTCTCAGGCCTGAGACCGAGCCTTCAGTTCATCGCGGATTTCTGCCAGCAGGACTTCGGTTTGCGTGGGTCCGGCCGGGGCGGCAGGGACTTCGGCCTCCTGGCGACGGAGTTTGTTGATCACCTTGACGATCATGAACACCACAAAGGCCACGATGGCGAACTGGACCAGGGTGTTCAGGAAGGCCCCATACTGAATCGCAACCTTCTCGACATCCTCGGTCAGCGGATTCTCGGTCCTCAGAACCCATTCCAGCTTTGAAAAGTCGATCCCGCCGGTGATCAGGCCGATCGGCGGCATGATGACCTGATCGACCAGGCTCTTGACGATGCCGTTGAAGGCGGCACCGACGATCACCCCGACCGCCAGATCGATGACATTGCCCTTGATCGCGAACTCGCGAAACTCGGAAACCAGGCTCATTGAAAACTACTGTCCACTATCCGTATGGCCCGATCACGCGCCACGCGTGGCAGGCCCGATGAAATCAGGCGTCGGCCGAGGCGTTCAGCCGCTCGCGTAGTTCCTTGCCGCTCTTGAAAAAGGGCACCGATTTGGCCGGTACGTCCACCGTCTCGCCGGTGCGTGGATTGCGTCCCGCCCGCGCAGGCCGGGACCGAACGGAAAAGGCACCGAAACCCCGCAGTTCCACCCGTCCACCATCGGACATGGCCTGGGTCATACGACCGAACACGACATTGACCACACGCTCGACCTCAGCATGGGTCAAATGCGTGTTCTCGGACGCCAGCTTCTCGATCAGTTCGGACTTGATCACGCTCAGGACCTCGCCTTTTCAATCTCGCCAGGAGAATAGCGACCGCTTTCCACTGGGACGAAGACCCACCCTAACCTTCACGGGCCGCGCGAAAAAGCCCGGAAACGCCCGCAACTGTCCAAAGATGACGAATGTCGCCTTGCGTACACAATTGGCGCAACAGGTCATCAGGTTGCCGTTGTGCTATCCGGCACGAAAAAGGGCGGCCGGATCGCTCCGGCCGCCCCCCATTCGTCTTCGGACCGATTCGGAAATCAGTCCTGTTTGGCCTTCTCGCGCAGGGCGGCACCTAGGATGTCGCCCAGCGAGGCACCCGAATCCGAGGATCCGAACTGCTCGATGGCTTCCTTCTCGTCGGCCATTTCCAGGGCCTTGATCGAGACGGAGATGCGGCGCGTGGCCTTGTCGATCGAGGTGATCTGGGCATCAACGCGGTCGCCGACGGCATAGCGCTCGGGGCGCTGTTCGTTGCGGTCGCGGCTGATGTCGGATTTGCGCACGAAGCTGGTGACCGGCGCGTCGTCTTCGCCGAACTTGACTTCGATGCCGCCCGACTCGATCGAGGTAACGGTCACGGTTACGGTCTGACCCTTCTTGTAGAGGTCTCCGTCGCCGACAGGATCGCCACCCAGCTGCTTGATGCCGAGCGAGACACGTTCCTTCTCGACGTCGACGTCCAGGACCTTGGCCTTGACCATCTCGCCCTTGCGGTAACGCTGGATGGCTTCTTCGCCCGAGACGTTCCAGTCGAGATCCGACAGGTGGACCATGCCGTCGATGTCGTTGTCCAGGCCGATGAACAGGCCGAACTCGGTGGCGTTCTTGACTTCGCCTTCGACGGTCGAGCCGATCGGGTTGGCGGCGACAAAAGCGTCCCACGGGTTGTCCTGAGCTTGCTTGAGGCCCAGCGAGATGCGGCGCTTGGAAGCGTCGACGTCCAGCACGACCACGTCGACTTCCTGCGAGGTCGAGACGATCTTGCCGGGGTGGACGTTCTTCTTGGTCCAGGACATTTCCGAGACGTGGACCAGGCCTTCGACGCCGGCTTCCAGCTCAACAAACGCGCCGTAGTCGGTGATGTTGGTGATGCGGCCCGTGTATTTCGCGCCCGGGGGATACTTGGCTTCGACGCCGTCCCACGGATCGGACTGCAGCTGCTTCATGCCGAGGCTGATGCGTTGGGTGTCGGGGTTGATCTTGACGATCTGGACCTTGACGGTGTCGCCGACGGCCAGGACTTGGCTGGGGTGCGAGACGCGCTTCCAGCTCATGTCGGTGACGTGCAGCAGGCCGTCGATGCCGCCCAGGTCCACGAAGGCACCGTAGTCGGTGATGTTCTTGACGACGCCGTCGCGGACTTCGCCTTCCAGCAGCTGGCCGACCAGTTCGGTGCGCTGTTCGGCGCGGGCCTCTTCCAGGATCGCACGACGCGAGACGACGATATTGCCGCGCGGACGGTCCATCTTGAGGATCTGGAACGGCTGCTCCTTGCCCATCAGGGGGCCAACGTCGCGCACGGGGCGGATGTCGACCTGTGAACCGGGCAGGAAGGCGGACGCGCCACCCAGGTCGACGGTGAAGCCGCCCTTGACGCGACCGACGATGGCACCGTTGACCGGTACGCCTTCGGCGAAGACGACTTCCAGACGGGTCCAGGCTTCTTCACGACGGGCCTTGTCGCGGCTGATGACGGCTTCACCCAGGGCGTTCTCGACGCGCTCGAGGTAGACTTCGACGTCGTCGCCGACCTTGGGGATCACCGAACCTTCGCCGATGCCGAACTCACGGGCCGGGATACGGCCTTCGGTCTTCAGACCGACGTCGATGATGATGATATCTTTTTCGATGCCGACGACGCGGCCGTGCACGACCTGGCCTTCGCCGAGATCGCGGCCTTGCAGTTGTTCGTCAAGCAGCGCCGAGAAATCGTCGCGTGTGGGATTGAGGGTATCAGACATGAAGCTCTGGTGTTTCCGGATGGGGCTGTGGCGCGTGACCGAAAGGCCCCGCGCGAGGTGAAGTTCAAAGGTTTATGCAGGTCGTCCGAGGCGAGGCGATCGGTGCCAGAATGCCCGCGGAAGCCGAGGATGGGTGCGTTGGATTTGCGTCGACGACCTAAAGGCCGTGTCTCGCGCGCGCCGCCTCGACGATACGGCGGGCCGCATCGAAGGCCGCCTCTATATCCATGTCTGTCGTGTCCAGCAAGGCCGCGTCTTCGGCCTGGACCATCGGAGCCGCGCCACGTCCCGCATCGCGCTCGTCGCGCTTGACGATATCGGCCAGCATGGCCTCGAAACTGATGTCGTCGCCGCGCGCGGTCAGCTGTTTCCAGCGGCGCGTGGCGCGAGTCTCGGGCGTCGCCGTGATGAACAGCTTGGCCGGGGCGTCGGGGGCGATGACCGTGCCTATGTCGCGCCCGTCCAGCACCGCCCCGCCCGGCTGGCGCGCAAACGCCTGTTGCAGGTCCAGCAGGGCCGCCCTCACGCCGGGATAGCCCGCCACCCGGCTGGCCGCCTCGCCGGCCTCACCGGTGGTCAGGGTCGGGTCGTCGGAAAGGCCGCTCGCGTCTAGTGCGCGTGCCGCAGCCGTCGCCGCCGCCTTGTCCGACAGGTCGCCACCTGTCGCCAGCAACCCCATGCCCACAGCGCGGTACAGCAGGCCCGTATCCAGAAATGGCAATCCATAGGTCCGGGCCAGCCGGGCGGCGACCGTCCCCTTGCCCGAGGCGGCGGGTCCATCGACAGCAATCACGAAATCCATCAGGCGGGGTCTCGCAAATCCGAGACCTGGCGTCGAGCCGTCACCTCGATCTCGATCTTCATGCGGGGGTCGGCGAGACCGGCCTGGATCATGGTGGCGGCGGGGCGGACGCCGCCGAACACGGCGCGCAGGGCGGGCCAGCAGGCGGGAAAGTCGGCCGAGTTCGGCAGGATGTAGCGGACCCTCACCACATCGGCGAACGACGCACCGGCCTCGGTCAGGGCCGCGCTGATGTTCTTCAGCGTCTGTTCCGCCTGTCTTGCCACATCATCGGAGATCGTCATGTCGGCATAGTCGAAGCCGGTCGTGCCCGAAACGAACACCCAGTCGCCGTCGACCACGGCCCGCGAATAGCCGATATCGGCCTTGAAGGTAGAGCCGGACGAGATCAGATAGCGGGTCATCATGTCTCGTCGCCGTTGCGAGAGGCGACCACAAGGTCCCACAAGGTCGAGGCGGCCGCTGCAAGACTGATCAAGAACAGGAAGGCGATGAACAAGAGGGCACCGTTGAACTGGGTCGGGTCGGTCAGCCGATCAGCGACAAATGAGGTCCTGGCTGCTCGGGGACCCGCATGAACACTGATCTGGCCCGATCTTTCCACGGCCAGAAACCATAGACCAAAGCCTAGGGTGCCAAGGACAGAAACCACCAGCCGTATCGGATCGCCCTCGCTTCCCCGCGCCATCGGCAACCTCATGATTGGATATCAGCGCCCAGTCCCCGCATCATCTCGACGAAGCCGGGGAAGGAGGTCGCGATCATCTCGGGATCGAGCACCGACACCGGTGCCTGGGCCGCCAGGCCCAGCACCAGATGGCTCATGGCGATGCGGTGGTCGTGGGCGGTGGTGACGGTCGCGCCGCCCGCCACGACCCCGCCGGTGACGATGAAGCCCTCGGCCTCCTCCTCGACTGCGACACCACAGGCGCGCAGGCCATTGACCATCAGGGTGATGCGGTCGCTCTCCTTGACCCGCATCTCGCCGACGCCGCGCATGACGGTCGGGCCTTTCGCGACCGCAGCGGTGGCGGCCAGGATCGGGTATTCGTCGATCATCGAGGCGGCACGTTCGACCGGCACGACGACCCCCTTCAAGGTCGAATGCCGGGCGGTGATGTCGCCGACCTCCTCGCCGCCCGAGACCCGGCGATTCATGATCGTCAGGTCGGCCCCCATCTCGATCCAGGTGTCGAACAGGCCGGTCCGGAGCGGATTCAGCATCACCCCCTCGACCGTCACCGATGAGCCCGGAACGATCAGCCCCGCGGCCAGCGGGAAGGCCGCCGACGACGGATCGCCCGGCACGGAGACGGCGCTTCCGGTCAGGGGCTGGCCGCCTTCGATCGAGATCGTCCATCCATGATCGTCATCCTTGACGACGACGTTGGCCCCGAAAGCCCGGAGCATACGTTCGGTGTGATCGCGACTCTTTTCGGTCTCCACGACCGTCGTGACGCCATCAGCGTTTATCCCTGCTAACAGAATGGCAGACTTGACCTGGGCCGACGGCACCACCTGACGCCACCAAGTTCCACGCAGTTTCCCGCCGATAACGGAAGCAGGTAGTCGATCCTCGGCTGACAACCAGGCAAACTGCGCGCCCATCTTCTGCAACGGTTCAGTCACCCGCTTCATAGGGCGTTTGCGCAGCGACCCGTCGCCGTCGAACGTCGTGGTGATCGGATACCCCGCCGCCGCCCCCATCAGCAGCCGCACCCCGGTCCCGGCGTTGCCGCAATCGATGACGTCCAGCGGCGTCTTGAACCCGCCCTGCCCAGTCACCCGGTACTGGCCGTCACCCAGCCGCTCGACCGTCGCCCCAAAGGCCTCGACCGCGCGGGCGGTGGCCAGGATATCGTCGCCCTCCAGCAGTCCGTCGATCTCGGTCAGGCCGGTCGCCATGGCCCCAAGGATCAGCGACCGGTGAGAGATCGACTTGTCGCCGGGCGCACGCACCGTTCCGGTCAGGGCTGCCCCGGCTCTTGCGGTCAGGAATGAGGCGTCGGTCACCCGCGAAGGCTCCAGAATCAGGGATCGGAGGGGAATGGGCCAGTGCGGCACCGAACTCGGGTTTTGACAGCGGGGTCCCACAGTGGCAAGGGACGCGACCGAAATCCCCCCCACAGTTCAAAGGCTCCCATCCGTGGCCGATCCCCAACTTGGTGCCAAGCAGGTCTGTCCGAACTGCCAGGCCAAATTCTACGACCTCAACCGTCGCCCTGCCCACTGCCCGAAATGCGACACCGAGTTCGATCCCGAGGAAGCGATCAAGCTGCGCAGTCGCCGTGGTCGTCCGGGTGGCTATGCCGCCGACGACGCCGAGGACCAGGTCGCCGACAAGAAGGTCTCTGATGACGAGGACGAGGACGAGGACGCCGTCGTCACGCCTGAAATCGATCAGGAAGGCCACGAGCCGATCCTGACGCCCGATGACGAGGACGATGTGGTCGCAGATCCGTCCGAGGAAGCCGGCATGGGCTCCACCGACGGTGATGACGACGTTCTGGCCGATGATGACGACGACTCCGTGCCCTTCATCGAGGACGAAGACGACGATGCCTTCAACGAAGAGCTCGCCAAGGGCGGCAAGGACGACGATTTGTAGGATCTAAATGAAACTGTCCGGGGCAGTTTCGACCTGTCCCGGACTGTTTTCGATTTGACGAAAATAAACTGCTCTGTCGGGGTTGATCGAAAAATCGGCCTGACATAGGTATCGCCGCCTCGCCGGGGGCAACCATTTCCTCCGGACTACCGACCGAAAGGTTCGGGGCTTTAGCTCAGCTGGTAGAGCGCTTGCATGGCATGCAAGAGGTCAGCGGTTCGACTCCGCTAAGCTCCACCAATTTACAAGGGGCCGTCTCCGTCGAGGGGACGGCCCCTTGCGCTTGTCCCAACCACGCTTGCGCTGACGCCTCGGCCTGAAATTCCCGCAGGGGGTGACCCTACGTCATCGTTGTCCCTTGGACAGCGGCGGCGCATTGATTGCGAAAGGGCACTCCGGATACGGGCATTATGAAGACGCTGGACTGACGCCATGAAGATCATTGCAGCCATTCTGGATGCCGTCGGGGCGTCTCGTCCCTATGCCGACAGTCGCCCATTGCGACTGGCCGAGGTCGATCTGGCCGATCCAAGACCAGGCGAACTGCTGGTGCGGATCGATGCGGCGGGGCTATGTCATTCGGATCTGTCGGTCGTCAATGGCGATCGGCCGCGTCCCATGCCCATGGCCCTGGGCCATGAAGCGGCCGCAACCGTGATCCAGGTCGCAGACCCCGATGCCGGATTTTCAGAGGGCGACAGGGTGGTGCTGGCCTTTCTCCCGGCCTGCGGACACTGCCCTGATTGCGGATCGGGCCACGGCTATCTCTGTGGACCCGCGACGACCGCGAACGGGCAAGGCCGGTTGTTGCGGGGCGGGCATCGGCTCAGCGAGGGCGGCTACGACGTCCATCACCATCTGGGCGTTTCGGCGTTTGCGACCCATGCAGTGATCGACCAGAGGTCGGCGGTCAAAATTCCTTCGGACATCCCGCCCCGGATCGCCGCCCTGTTCGGCTGTGCGGTCCTGACCGGCGTCGGGGCAGTGATGAATACGGCGTGCGTTCGCCCCGGAGAGAGTGTTGCTGTCTATGGTCTGGGGGGCGTCGGACTGTCGGCGCTTCTGGGAGCCATTGCGGCGGGAGCCAATCCCGTCATCGCCATTGATCCGGTCGCGTCCAAGCGCGACCTCGCTCTGGACCTGGGTGCGGTGATCGCCGTGCCCCCCGAAGAAGCCGCCGAGGTCATCGCCGCCATGGGCGGGGTTGATGTTGCGATCGAGACTGCCGGGCGTGCCTTCGTGCTGGAAGCCGCCTATCGGGCCGCGCGGCGTGGTGGTCGTGTCGTGACCGTTGGTCTGCCCAATCCCGCCGAAATGCTGTCGATCCCGGCTGTGTCCCTGGTCGCTGAAGGCAAGACCCTAATGGGCAGCTATATGGGGTCGGCCATCCCGTCGCGAGATATACCTCGCTACATCGGACTTTGGCGGGCCGGGCGGTTGCCGGTGGACAGGTTGCTGACGTCGGTCAGTCCTTTGTCCGACATCAATGCCCTGCTGGATGGGCTGGCCGACGGGACGGCGATTCGCCAGATCGTCGAACCTCGATCCGCATAGGGAACTGTTGCAGAAAAGGGTTCCGTTCCCATATCGAGAGATCAGGTTGGTCCCGCCGCTTCAGGGGGATCGACACGATCCTATTTCCGCCCGCAGTCGCTTCTTTCGAGGGCTCGCCGTGACGACACGCACCATCCTGTTCGACAGCCCATTCCTGCTTGGCTTTGATCAGACACGCGCCCTGATCGACCGCGCCGCCAAGGCCGCGAACGACACCTATCCCCCCTACAATGTCGAACAGCGCGGCGAGAGCGCGGTGCGGATCAGCCTCGCCGTAGCGGGGTTCACGCCCGATGATCTCGCAGTGACCCTGGAAGGCCGCCAGTTGACCATCGCAGGCAAACGCGAGTCGGCCGGGGATGGTGAACAGGCCTTCCTGCATCGTGGCATCGCGGCGCGAGGCTTTGTCCGCAGCTTTGTTCTCGCTGACGGGCTCGAAGTTGAAGGCGCGACGTTGGAGCACGGCCTGCTTCACGTGGACATGAAACGACCCGATCACGTCCAGGCCGCCCGCCGCATTCCCATCCGCTCAGCCTGATCGCGCTGGATCAGCGCTCAGGCGAACCGTCCGCAGCGTCGGACGTTCAAGTACCAGAAGGAGGCGTATCAATGCTATTGACGCTGATGACCCAGGAAGATTTCGCAGGCCTTGGTGCTCCGGACCTCGTCTATGTACGTCGCATCACGGCGGCTGATGTGGTGTCCGACACCCCGCTACAGGACATGAGCGGCCTGGATATCGATCCGGAACAGACCCTTTATGCCGTGCATGGTGCCGATGGTGAACGTCTGGCCGTCATGCTGGATCGCGAAACCGCTTTCGCCGCCGCCGTGGCGCATGAACTGGCCCCTGTGTCTGTGCATTGACGCTCAGGCGGCCGTGGCCGCCCGACTCTCGACGAACAGGGCTTGAACAGCATCCGACGTGCGGGCCTGTCGTAACTTCTGACGCAATTCAGCCGACCGCATTGCGCGTGAAACAGCCGCCAGTGCCCGGAGGTGGCCTGTGCCGTCGCTGGGCGGAGCAAACAGGGCAAACAGCAGATCCACTGGACGATCATCGACCGCGCCATAGGCCACGGGCGTGTCCAACCGCACGAACACGCCGCAAATGCGGGCGAGACCTCCGATGCGGGCGTGAGGAATGGCCACGCCGGAGCCAAGGCCTGTGGACCCCAGCGCCTCGCGCTCGAGCAGGGCATCCAGAACCCGGCCCTCGTCGAGGTTCAGCGACTGGGCTGCCGTATCGGCCACGACCTGCAAGGCCTGACGCTTTGACGTGGCTCCACTGCGCAGAACGATACCATCCGGCGCAAGCAGGTCATCGATGCCCATGATGTTCCAGACTCACACTTGCAGATAGCCCGCGATTCCGGAGGCGGCCGCCGTTTAGACGCTCTGCCCCGGTTCGTACAGCCCTACACCCTATGGGCTTACGGAACTGTGACGGGTTGACTTTGGCTTCGCCCGTTGGACGTGATGGTCCGCTCCGGATCGATCCAGCCCACATTTCCATCGGGTCGACGGTAGACGACCGACAGGCCCCCATGGGCAGCGTTGCGGAACAGAACGACCGGATAGCCGGTCATGTCGAGTTCCAGAACCGCGCGGCCGACAGTGATGGTGCGGATCTCGCTCTGGGTCTCGGCGATGACCATACCAACGGGCGGAGGACCGTCCGCCACGTCCGTATCGCCGAAGGCGTCGTCGGCCACGGAGTCGGGATCGCGCAGCACCATGCTGTGTGCGACTTCGCGTGCGGCGTTTTCGGTCTTTTCGGGTGACAGACCCTTGGGTCCGGCGTGGTGATCCTTGAGGCGCCGCTTGTACCGACGAACCCGTGTCTCGAGCTTTTCGAGACTTTCAGTAAAGGCGGAGTGGGCGTCACCACCCGTCCCCGTCGTCACCAGGGTCTGACCCGACGCCAGGCGGACCCAACAGTCCACCTTGAAGCCGAAGCCGTCCTTGGACACGACGACCTCGGCGTTTTCACCGCCGCGCTCGAAGTATTTTCCGACTCCCTCGTTGAGTTCCTGGGAGATGCGCGAGCCTAACGCTTCGCCGACATCCACTTGCTTGCCGCTCACCTGGACTTGCATGGGCATAGAACGCGACTCCTTGCCGAAGGTGTCAATCTCTATCACCGAATTATGACGCATCGGATCGAAATTCAGGCGAACTTCAGCATCCGCCTGCGCTGGACCGAGGATGGAATCCGCAGGGCTTCCCGGTACTTGGCCACAGTGCGGCGGGCGATGTCGATCCCGGCCTCGTTCAGCAACTCGACGATCCGGTCATCGGAGAGGACGTCGCCGTCGCGGCCCTCGTGATCGATCATCGCCTTGATGCGATGGCGCACGGCCTCGGCCGAATGGGCAGCCCCGTCGCCGGTCGCGTTGATCGAGGCTGTGAAAAAGAACTTCAGCTCGAACACGCCGCGCGGAGTCGAGACGTATTTGTTCGAGGTCACGCGGGACACTGTCGATTCATGCATCCCGATCGCGTCGGCGACGGTCTTCAGGTTCAGAGGCCGCAGGAATTCCACGCCGAAAGCCAGGAAGGCGTCCTGCTGGCGCACGATCTCCGAACCGACCTTCAGGATGGTCCGGGCTCTCTGGTCCAGCGACTTGACCAGCCAGGTCGCCTGGGCGGCGCATTCGGCCACGAAGGTCTTTTCGGTCTCGGTGCGGGCACCGGCGGCTACAGTGGCGTGATAGCGTTTGTCGATCAGCAGGCGGGGCAGGGTGTCGGCGTTCAGCTCGACCCGCCACCCTCCGGCCGGGTCGGGCCGGACATGGACATCGGGGATCACCGTCTGGGCGGTTTCGCTGCCGAAGCCCGCACCGGGGCGGGGCGTCAGCCCCTTGAGCTCGGCGATCATCTCGGCCAGGTCTTCGGAATCGACGCCGCAGACGTTTCTCAGCGCCGACAGGTCGCGCCGGGCCAGAAGTTCGAGGTTGTCCAGCAGGGCCGCCATGGCCGGATCGAACCGGTTCCTCTCGATCAGTTGCAGCTTCAGGCATTCAGGCACGGAGCGGGCCATGACACCCGTCGGTTCGAACCCGTGACACACGGCCAGAACCGCCTCGACCCGTTCCAGCCCGCAACCCAACCGGTCGGCGATTTCGGCCAGTTCACCGCGCAGATAGCCTCCGTCATCGACCCCGTCGATCAGGCTCAGGGAGATGGCATGATCGACCGGCGAGAAGCCCGCCGATGAGGCCTGTGCCTGCAGATGGTCCGAAAGGGAGATGACCTGTCTATCCGGACGCTCACCGCCATCGCCGTCGTTGAAGGATCCGCCGTTGCCGGCGGCGGACCAGTCCGACAGTCCGGGCTGGGAGGCCGCCTCGTCAGAGAGCCTGTCCGAGGTCCTTTCGCCAGGCGAGGCGTCACCATAGACATCATCTTCGCGCGCATCGACGGTGGACGACCGTTCGGCCGCCTCGCCGTCCGAAAAGCTCAGCTCGTCGGACGGGGCCGCGGTGGTCGGGAGGTCGCGAGCCTCCTCGAGGCGAGTTTCAGCGGGTGCGCCGTCGGTCTCGTCGCGTTGCAGCAGAGGGTTCTTTTCCAGCTCGGCCTCGACGTATTCGTCCAGTTCCTGGTTGGAGAGTTGCAACAGCTTGATCGCCTGCTGCAGCTGGGGCGTGATGACGAGGCCCTGCCCCTGCCTGATCTCCAGCCTTTGCCCGACCAATGGTCTGCCTCCGTCGAGGGCCGACATGGCCCGGAACTTGCTGTCGGCCACGATGAAGGCAAGCGGTTAACGCCGCTCTAAGCCGAGATCGGTGTGGTGGTTCATCATCCGAGCAGGCTGACGGCATAGTTGACGCCCAGGGCCAGGATCACCGTGTTGAAAACAAAGGCCGTGACGCTGTGGACGGAGGCGATATGGCGCAGGCCGCGATCAGCGATCTGGATATCGGCAGTCTGTGAGGCCACGCCGATGACCAGGGCAAAATGGATGAAGTCCCAATAGTCGGGCTCGTCCTCTCCGGGAAAGATCAGGCCGCCGCGTCGAGCCCCATCTTGACCCCCAGCCGCCTTGTCCGCCGGTCCGTAGAAGCCATGGGCATAGTGCAGGGCAAAGATCAGGTGGATGAAGCACCACGACATCGCCACGGTGCTCAGGACCAGGACGGCGGTGGCTGCGGCGTAGACGTTCGGGGCCGTGGCAGCCTCGCCAACCACGATGGCGATGCTGGCGGCGGCGGCCAGGAGGCTGAGCGGAAGGACTGCGGATCCCGCATCGTCCAGATCGGCGGCACGTCGCCGGATCTGGTCGGTCGAGCGGGTGCGGATCATCTTGATCACGCTGGCCAGCAGGAACAGGCCGACGCCCGCGTCCCATCCAACGGCCGCACGCGTTGGCCAGCGCCAGTCGTCGGGTGTCAGACATCCGGCAGCGATGGCGACCACCAGGGCCAGAACCAGGGTCCAGTGCAGGCGGACGAGGCGGATCAGCACGGTCATGATGCGATACTGATCCGTGCTTGCATCGCTGACCAGCGCCGCGGCTTGAGACGCCCGATTTCCGCCAGGGTCCGGCAAGATCAGGTCCCGACTTCCAGACGTCATCACGGAATGTTACAGGCACGATCCGATCGTCTTCTGGAACAGCCCCATGACCGCCTACCTGACCCGCGCCGGCCTCGGCGTCGCGCCTGAACTCGCCGCCTTCGTCGAGGACGATGTCCTGCCCGGACTGGGCATCGCAGCGGACGGGTTCTGGACGGGGGTAGCCGGGGTGTTCGGCCGGTTCGCACCGGACAACCGCGCCCTGCTGGCCCGCCGGGATGACCTTCAGGGCCAGATCGACGGCTGGTACCGCGCCCGGCGGGGTCAGGCCAACGACCCGGCGGCGACCGAGGCCTTCCTGAGGGAGATCGGCTATCTGGTCGAGGAGCCGGCGCCGTTCGCGATCACGACGCAGGATGTCGATGCCGAGCTGGCGACCCTGGCGGGGCCGCAGCTGGTGGTGCCGATCCTGAATGCCCGGTTCCTGCTGAACGCGGCCAATGCCCGGTGGGGCAGCCTTTACGACGCCCTGTACGGCACCGATGCGCTCGGCGACCTGCCGCCCAAGGGGGCCTACGACCAGGCGCGGGGAGCCAGGGTCGTGGCCCGGGCCAAGGCCTTCCTGGATCAGGCGGTGCCCCTGGCCAGCGGGTCCTGGACCGGTCTGGTCGGCGTGACCCCGGAGATCACCCTTGCCGATCCGGCCCAGTTTGTCGGCCAGACCGATCGTTCGCGGGTGTTCCGCCACAACGGCCTGCACATCGAGGTGGTGTTCGACGCGACCCATCCGATCGGGGCGACCGATCCGGCAGGCATCGCCGACGTGGTGCTGGAGTCCGCCCTGTCGACCATCTGTGACCTGGAGGATTCGGTCGCGGCGGTCGATGCCGAGGACAAGGTTGCGGCCTATCGCAACTGGCTCGGCCTGATGCAGGGCACGCTTGCGGCCACCTTCGACAAGGGCGGCCAGACCCTGACCCGGGCGCTGGAGGCCGACCGGGTCCTGACCGGGCCGGACGGCACCGAGGTCCTCCTGCCCGGCCGGTCGTTGCTGTTCGTGCGCAACGTCGGCCATCTGATGACCAATCCTGCCCTGACCCTGGCCGACGGGACCGAGGCTCCCGAGGGCATTCTCGATGCCATCATGACCTCCCTGATCGGCCTGTACGACCTGCGGGGCACAGGGCGGTTCAGGAACAGCCGGGCGGGCTCGATCTACATCGTCAAGCCCAAGATGCACGGCCCCGAGGAGGCCGCCTTCACCAACGCCCTGTTCGACGCGGTCGAGGACCTGCTGGGGCTGACCCGCCACACGATCAAGGTCGGGGTGATGGACGAGGAACGCCGCACCAGTGCCAACCTGGCCGCCTGTATCCACGCGGTGAAGGACCGCATCGTCTTCATCAACACCGGCTTCCTGGACCGGACGGGCGACGAGATCCACACCGCCATGCAGGCCGGGCCGATGATCCGCAAGGCCGAGGTCAAGGGCTCGGCCTGGATCGCGGCCTATGAGGCCAGGAACGTCGCCATCGGCCTGAAATGCGGCCTGTCGGGCCGGGCCCAGATCGGCAAGGGCATGTGGGCCGCCCCCGACCGCATGGCCGACATGCTGGAGCAGAAGATCGGCCATCCGAAAACCGGTGCCAACACCGCCTGGACCCCCTCGCCGACGGCGGCGACCCTGCACGCGCTCCACTATCACGCCGTGGACGTGTTCGCGGTCCAGAAGGAGGTCGCGACCCGGCCGACGCCTGGCCTGGCCGACCTGCTGACCCCGCCGCTCGCAGACGGCGTCAACTGGCCGGAACAGGACATCACCGACGAGCTGGACAACAATGCCCAGGGCATCCTGGGCTATGTCGTGCGCTGGATCGACCAGGGCGTGGGCTGTTCCAAGGTGCCCGACATCCACGACATCGGCCTGATGGAGGACCGTGCGACCCTGAGGATCAGTTCGCAGCATATCGCCAACTGGCGTCTGCACGGGGTCTGCACCGACCAGCAGGTCGACGCCGCCCTGCTGCGGATGGCCGCCCGGGTGGATGCCCAGAACGCAGGCGACCCCCTGTACTACCC
>Ga0075012_10003749_pt1 | contig 14303 bp, 14 predicted proteins | sample All_14_2_FD_71474 | JGI IMG/M metagenome (GOLD analysis project Ga0075012, IMG submission 71474) | Freshwater microbial communities in response to fracking from Pennsylvania, USA - Allegheny Zone_MetaG_DW_15 | ecosystem: Environmental > Aquatic > Deep subsurface > Groundwater > Drilled... | reverse complement strand
TTATCGCTCTTCGCGATCTCAAATATGATGGTCCTAACGGCTTCATTATCCATCCAGCCTCTTAGGATTCTATACATGTAGTGGTTATATACACGTCTTGCCTCGCGATGCATAAGTGTAATTTGTGATCTACCCGAGTGATATCTATATACCGTAGTCCCTATTCTTGCATTAATTGATTTGTGTGTGTTAATCGCTATTTTGCCGGTTCGTCGATCAATTCCATCAACATTAATGAGGTCACCACCTACAGAAATGTTATATAGTAAGCCATTGCTATCAACTAGATTATCAATAGCATCGCGTGCGACTTGTATATATCCTGGACCTATATCTATAATTGGTGTTGCACTTGATTGAACAATACCTGTATGAAGTAGTGTTTTTGTATAATCATCCCCAAATATATTGACAAGAATTTCTTCCGAAGAGATATGCATACACATTTTATCAAATGGTGCTCTTTTCTGATCATTCATGACATTATATGCACTTAACATTGATTTGACAATATATTTGAATCTTCGATCCAGCCGCCTTTCTTCCAGTTCTTTTCTTTGCGTTTCTAACTTTGGGCTTTCTGTGCTTTTGAAAGCACGGCTCTCAGATAGCATATGGCGTTGCTGTTTAACAAATGGTTTGACTTGCGCCTCCATATGTCTCGCATCGTCTTCAGGACCCCATATGATTCCAAATGCCTCTAGTTGGTGTTGTAAATCCTCATGATCATCATAGGGATAAATATCAATATGATATGGGTGGTTTCGTAACTTACGACTTTGCCGAGAGCCATATTGTTCAGCCTTATTTCGGTCATTGAAGCCATAAAATTCTACGATAATCCATTCTTGCCACACAGTACTCCAGATTAACCAGTCAGGACGAATTGCTTGTGCTTGTGCTTCGCTTAGTATGTGTTGCACTTCGCCCGTGCTTCGTTCTTGAGTGTGTACATATCTTACATCTTGAGGTTTATCATAGTAGAATTCAGGAATTACTTCTACTTGTTGTCCATCAAGTAATTTTGTTTCTCCATCGACTTCTTTGAATGATTGGGTTGAGAAGGAATCCTTATATCTCGAACGCCACCATTGTTCTACAAATGGACCTCTACGAATACCTTTTTGGCTGAATTCATTACTGTTGCGCTCCCAGAAATCATCGGCATGTTTCTTGAGTTTTCGGATGATTGTTTCACCAAGCTCCCCCTCGTCATTAGATGCATTACCCATTGGGAAGGAACATCCAGTAACACTATTCTTGAAGGAACGTTTAAGACTTAAAGCGGGAGAAACTCTTGTGGCATTAGGGTATAGCATCTTAAGTTGAGCATTTAGTTCATCAAACTTAGCTGAAGCATCAGGGATCATACCACAAATATCATCAACAGTAACCTGAAGGGGAGATAGACCAATATCTGTTCGTAATGAGTTGGCAATAGAGAGTGCTACACTAGTTCTTTTCCACGCATCATTGACTAGCATGATATCTTTTATGATTATAGATAGGTTCTCGCCTGCTAGTATTTGCATTAAGTTTTCGGGAGATAGATCATGTCGTCTAGCTTTGTCGTCACCCGGCATTTCCACTGATAGTTGAAGGTTATCCATGCCATCAGTGCGATTTAGTGGTCTCCAACCTATATAGAGAGCCAATGGATGAATTGTTGCAATAATCTCATTTAGTGGTCTTGTTATGATTTGCCAAACAGGCTCTTTGATAAATGCATCAATATTGTCTTGGACCTGTATGGTTTGGCCTTGGAATGCTTCTATGGGTATATCGACTAATGTGCCTTGCTCTCTAACTTGACCAGCTTGTTTAATGTATTGAATTGCAGTTTGGGGTGTTAAAGCATAACTTGGAACGGCTACCGTAGTGGCTGATTCAGGTGTGGCGCGTTGACTAGACGAAGAGGCTGCTTCTAGTTCTTTGGCATAATCATTAGCAATTTGTGCATCTGTTCTTTCGTCAAAAGCGTCAGCTAAGATATTGATGCCATTATACCCCATCATATTCATGATATATTGCCAGAAGCAAGCTCGTAATCTATTTGCTATAGTTAGCTCAAGCCCTTCACTACCTAAGTCGATATCTCGCTTTAATATTTGAGTAGAGAAATGTTCCAGCCCTCTTTGGTCAGAAGTATCCTGCGGGTTGATATAGTTTTGCATTGCCTGTTTAAGCAATGATTTGGTCATACTATTTACTCTTTCCGCAATAAATGAAGTAAGACATAGGGGCTGAATTGTTTTTCGCTGTTGGGGAGATATAGTTGTATCAGAAGAAATATAACACTGTAGAAAACTTGCACCCTCTAAATGTTGTTGAATTTGCAAAGCAAGATTATACAGGAACTCATATTTTGATAATGTAGATGCGGCAGCATCAATAGTACCAAATGCTGAGCTTGGCAGTACATCATTATATGTGTCTTTAAGTTCCTCTAATGCTTGTGCGGTGACAATATCTTGTAGTCCAAGATGGGAAATTAAACCTCTAAAGAAACCATTCCTATCTGTAGCGAATAAGTTCTTGTTGGCATTCTTATACAAGATGATATCCCGATTCATATTTGAGACATTTGGAGCAATTTTCGATATAATGGCTATGAAATCCATTGCAAATCCCATGAACTCAAATTGTTCTTCAACTCTTTGTGATAAAGCTCCATTGCTATATCCTAATGCTTCGGGATTTATGTTGTAAGCATTGAGAATACTTTGTATAAATGCATTTTCGTCGGGATTGAGCCAATCGATGGGTAAGCTTGTACCTCTAGATCTGAAATCTATGCCTTGTTCATTACTTCGAGTGATGATCTCCATAATACTTTGGCGTCTATGCAGAAGAGAGACTTGATTTGGTTGCTGCCACCCCGTACCATTTAGTTGTTCTTGTACGCGAGTACCAAGTAGAGTAGTGATCTTCTTGCTGGTTTCGGGCGAGATAAGGGGACCACCTTGCTCAACTTTCGTTCTCATCTCATCTGCTATTTGTTGCAAGCCCTCTATCTTAGATTGTAATGTGGTATCTTTATTTCCTGATGCATCGGGGCGAATTTGTTGTATTACCAGATCTAACATATCCTGGTAGCTTTTAGTCGCAGCATCTATATCCTGTGCTTGCCATGGTGCTTTTTCTGTGGGATAAATAGGAGCAAAAGCCAAAGAACTTCGAATGATTTTAGGCATGATTTCGTATGCCATATTTTCTAGGGCTTGATATATTGTCGGTAAATTCTTAGGATCAATTACCTTCATAATTGGATCCCTACTTATGAATTTTCGAGCCATTTGTTTGCGATTTTCAATGCTATAGACAATTGGCGATGTGATATCTTCTTCTTGAGTATCTTTGTCAAAGGTTTCTTCTGGTTCGGGTTGAGGTTCGTTCATCTTAATGACTGGTGGAATCTCTTTGGTCTCTAAAACCTCTTCAGGTGTTTGTAATATGTCCCTCAATGCAACATCGCCGGATGGTAATTCTAATAGATTGCTCGGTTTTTCCTCTTGTTGTCTTTGTTCTTTTGCTCTCTCTATCTCTTCATCGGTTTTGTATTCAGTTTCATCAATATCTACGTAGCTACCAAGAGGAGCGCTTGATGGCGGCGCTTTTGTAATAGCTGCGGGTTGTTTGATCGATACGGCTCCCCCTGCGCCACCGCTTGGTGACTTCTTGGCCCCACCTAATCCTGCGTACTGGACCAATATATCATCGACTTGTTTTGGCGAATAGAATACATACTTCATTATTGGCTCCGTATGATAAGGATATGCAGCGTCAATCCCTAGATAATATCATATCTAACTACTTCGACGAGATCTATTGTCCCTGCTGTGGTGCTTGTTCAACAGATCAAGATACTGTATTCTCCATCATTCTGTCAGGCGATATTTCAATTACCGCAAGAAAAAGCAATATCGCCAAAAGAGGTAGACAATGGGTGTGTAATTCCATTCATTGGGATGATATGATGGGGAAATCTGTATTGTGCCACAAGTGCAAAAAACTTTCCAGTATAGATATTTGCAAGTCCCCTGCAAATGCAGCTATACGGGTTCGCGCCTTGTCGCTTACGGGGAAATGGGCTACACTAGAATATGAGGACAAGAAATTCTACGTGTTGACTGATTGTGTACGTCGTTCGGTAATTGTAGGGGATATCTGCTACATCACCGGAATACATGTCAATGAAATTGGCGTTAACAAGGTTTTTCAAGATACCGATATAGTAGTGAAGAGGCTTAATGATGAGAATGACTGAAGACGAACTTAACCATCTTAGTAGTGTAGCTCGTGAGCAAAAGGATCCCGTTGTGGTTTTATTATGTTCTCTTGTTTCATATACGCAGAAGAATAATGATCTACTGGAGAAAATCAGAGCACAGCAAAAGACTTATTTGGATCTATTCTCTAGTGGTATAATCTTTGTAGATAACTACGAAGAATCTACAGAGGAAAGCGCGGTCAATTCTTGAGTTAGCTCACCCTTTAAGATTTGTAGTCGCTTACAGAAAACTGCGATGTCACCGTGATCGATTGTGCCTTCAGCTAATTTGGTTTCCACAAAGTTATTGCTAGCTCTAATTTCGCGAGCGGGGAATGAAAGATCATCTTCAATAGATCTTAGAAGCTCGCTCCGGCCCGTCTTGTTCTCTAGCATGACAGCGATTGCTGCTTGTCTGAAGATGGCTTGATTTCTACCTTCAACATTAGCTAGAGAATTATGGATGCTATCGATAGTGGAAATTGTTTTTGCAATCGTGGTCTTTAAGTGTTCACGAGTTTCTTCTTGGTGAAGAAGATTTGTATATTCATCAGATATAGCCGCAGCCTTGGTTTTCTCTCCCGACGAAAGTGCATTAAAATAGGCAGATAGGTATTCCTTTGTGGTGCGTGGCATCTTGAACTCTCCTTGTACGTTTAGCTTTATGAGACTTGAATACTTGTCCGTCGAGGTCAGATCCTACCAACCGATATAATAGTTTCGAAGGAGAATTACATGAGAGCAATCCGCAGAGTAAACGCGCCCGACGATAGAGTTGAGATACGCAAAAGCCAAGCAATTGATGCTGATTATGGCGCTCGTTTTATGATGATGTGCCATACAATGCCGCAATTACAAGAGAAATTGACGGCATTGGAGATAGTAGATTTTACTAACACCAAATATATGAGCGTGATGGCGGAAGCCTTAAAGGAGTCATATATTGTTGAAATTGGTTCCGATCTATTGGTTGTTGTTGATCCAAAGACAAAGCAGTCATTAGTTAATGAGAGTAATCTTAGAAGTGCAGTTATTATTGCAACACTTCTTTACCTAAAACCAAAGGCAGCAAAATCAGGAGAGTACGGATGGGGTGTCCTATCTCGTTTCCTTGGTTCGATTGCTGATGAGCCCGAGGTAATGGTGGATGAGGATGTAGATCTCGATAATGCTGTGAGTATCTCAGCTTTCCTTCTTCAACAAGCGCGTTATCTAGAACAGCTTTATCTAGAGCGTGGCATTGAGATGTGTGACTCAGGCATTAAAGTAGATGCCCAAGTCGAATATGACAGCATGGTTGACGCCGCTGAGCAACATCGTAAGGATATGATCCAGAATGATGGCGCAGCATTGTTTGGTAACATAGCCGTCGAGAACTTTGAGGGGCTTGGAATTGTTTTTGATGATGAAGACATACAAGATCAATCAACCTTGGGATCCTTTAACATCGATGTCATCAATATGTTGTTCGATGATGAAGAGGGCTTCGCTGATACTATCACTACGTTAGTGGCAAGCGACAAGGCTACTAAGTGTCCTCATTGTGGTAGTACCGATCTTCAGTTGCTAAATGAACAGACCAAATATTGCTATGATTGTGGCAGGCAATTTGAAGTATTGCGTGAAGGTGAGACATTAGAAAGCACCAGTGCCAGGATTGGTGAAGCCTTCCAAGCGCGCTATAATTAGAGAGAGGGTGGGGCGCTATCCGCGCCCCATTCTAATCCTTGGTAGTTTATTGTCTTGAACAGGCGCTTTCTCAATTAAGCGCCCAAGTTCTCGTAATAGTGCGGTTAAATTCTGATATTCTTCTGGTGTGAAATTATCCAGACGAACATAGTTTTCAATCTGATAAAGTAGCTCTTCTGCTTTTTCTCTACATATTGTTATGGTTGTCATAGGGAGTCTCCGATTATGTCTTTGATGTTTCTTATACGGGGAAGCGATGACGAATACACTAAGTCATTAGCTTATTTGCCAAAAGATAGTGATTTTGTTTTCACATACCGGCATGTTAGTAGTGCGAGAGAAGCGCGTGTCTTAGCTGAAGAACTTTCCATCCATGATAAATGCGTAATCATGCGCGGTGGATTAGGCTGCGATAGCAGTTTACCGACAATCCTCAATAGCGCAATATTTGACCCCAATGATGTTATTGTTGTACCCACTCGGGTTGCATTGGATGTGCCCGTAAACTCAACATTCGTCCGTTTCAATAAATCCCCTCTTGAGCTTAAGGAGCCCGATAATACCGAGCAATACATCACATTAGATTTCTTAATGGGATATGCTCCAGTGATTGCCGATTTACTAAAAGATGGTTGGCTTGGAGTTCAGGATAGGATTAGATCTTGTGGTTATGACGTGAGATTTAGTACTCACCAAGCTTTGTATGAGGTAGACGAGTATCTCCACGAGAGATTACTAAAACAATTCGCTAACAAAGATGTATTGAGGAGTTTGGCAAGCGAAGTTGCAAGTATTAAGAAACTTCCGGCTACTCAGAGAGTACCAACAGGAGTTGACAAGGCTAGTAAAGTCGCTGATGACGCTTCTCGAATTAGACGCCAGAATGATATTGATCAGAACATCCTTAATGTGGATGAGCCTACTAGAGCGGTAGCTGAACGTGGTATAGCTTTTGCCACAAGAGAACAGATAATAGAAACGAAGCGCAACAATAAGGGGATTCCTGATGCGCTCTTATATCAACAGATCAAGCGGAGTGGTAAGTAATGAACTACCTTAAGGCGGCGCTGATTGAGAATTTCGAGACTCATAAGCATACACGCATAGACTTTTCGGCAGGCATTAACTTGCTTACGGGTGCTTCAGAGGCTGGTAAAAGCTCTATCTTGCGAGCCATTAGATGGGCTTGCTATAATGAGCCTTGCGGTGATGATTTCATTAGATACGACAGTGAGTATCTGGATGAGCAAAGCAACGAACGTAAGAAAAAGAAACGCTTTATTTGCAGCGTTACTATCTGGTTATCTAATGGATATGTTGTAAAACGAGCTAAGGCGCGTGGTGCGGTGCTCAATCAGTACGTGCTTACCTCCCCCGAGGGCGAAGTAACAGAATTCAATGACTTTAGGAATGAGGTCCCCGAAGAAGTTCGTTCGGCTTTGGGTTTCTCCTATATTACTCAAAACAAAGATAAAGTAGAAATCAACTATATTCCCCAACTTGGTAACCCCTTAGTTCTTACTTATGAAGGTCGCGAACTATCTAGGCTTTTGAATCAACTAAATGATGCAGAGATTTTCGAAGAAGTACACACAGAGTTGAATAGATTTGCGCAACCCCGTGGTGAATACTATACTGAAAGTAAGGTAATTAATGCGAAAATAGCTGAATACGAAAGTGAATTGGATGGTTTAACCGATCACTCGGATCTAATTGCTGTTGTCGATAACGAATTACTCCCATTATGCGAAGAAGCCGAGCGATTAGAGGCGGCTATCAATATGGGGAATGAGTTATTTACTCAGGCCCGCTCAATTAAAGAGCAAGATATCAGAATTAGGAAAGAAGTTGAAGATATCGACGCTTTATTGGAATATGGTGGAAACATAGATAAAGCTGCTACGATATCTTCTAGAATCAAATCTGCCGAACTTATTCTTCAAACTAACCAAAATATCACCGAGCGTTATGATAATCTGAAGCGCGAGCTTGATAAGTGCAAGCAATATAGTGAAGTGGATTTCGCTGTGGCGGATGCCATACTTATTCGAATTAAGGCTGCTCAGGAGGTACTTGATGAACGCACCCGGATCGGCAATAATCTTAAGGAGATGGCCCAGCGCCTCGACGTTGCTGACGCCGAGATCGTAGAGGCCATAGAGGCGAAGGATGCTGGTGTTGTTGAGATATTGGCAACACTTACAGAACAGAATACGTGCCCGGTATGTAAACAAGAACTTGACGAGCCAAGTCTCGAACATGCTCTAGCGCACTTCGCCTAAGGATGAATAATGAGTGAAGCAAAGTACTTGATGTGTTTTGGCGATATCCATTATCGCAATGAAAATCCAGCGCTACGCATTGATGATTATCGTGCCGAGATTCGTGATTGCCTCTATGAAGGATTGTCGTTCGCGGCGGATAACGAATTCGATGCAGTCCTTTTCCTTGGGGATAACTATGATCAGCCCGACCCTGGCGGCAACGTTAGGAATGAATTGATCGATATTCTTAATCGTCAACCCAATGGTGAAGAGTGGCCTTTTGCTAGATACTCTCTAGTTGGTAATCATGATATCATTGGACATCAACTTAAGACTTTGAAGAGAACAGCAATCGGTACGCTTGGACGATCAGGAGTCATTATCCCAGGACTCGGTGCGGGCTACTCGATTGAACATACAGCAGAAGTTCCCGCGTTATCACTATATTGCGCTCACTTTACTCACGGCGTGGAATTTATGGATCACACACAAAGTCAATCCAGGATATACGCTTTGCACGCGAATATTCTAAGAGAACCTTTCTTCGATGATAAGTATATCTTGTGTGACGACTTTCAAGTAGGGCCGCATACGCAGTTGGTTATAACGGGGCATTACCACAGCGGTTATGCAACATATAAGCGAGAGGATGGGGTGGTTTTTGCTAATCCCGGTTCTATAGCTCGTATCGATTCATCGTCATCTATTGATCGTGAAGTTGGTGTCCTATTAGTTAAGATTGAGGATGATAAAATTGGATGGAAATTCCACAAGCTTGAATCTGCCAAGCCGGGTCGCAAGATTTTCGATCTTAAAACGGCAGAACAGAACACTGTGAAACGCAAGAAGAAAGACGAACTTCACGAAAAGCTAAAGGAAATACGATTGAATAAAGCGGTGGAAAGCGGGGGTGCATCACCAATTGATAAGTTCTCTATATTTGCTCATCAGCAAAATGTAAGTTCAGATGCTCTTTCGTTAGTCATAGAATCTTACGACGAGATTAGCATAAATAGGAAGAGGAGTAATTAGTATGGATCCAATGAAGAGGCTTGAGGCCCTAAAGACAGAAGTTGCTAAGGCTTTATCTAAGAAGCATCGCTTAGAAGGGGAGCTTAGTCAAATTGAACGTCAGAAGAAAGAGTTGATTGAACGGGCGGACGATAAACTTGGTTGTACCATCTCAGAAGTAGCAGCTAACCTACCTGTATGGCGTGAAGAGCTTGAGAAAGTGGTAGCTGAAATCGAAGCTAAATTGGAAGCTCATGGCTTAGAGGTAGAAGATGAGGGCTAATGAAATCACTAAGCGATTGATATCAACTCGCAACGATCTGACACGCAAGGATCAGCGGCGAGTATATTTGCTGGAACAACTAGATAAAGAGAGAGACAACCTTTCTCAGCTAGATAAACGAAAAGCCATTAACGAAGAAGCTACCAACACTGTGCTTCAGTATCTGGAGCAGGGCCGTAAACGATCTAAAACCATTTTTCAGGAAATCGCTACTACGTTTGTTCAATCTGTATTCGGTGAAGAATATGGCATTGAAATCCAATATGACGAAAAGCGCGGTAGTAGCACAGCAGAAATTCGAGCTATCCTTCCCAATCTATTCAATGGGTCCGCGAAAGACGGCGAAGATCCTGTTACAGTATCTTTACTTCAACGTGGTGGTGGACTAATTGACCTAGTAAACTTCGCTCTAACCCTGTCTATGATGGAATTAATGCAGCCAAGAGTAGAAGGGCCACTACTGGTTGATGAAGGTCTCAAGTTTTTGAATGTAGGACGACATGATCGTTGTGGGGAAATCTTGAGATCGACCCTGAACCCAGATGGATTAGGTTCTGAGGGTGAGGGACGACAGTTGATTATGGCAACACACGCCCCTATATTTTGCAACTATGCTGATAAGATCTTCGAGGTAACAAAAGTCGGCGATCATAGTGTAGTCAAAGAGCTTTCAGATAGCGAATAAAGAGAATGCAATGATAGATGTCGCAGATATGATCAAAAGCGCCTCTAAGATAGAGGCTAACAAACCAGTAAAGCCCAAAGCTAACATATGGGATTCGCCTATGCTTTTGGGTTACCCTGATGATGTTGAAACTTGGACTAATAAGGATTTTGTTCGATATTATGCTGAAGCTTATGAGCGCATCAAGGGTGTAGCCTACGTCATTCAATGGCGTGAGGATATTACGCAATTCAAGATGTTACGGGCCAGTTTCCTTAAGATTGGATACACCAAGAAAGAGGATACCAAGAAGTTCATTGATTGGTGTCGCAAGAATAAAAGTACAGTCTTGCAATATTGCCAAAACTTCATGATTCATGATCTGAAACGCTTAGTCAATATCTATCTGCAAGATATCGATACTTCTCATCTTACTGCTGTGACTCGTGATAAAGAAGATAACTTCTTAGTCCGCCTACAGGAAAAAGCAGGCAGTAGCTCAACCGCAGAATTGTTGATGACGTATGGCTTACCAATCGTTGCTACATATCTTTGCGGCATCCTAAAAGATCGCGCTCGCGTCAGCAACATCCTAAAGAATGCCATCAACAATCTATATAAGGCTCAACAAATAGAGTCGCTTTATGCTATTGCTAAGCAAAGCATAAATATGTCGCCCTATCCCGAGGCATTCTATGCTCTAGCATGGCGAGAGTATGAAGTTTGGTCGCTCATCAAGGCGGACAGACAAACTTGGTGGCGTAAAGCAGATAATGCTGGCGCACCATATCCTCACTATGACGATATGTCGGCCCTATTAACATAGGAACAAGCACATGAGATCTCAGTATTTTGATGAAAGCGGAAAGATCACACCTGAAGGACTGAGGCGTATGAAACTCGTGGCATACAAAGCCATGGGGATTCCCATATCTCACCAACACTTAGAACTAGAGCATTTCCGCACAAATCAAGATAGCAACAATAATCCATTAGGTCCCGCCGAGACTAAGGTAAAAGAGAAGGCTCTAGCTTTCACTAGAAAATACATAGAGCAGATTGGCGGTATCTTATCGGGAGCCAAGTTGGTTGTTGAGAGTTCATCCTCCAAACAAACCCTATCTAGCAATAATATCATTTATCATGGCGGAACTTCTAGCGGTAAAACTCTCTTGGGTGTAGTGATTCTTAAAGAAGCTATTCCGCACAGTCACAATTATAACCTGGGATTTTATGATTGGGACGAACTAGTTGATACTTTAAGTAACTTTAATGAGCCCGATACTGTTCAAAGACTAGAACGAGAGATGAAGTCGAAGGATCTCATAGTGATTGATGGTGTTACAGTTGGTGGCGATGAATACAAAAAGCTCAACTCGTATTTTAGACAAAAGTTTGACGCGATTATTTCCGCTCGTCTCAGAAAAGGGCAGCCCTCAATTTGGACGACTTCTTGCTTCCCTAGCGATATGATGTCACAACTAGGTAATCAAGGCAAAGCATTTATCCGTGATGCATTTATTGTGCCGCTGCCGACGAGTGGTGACGAAACCGAGTTGAAGGAAATAGACTAAATGGCAAAACCTACAATCCCTCAAAATGAGCTTGAAGCTAAGATTTTGGGTGGGCTTATCAAGAATCCGCAATGTATGAGGTTAGCCATATCCAAGGGTTTGACCGAAGATGACTTTATCTCTATCTTTGAGACTTCAGGGATTCCCTTCTTTCACAATATCTTCAGGATGATCGCGGAACACTATAGTAAGTACAAAGAATTGATGACCAAAGAAGTTTTTCAGAATGAACTTACTAAGGTCAGAAAAGGCCAAGACAAAGAACCATTATCAGAGACCGAGATTGTTAATGCCAATAGAGCCTATTCTAGTAGTGTTAGCAAAGCATGTAAAGAAGAAGAATTCGAATATCTAGTAGATCAACTCAAGGATCAGAGTATTCTGCGGGATATCGGCTCACTGATTCCGTTGATTGATAAGACCACAAAGGAGAATTCTCCTAAAGATGCTTTGCAATTACTGGCGGATAAAATCTCTGATCTTGGAGTAGAAAAGCTTGATCAAGGAGATCAAGCTGTGGTTCTAAATGCTGCTGGGTCGGCTGATGAGATTTGGGGCGTACTAGCTGAGTATCACGCGAAAATCCGTGAGAAAGGCGGCATTATGACAGGTATTCCACAGATTGATATGGCTACTAAAGGCTTTCGAGATGGTCAATTTGTGGTTTATCTAGGAGAGTTAGGGAGTGGTAAGTCAACAGCCTTGCTTAATGTTGCCATCAATGCTCATCGGGGCGTGAGTTATGTAGATCCCCGTAGTGATAGCTACGAAAAACCTAAAGGCGCTAATGTTATCTTCTTCTCCTTTGAGATGCCAATGTGGCAGTGTTTGGCTAGGTACATGGCTTGTCAAACAGAAATTCCATATTGGCGCTACAAGGAAGGTGAATTCGATGAATACACATTCAAGCAAGCACAGGACTTCTTAAAGCGCCAACAAGACGAACAAGAGAATGCATTTGTGTTTGTTGATAAAGCTGATGGTTGTACCGTTGAATTGATTGACTATCAATGCCGTATGATGCAACAAAGCGGTTCGCCGCCCGATGTTATTATTGTTGATTATCTTGGTAATATGGGCCTTCAACGTAAAAGTGGCGATCTTCAAAAGTATCAGCAACTTGCTATTGCTACTGTTGATCTTCGCGCATATGGTCGTAAACACAAGATCCCTGTCTTAACTGCTCAGCAGATTAGTCGTGATGCGTTGAAGCAAAACCGAAAAACGCAGGACGAACATAAAGAGGAAGATGTTAGGTTCCGGCCCGAGGCAATTAGAGGGGCCATGGAAACTATGGAGTACGCGGATTGGGCCTTTGGTTTGGTACCTAAGTATATCGAGGTTTTGGAACAAAATCTCATGTGCTACCATCAGGTTAAGGGGCGAGATGGTAAGTGCAAACCATGTCGGGCGCTATACTTCCCCGAATGTTCTAAGATTGAAGGCATTGCCGATGATGACGAGGACACGGAAACTTACATCCACAATAATCCTCATACATTAGGTGATGGTGGCGATGAATTATTCGGTCCTAATTCTGCATTGACTAAAGCAGCGCAGAACTCATTACCGCTAGATTTAGCTAATTTAGATAGCGACTGGGATCTCTGATGCCCAATGAATACGACATTCTCTTTGAGCACTTCCAAGCGGAAGAGGCTGATAACCTCGGTCACATTTCTGATGAGATGGGGCAATATATCCTTGAGAAAGTCGCACTATATCAAATAGTAGAGTATCTTGGAATTGCTTGGGAGCATACAGATAAAGGTGACGAAGAGATCTATTACTGTCCTTTTCACAATGACACGGGATCTCCCAACCTGCATATCAATATGCGCAAAGAGTTTTACCATTGTTTTGCATGTCAAGCACAGGGCGGGAAGTATGGATTCGTTCGACAATATCTTAGCGAAGTAAAGCATAAGCCAAGCAATCGTCATGCGGTCCTTAATCTAATGGCAAAGGCTGGTGGCATCAAGGGCGTTGAAGCTATTGATATAATTGAAGCTAATGTCGAAGCCTACAATCGTCGTCAAGAAAGAGTTGAAGAAGACAGCATTAAAATAATGGGCATGAAACTAGAACAATATAGTCTGCTTCTTTCTAGCCTCATCTACGACTATATGGTTTCTTGCGAATGGGATCCACAAGAAGAAGCTTGGACGTTAGAACTGTACAAGCGTATGGATCAATGGATGGAAGATGAGGATGTAGAAAACCTAACCCGCCTTTTCGAGAATATAGATGAAGTTCTATATGAACGAAGGGAGAAATACACTAATGGAAAAATACAGCAAACTTGAAGCTTTGCGACAAAGTATCAAAGCCTGTAGCTTGTGTAATTTGCAAGCAGAGAATCAGAAGATTAGAAATCTCAATGCAATAGACGACATAATCGATGAGGACTATGGTTTGCCCGTACCGGGGTATGGATCTCCTTCAGCCCGTATTCTAATCTGTGGTGAGGCTCCTGGGCGCGACGAGGTACGGCAGGGGCTCCCCTTTGTCGGGCGGGCCGGGCAGCTTCTTAGGAACGTCCCGGAGG
>Ga0075012_10003745_pt1 | contig 14314 bp, 6 predicted proteins | sample All_14_2_FD_71474 | JGI IMG/M metagenome (GOLD analysis project Ga0075012, IMG submission 71474) | Freshwater microbial communities in response to fracking from Pennsylvania, USA - Allegheny Zone_MetaG_DW_15 | ecosystem: Environmental > Aquatic > Deep subsurface > Groundwater > Drilled... | reverse complement strand
GGATTCTATTATTGAAAATAAGTGTTTCAATCGTTTCAGTCTGCACATTTAATTGTTTTATAATTAAACCTCTACTAAATGAGAACAAAGCAGCATTTTTTTTATGTTTTTCTTATTGGAATTGTCGTTCAATTTTTTGCACTCAATTCCATTGCGCAAAGCAATTTGCCAGAATGTACCAGTGGTGCGCCTTTATTTATTGCAGACTTATCTGCAAATCCAACCGATTCGTACACAACACCAGAATTTATCAGACAAGCTGGTTGCTGTGGCGATAATGATCGTTTTGTCTCATTTTATGTAACCTTACATCCAGATGTGGCAATGTTCGAATTGGTGGTTGCACCAGGGTATGCCGATCCAATTGGTTCAGGTAACTATCAAATCATTTCTGGTGGAGATTTAACGAATCCAGGAACGTGTGGTCCACCAATTCCGGCAGGGGGACCAATTTGTATTACTGGTCCTGGTCCACACAAAATTTTGTACAGTAAACCTGGTGGAAATGCGATTAGCTATATTTTTAAACAAATTCCAAAGCCGATTTATCCTGCTAGTCAACCAACACGTTTAGGTTGTACACTTCCATTACCTATTTATGGATTGAACGATATTACAGTGAATGCTATTTCAAAAAGTGCCAATTGTGCTGCAAGTTTAAGTACTTGTAATACGTATTTATCGTGCACCAATTGTGAGACTCCTGTTTTTCAAGGAGGAGCCAATCCTACATATCCTTATACCATTACTTATGAAGTAACTGGAATTCCAAAAGCTGCGGCTTGTGGTACTTATTCAACAAGCGGAACATTTACGGTTACCGTTTATGATGCGTTAAATATTACTGCAACCCCTAATCCAGCTGCTTTTTGTACAGGTGGTCCTGGTGTAACTCTTACGGCAAATGCAACTGGGGGAGATGGTAATTATACCTATAGATGGTTAGATGGATCAGGAAATGTGGTTTCAAATTCAGTGTCTTACCTAGCAACAACCGAGGAGACATTTACCGCAGAAGTTGTGGATGGTTTAACAACCGCAACTTGTCCAGCTGATTATGTTTCTGTACCAGTTAATATTGGGAGTTTACCAGTAGTAAGTGCTGGACTTGATCAAGTTGTTTGTGCGACCAGCCCAGCAGTTTTTCTCACGGGAACAAGTTCAACGGGAACAGGTGTTTGGTCAGGAGGTGCAGGAACGTTTAGTCCAAGTGCTACAGCATTATTAACTACCTATACGCCAACAGCGGGAGAAATTAGTGCAGAATCAGTTACACTTACGTTTACCTCAACCGATGCAGGTTCTGGTTGTGCCAATACATCCGATCAGGTACTCGTTACAATTTCACCTTTGGTTAACGCCACTCCGGCGGCTTTGCCAATTGTTTGTTCTGGAGGAACAACTGCTATAAATGCAAATCCATCTGGAGGAACACCTGGATATACTTATTTTTGGAGCACAGGAGCAACTACGCCTTCTATTACAGCATCAGCAGGAACTTTTGAAGTTCAAGTAACCGATATTTATGGTTGTAAAGATCTTACTCCTATCACAATTGTTAATCCTACACCTGTTCTTCTTTCTATGTCAAGTACAAATACAAGTACAGATATAGCATGCGATGGAAGTGCTTCTGTTGCAGTTTCAGGAGGAATGGCTCCGTATTCTGTGTTATGGAGTAACGGAGAAACAACTTTAACAACAACTAATACGCTTTGCTACGGTGTTTACACAGTAACAGTAACTGATGCTTCAGGATGTGTAAATGTTGGAAGTGTTGTTGTCAACAAACCTTCTTGCTCACTTTTCAATGTAACTACTACTAGTACTGATGTTGATTGTTATGGCCAAACTACTGGAACAGCTCAATCATTCCCAGTAGGTGGAGCAGGAGGATACATTTATAATTGGAATTCAACTCCAGCACAAGCGACTCAAAATGCAATTGGATTAACTGCTGGAACATATACAGTGACAGTAACTGATGCATTAGGTTGTGTCGATGTGGCAAGTGCAGTTGTACTTCAACCAACGATTATTACAAATACGATGACGCATACCGATGTAACAACTATCGGTGGTTCTGATGGAACTGCAACTGCAAATCCATTAGGTGGTTCTCCAGGTTACTCGTACGTTTGGACACCAGGTGGACAAACTACTCAAACTGCAACGAATTTAAGTTCTGCTGTTGGAGGTGTTGTTTATTATGTTGATATCACAGATAACAATTCGTGTTTGAAGGAGGATAGTATTTTAATTAACCAACCTCCTTGTAATGATTTTACACTTGGTACAAATTTAACGCATGTAACGTGCAATGGACTATCAAATGGTGCTGCATCATTAGTTATTGCCAACGGAACTCCTTCATATTCTATTGTATGGTCTTCAGGAGAGTTAAATGTAATGAGTGTTTCTGGTTTGAATGCTGGAAATTATACAGTAACAGTGACAGATGCGTCAAACTGTACAACATTTGAAACATTTACAATTACGCAACCTACCCAATTATCAATTGGACTTGTACCAACAAATATTACATGTTATAATGATGGAAATGGAACAATTGATTTAACTGTTTCAGGTGGAACTTTCCCTTTCACTTATACATGGATGCAAGGATCTAAGATTATTGCAACACATGAAGATCTTACGAACTTGGAACCAGGAACTTATTCAGTAACTGTAGTAGATGCGAATGGTTGTTCAACTTCTGGAAGTGTTGGTATTACTCAGCCGGCACAGTTGAAACCGATTAATTCTTATGTTAATGTAAATTGTTTTGGTGAATCGAATGGTTCGATTGATGCAACACCAGTAGGAGGTACAACACCTTATACTTATGGGTGGACTGGACCAGGAAGTTTTTCAGCGAATACACAGGATATTAGCGGTTTAGAATTTGGTTTATATACATTGCATTTAACTGATGGAAATGCGTGTACGTACGATTTAGAAGTATATATCAGCCAACCTGATTTATTAGTGGCAACGCCTGTAATGTTGACGCAAGTCACTTGTGCTGGCGGATTAGATGGATCAATTGATTTATCTGTTTCTGGTGGAACAGCAGCTTATGGTTATGCTTGGACAGGTCCTTTAGGATTCACATCAATAGTTGAAGACCCGTCTGGATTAGTTGCAGGTACTTATAATATTACTGTAACTGATGCTCATTCATGTGTTGCAACGGCTTCTGTTAATGTAACAACTGTTTTGGATGTTACAAATCCAATTATAACATGTACTGGAAACCAAGCAGTGAACACTTCTTTAACTGCTTGTTCTTATACGGTATCTGGAACAGCATGGAACGCAACAGCGACAGATAATTGTTTAGTAAGCTCGGTTTTAGCAACATTAAGTGGAGCAACAACGGCGAGTGGTTTAACAACCCTAAACGGAGTCGCATTTAACCTTGGAACAACAACAGTTTTATGGACTGCTACAGATGGACTAGGAAATACCGCTACTTGCAGCTATGACGTTGTTGTAACAGATAATGTTTTACCTTCTATTTCTTCATGCGGTGCTGCAGGCAATCAAACAGTAAATGTTGATGCTGCTCAGTGTAACTATACACAAACTGGTACAGCATGGGATGCAACTGCTACAGATAATTGTACGGTTAGTACAATCGTAGCGACGTTGAGTGGTGCAACAACAGCAAGTGGATTAACAACTTTAGCTGGAGTAGACTTAAACTTAGGAACAACAACAGTTCTTTGGACTGTAACAGATGGTGTTGGAAATATTTCAACATGTACATTCAATGTAACAGTTGTAGATAATATTTTACCATCAATTACATCTTGTGGTGCTGCAGGTAACCAAACAGTGAATGTTGATGCTGCTCAGTGTAACTTTACACAAACAGGAACAGCATGGAATGCGACAGCAACTGATAACTGTACGGTAAGTACAATCATTGCTAGCTTGAGTGGAGCGACATCAGCGAGTGGTTTAACAACTTTAGCAGGAGTTGACTTCAACTTAGGAACAACAACAGTTCTTTGGACAGTGACAGATGTTGTTGGAAATATTTCCACATGTACATTTAATGTAACAGTAATCGATAATATTTTACCAACTATTACTTCTTGTGGTGCAGCTGGAAACCAAACAGTCAATGTTGATGCTGCTCAGTGTAACTTTACACAAACAGGAACTGCATGGAACGCAACGGCAACTGATAATTGTACAGTTAGTACAATCGTTGCAACTTTGAGTGGAGCAACAACAGCGAGTGGATTAACAACTTTAGCTGGAGTTGATTTCAACTTAGGAGTTACAACTGTGCTTTGGTCGGTGACAGATGGATCTGGAAATACCTCGACATGTACCTTCACTGTAACAGTTGTCGATAATATCTTACCAGCAATTACATCTTGTGGAGCTGCAGGTAATCAAACAGTAAATGTTGATGCTGCTCAGTGTAACTTTACACAAACAGGAACAGCATGGAACGCAACAGCAACTGATAACTGTACAGTAAGTACAATCGTTGCAACCTTAAGCGGAGCAACAACAGCGAGTGGTTTAACAACTTTAGCTGGAGTTGATTTCAACTTAGGAACAACAACTGTTCTTTGGACAGCAACAGACGGATCTGGAAATACATCTACATGTACATTTAACGTAACGGTTGTAGATAATATCTTACCATCAATTACTTCTTGTGGTGCAGCTGGTAACCAAACAGTGAATGTCGATGCTGCTCAGTGTAACTATACACAAGCTGGAAATGCATGGAACGCAACAGCAACTGATAACTGTACGGTAAGTACAATCGTTGCAACTTTGAGCGGTGCAACTACAGCGAGTGGTTTAACTACGTTAGCTGGAGTTGATTTTAACTTAGGAACAACAACAGTTCTTTGGACAGTAACAGATGGATCTGGAAACACATCTACATGTACATTTGATGTAACAGTAGTAGATAATATTTTACCATCAATTACATCTTGTGGAGCTTCTGGTAACCAAACAGTGAATGTTGATGCTGCTCAGTGTAACTTTACACAAACAGGAACGGCATGGAATGCAACAGCAACTGATAATTGCACAGTAAGTACAATCGTTGCAACCTTGAGTGGAGCAACAACAGCAAGTGGATTAACAACGTTAGCTGGAGTTGATTTCAACTTAGGAACAACAACCGTTCTTTGGACAGTTACTGATGGATCAGGAAATACATCTACATGTACATTTAACGTAACTGTTGTAGATAATATCTTACCGTCAATTACATCTTGTGGAGCTGCTGGTAACCAAACAGTAAATGTTGATGCCGCTCAGTGTAACTTTACACAAACAGGAACAGCATGGAACGCAACAGCAACTGATAATTGTACAGTAAGCACAATCGTTGCAACTTTGAGTGGAGCAACAACAGCAAGTGGATTAACAACGTTAGCTGGAGTTGATTTCAACTTAGGAACAACAACAGTTCTTTGGACTGTTACGGATGGTTCAGGAAATACATCTACATGTACATTTAATGTAACTGTTTTAGACAATATCTTACCATCAATTACATCTTGTGGAGCAGCTGGAAATCAAACAGTAAATGTTGATGCCGCTCAGTGTAACTTTACACAAACAGGAACTGCATGGAACGCAACAGCAACTGATAACTGTACAATAAGTACAATCGTTGCAACTTTGAGTGGGGCAACAACAGCGAGTGGTTTAACAACTTTAGCTGGAGTTGACTTTAACTTAGGAACAACAACGGTTCTTTGGACAGTAACAGATGGATCAGGAAATACATCTACTTGTACATTTGATGTAACAGTTGTTGATAATATCAATCCTACAATCTTATCATGTGGAGCAACAGGTGCTCAAGTTGTAAGTTCAGATTTGGGTGTTTGTACTTTTACACAAACAGCTAATTCATGGGATGCGATTGCCTCTGATAATTGCACTGTAGGTTCAATTTCTTATACCTTATCTGGTGCAACAACTGGAAGCGGAACAAGCTTAGCTGGTGTAACATTCAATTCAGGAATTACAACAGTTTTATGGACCGTAGTTGATGGGTCATTGAACACATCTACTTGTACTTTTACTGTGGAAGTTGAAGATAATCAATCACCGATTATTTCAGGATGTCCATCAAATATAACAGTAGGTACAGATAATGGTGACTGTGGTGCAATAGTTAACTGGAGTGTTCCAACATTCACAGATAATTGTGGAGCAGTAATTACATCGAATTACAATTCAGGTGATTTCTTTGCAACTGGAACAACAACTGTTATTTATACAGTAACGGATGGTGCAGGAAATATTTCAATCTGTTCATTTACAGTAACTGTGAATGATGATGAGTTACCAAGTTTAACTTGTCCTTCACCGATTTCAAGTTGTGATCCTTTTGTAGTGTACCCAGCACCAACTTATGGTGATAACTGCGGTATCTTATCGACTATTCAAACTGCAGGTTTACCGAGTGGTGTGAATTTCCCAGTTGGAACGATAGTTAATGCGTATCAAACAACAGATATCCATGGAAATGTTTCGACATGTACATTCAGTGTAACTATTTTCTCACTTCCTGTCGCATCGACTGACGTAACGGATGTTTCATGCTTCGGATTGAATAATGGTGAAATTGATTTAACAATTACATCTGGAACAGCGCCATATGGTTATTCTTGGAGTAACTCACAAAGTTCAGAAGATTTGATTGGTCTAGCACCAGGAACATATTCAGTTAGTGTCACAGATGATAATGGTTGTTCAACAACAGCATCTGCAACTGTTGCACAGCCAGAATTACTTGAGCTTTCAGCGGAAGACAATCCAGTAAATTGTTTTAATGGATCAGATGGATCAATTGATATTACTGTTACAGGCGGAATTTCACCATATACATATACATGGAGTAATGGAGCTACATCTGAAGATGTAAGCGGTTTATCAGCTGGTGATTATGATGTTTTAGTAACGGATTTCAATGGTTGTGAGATTACTTATATGACGACAATCACTGAGCCAGATTCACTTATGATTTCTGCAACAGTTTTCAATGCGAATTGTGGTTCAGCAACAGGAACAATTTCAGTTCAAGTTACAGGAGGGAATGCTCCTTACGATTTTGATTGGTCGAATGGAACAACTGAAATGAGTTTATACAATGTTGTTGCTGGAACTTATACCTTAATCGTGACAGATGCTGAAAATTGCTCGAACACTTTTACAGGAACAATTACTTCTACTTCAACTCTAGATGCTTCTTTAGTGATTAAAGATGCTAAATGTTACGGTCAAAATTCAGGTACTATTCAAGCAATTGTTACAAGTGGATATGCTCCGTTTACATATGATTGGTCAGATGGACAATTGAGTCCAACGGCGACAGATTTACTTGCAGGTTCATACAGTGTAATTATTACAGATATGTTTGGTTGTCAAGTTACCTTAAATGGAACAGTTGATCAGCCTGATTCACTATACGCAATCGTAACAAGTTCTCTTTACGTTGGTGGTTATAATGTGAGCACGAACAATGGTTCAGATGGGTATTTGAATACGCAGGTATTTGGAGGAACAGCACCTTACAGTTTTGATTGGACGGGTCCTTCAAATTTCACTTCAACGAATCAAAATCTAGTGAATTTAGAAGCTGGTGCTTATGCATTAATCCTTACAGATGATAATGGATGTACCTTCTCAACTTCAACACGACTAGTTGAGCCAACAGTACTTGAAATGCCAAATGGTTATTCTCCGAATGGTGATGGCGACAATGAAACATTTGTAGTTCATGGTATTGATGCCTATCCAAACAATGAAATAGTGGTGTATAACCGTTGGGGTAATATCGTTTACAAAAAGGCGAATTACGCGAATGAATGGGCTGGAGACAACACTGTTGGAGAAGCTCTTCCTGATGGAACCTACTTCGTAATACTGACAGTTGTAGCAGGAGAAGAGGAAATCACATTGAAAGGATACGTTGATTTAAGAAGATAATTAAGAGATTTAAAAGATAAGAACGATGAAAAAGTTAATCATAATTATTGCCGCATTCGGATTTTTTACCCCGCAATTGAAAGCGCAACAAGATCCAATGTTAAGCCAATACATGTTCAATGGCTTGTATTTAAATCCAGCTTATGCAGGATCACACAAATATTGGTCATCGACATTGAGTTACCGAAATCAATGGGTTGGTTTTGACGGTGCACCATCAACTGCTATTGCAGCGGTTGATGGGCCAATACCTGGTAAAAACATGGGTTTAGGTTTGATTCTAATGCATGATCAAATTGGTGTTACCAAGCAGAACACAGCGATTTTGAATTATTCATATCAAATCCGAACAGGGGAGAAGTCAAAATTAGCCTTGGGTATCAACGCTGGTGTATCTCAATTTAGTGCAAAGCTGACAAGTTTGACTGTTTGGGATGAAGATCAGGTATTTCAAAATGATTTGACAAGTAAAATGCTTCCAAGATTTGGAGTAGGAGCTTATCATTACAGCAAGAAACACTATGTTGGTTTTTCAATTCCTACGCTTTTTGCCTATCAGAAAGGAATGGACTTCAACTTTGACTTAAGTAGAGCTACCTTCTTGAGAAGACATTATTTGTTGACAGCAGGATATGTGTTTGATACGTCGAAAGATATTAAAATCAAACCATCAGTTTTACTGAAATATGTTCAAAATGCGCCGCTTGAGGCAGATATCAATTTAAGCACAGTATATAAAGACATGTTTTGGGTTGGAGCTTCTTATCGAACTGGTGATGCCGTCGCAATCATTCTTGAGTATCAAGCGAATTCATTTTTTAGAATTGGTTATGCGTATGATATTACCTTCTCAAAACTTCGAAATTATTCCGGTGGTTCACATGAAATCATGATAGGGATGGATTTTGGAAAAGATTTAGTTAAAGTAAAAACACCTCGATACTTTTAAAAAATAGCCGTATGAATCAATTATTAGTCAAAGCAAGCTTTATTGGGATTTTAGCGCTTGGTATAACATCATGTACGAATTTTCACATACGAAAAGGGGATAATTATTATGAAAACTTAGCTTATCATAATTCTATCGATCAATATGAGAAGGTGTACCCAGAAAAAAATATCGATAGGGTAGAATTAAAGCTAGCAGAATCCTACTTCAAAACAGGAAAGCTGGATTCTTCTGGGCAAATTTATAAACGTGCTGTCGAAAGAGAGAATTGTGCACCAGTAACTTATTTTAATTATGCACGTGTTTTGATGGCCAATGGCAAACACAATGATGCCGCAACGTATTTGAAAAAGTACCTTCAAATGAATAGTTCGGATTTAGTGGCAGAAATGTTATTGTCTTCTTGTAATTCAATTGGACAGCGCTTCAGAGATACTACCTTGTTTGAGTTGAAACCAATTTTAGAGGATCAGTTTGTGAATTCATTCAGTTTGTTAGAGTATCAGAATGGGGCAATTTTTAATGCCGACAAAGAGGTGCATTCTGGACGAAAAACAGCGGCATGGACAGGTAATTCATATCTTGAATTATACACCATGCAAAAAGATGAAGAGGGCAATTGGTTGTCACCAGAACTATTGAAAGGTGATGTAAATGGCCGTTTTCATGAAGGTCCGGCTACTTTTTCACCTGATGGCAATACAATCTATTTTACGAGAAGTAATTATTTTAAACGTAAAATGGTTGTGAATGAATCAGCTGAGAATAACTTAAAGATTTTTCAAGCAAAGTTGGTCGACGGAAAATGGAAAAATTTAGTGGAGTTTCCATACAACAGTGATGATTATTCTGTTGGACATCCAGCATTATCTTCTGATGGTAAAACCATGTATTTTGTTTCTGATATGCCAGGTGGATTCGGTGGTTCAGATATTTACAAATCTAAATGGGAAAACAATGCTTGGAGCAAACCTGAAAATTTAGGAATTGAAGTGAATACGAATGGCAATGAAATGTTCCCTTATTTTCATTCAGATGGTGCATTGTATTTTTCATCAGATGCCCACAACACGATGGGAGGATTGGATGTTTTTATCACTTATTTCAATGGAACGAAGTGGGCAAAGCCTGAAAACTTGAATTATCCATTGAATTCAATAAAAGATGATTTTGGTTTTTCTTTGAATAAAGATGAAACGAAAGGTTTTGTTTCATCATCTCGTACGAATGTCGATAAAATGTATTCATTTGATAAAAAGCCACCAACATTTAATTTATTGGGAATTGCACGAGAGAAAGGGACGAATATACCAGTTGCAGGAGTGATAGTTGAAGTAACAAATACCTTAACTGGTCAAGTAACAAGTATGACAAGTGATGCAAAAGGAAACTTTAAGTTGAAATTGGCACCGGAGGCAAATTATGATTTGTACTGTACGAAGTTTGGTTGTTTCTCCAAAACGGATAAAATCTCAACGGTGGGCTTAAAGTATTCGGAAGATTTCTTTGCTGATTTTGAGGTGGAACCGATTGTAATCGATAAACCAATTGTTTTGGAAAATATTTATTATGATTTTGACAAATGGGAAATTCGTGCAGATGCTGCAATTGAATTAGATAAATTGGTTAGAATTCTGAATGATAATCCAACGATTGAAATTGAAATGGGTTCACACACTGATACACGAGGTATAGATCAATATAACTTAGTGTTGTCCGACAAAAGAGCCATGGCAGCAGTGAAATACTTGATCTCTCGAGGAATTGATGCATCACGTTTAACTTTCAAAGGATATGGTGAAAAAGTTTTAGTGAATGGTTGTAAGAATGGTGTAACATGTTCTGAAGAAGATCATCAAAAGAACCGAAGAACCGAATTTAAGGTAACGAAGATTCGTAAATAGGAGCGTCTTATTTTTGAAAAGGGGTTCAAGTTAGTTCTTGAACCTCTTTTTTTGGTACTAATAGAAATAAAAAATCCCTAATCAACGAATGACTAGGGATTTTTATATAAGTGGTTTGTATTATTTTGCCATTACTTTAGGAGCAGCTGCTAAAATTGAAGCATCTGTTTCAGCGGCGAATTTTTCAAAGTTCTTAACGAATTTACCAGCAAGATTGTTTGCCGTTTCATCGTAAGCATTTTTATCTGCCCAAGTACCACGTGGATTAAGGATTTCAGTTGGAACTCCTTCACATGATGTTGGGATAGCTAAATCAAAAATTGGTAAGTTGTCGAAAGCAACATCTTTTAATTTTCCTGTTAAAGCAGCCGTAATCATTGCACGAGTGTAAGAAAGTTTCATTCGACTTCCAACACCATAAGAACCACCTGACCAGCCTGTGTTAATTAACCAAACATTGATATCCGTACCATGTAATTTATCACCCAATAACTTCGCATATTTAGCAGGATGTAATGGCAAGAATGCCGCACCAAAACAAGCAGAGAATGTAGTTGTTGGTTCAGTAATTCCAACCTCAGTTCCAGCAACTTTTGCAGTATACCCTGACATGAAATGATACATTGCTTGCTCTTTCGTTAATTTTGAAATTGGAGGCAATACACCGAATGCATCTGCTGTTAAGAAGAAAATATTTTTTGGAGCATTTCCAATAGAAGGCTCTGCAATATTGTCAATATAGTTAATTGGATAAGAAACACGTGTGTTTTCTGTAATTGAACCATCTGTGTAATCAGGTGTTGAAGTACCATCAATGAATCCAATATTTTCTAAGATAGATCCAAACTTGATAGCATCATAAATTTGTGGTTCTTTTTCACGAGACAAATCGATTGTCTTCGCATAACATCCGCCTTCAAAGTTGAAAACTGAATCATCTGCCCAACCATGCTCATCATCACCAATTAAACGACGATTCTCGTCAGATGATAAAGTTGTTTTACCTGTTCCTGATAAACCAAAGAAAATAGCAGTATCGTGTTCTTCATTCCCAATGTTTGCAGAACAGTGCATTGAAAGAACATTCTTTTCGTGAGGTAGAATATAATTCAATACCGAGAAAATTCCTTTTTTAATCTCACCAGTATAACCTGTTCCACCAATTAGGATGATTTTCTTTGTGAAATTTAAAATAGCAAAATTGTGTTGACGTGTACCATCTAATTCTGGGTCAGCCAAGAATCCAGGTGCACATACAATATGCCAATCAGCAGTAAAGTCCTCAACTTCAGCATCAGTTGGACGCAAAAACATATTGTAAGCAAACATGTTTGACCAAGGAAACTCAGTTACTACACGAATGTTCATTTTATAACTCGGGTCAGCACATGCATATGCATCACGCACATAAACATCCTTTCCAGTCAAATAAGCACTTACACGATTGTAAAGCGCATCAAATTTTTCAGGTGTAAATTTGATATTGATATCTCCCCACCAAACTGAATTTTCAGTTTTCTCATCACAAACGACAAAACGATCTTTTGGAGAACGACCTGTAAACTCTCCTGTTTCCACTGCAATAGCTCCAGTGTCTGTTAATACACCTTGACCACTAATGATAGTGTCTTCAACTAGTTCTGCAGGAGTAAGATTCCAGAATTGATTTCCTAGATTTTTTAATCCGATTGATGCACTTAAATCGGCATTTTTGCCATGTTTACCAAATACGCTCATACGTTATTAATTTTCAGCTGACGCTTTATTTTGTGTGTGCAAAATTAGCGCAAGTATCTATAATGAACGCGATTTTTGTGTGAAAATTTCCCACAATTTAAGACGCTTTGTTAACAAAATGAGAAATTAATCCACCAAATCTATTAAGGCATCAATCGCCATGGAGATGTTTTTACGAACTTCTAGCAGCGACGCTTCCATCATATAGCAAGGTGCACTTACGATTTTATTCTTTTTATCGATATCGATTTCAACAATTGTTTTCATGTCGACATGAACACCTGTTGCTTGAAGTCCAGCTGAAAAACTATTGATATCGTAAGGAGAATCTTCCATATTTGAACCGATGGTCATTTGAGCAGTTATCGCAGAACCTTCAAGTGCTTTTGCTACAACTACTGGACTCACGCAGAGAGCTGCGATGGGCTTGCCGACATTTACCATGTTTACAATCAGCAATTTTACCTTAGCATCTATTTCACCTTCGGGACCCGAAAAAGCCCATTTCGTGAAGTTTTTAGCACTTCCGAATCCACCTGGAATAACTAAAGCGTCAATATCCGCCGGGGCGATAGTTGATATTTCATGTATTTTACCTCTAGCGATACGAGCAGCCTCAACAAGCATATTTCGCTGATCGTTCATTACTTCACCATTTAAGTGGTTGACAACATGATATTGAGGTTGATCGATGGAAATACAAACAACTTCTGCACCTCTTTCCTCAATGGCTAGCATGGTTAAAACGGCTTCTTGAATTTCAACACCATCATAAACTCCGCAACCGGAAAGTAAAACACCAATTTTCATTGTATTTAAAAGATATTAATTGAGAATAATTTAGTTGTTAGTATAGATGTAATCAATTTTTTTATTCCAAGCATCTATAACTAATTGAGTTTTTTTTCCTTCTACTTTTTGTGCGGCTAACGCAGTGATATCTACTTCAAGTGTGACCTTTTTATCTTCTTTACATTGATCATTATTTGAAATATGTACCAATTGAACGGTTCGAATTGGTTGAAGGGAAGCAGCAGGGATTGGCAAACCGATCATTTTAAATGAATGCTCAGCACAACCACCAATATAGCTGATTTCTAAAATCATTTTGTTTCCTTCAATACTTAGTTCATTCACAACAAAGTTTTCTGAATTAACAGGGTCTTTTTCACCTAGAACAGCTGTAATAGCAAGTGATCTTGGACTTTTGACTTTTTCTATTTTTGGACTAGTTGAAGTTGATACTTCTTTTTGAAGTTTACAACTGGTTATTAATAATAAGACAAGCAATACAGTAGATAATTTCATTCAATATTATTTAGTCAATTATTCAAATGTATATTCAATTCGGTCTTTCCAACCTCCAAGCGTCAAGTATATAACGCTTCCTGCTTCATGCTTATAAGCCAAATCAGAAATGTCAAATTCAAGCGTTCGTTCTTCCATTTTTTTACATTCATCACCATTCGCGTTATGAACTAGTTTAATAGCACGAATAGGAGGAAGGGATTTTGAGATGTTAGCAGATCCTAAAAGTTGAAAATCATGGGTTTTACAACCACCACTATAACTTACTTTGATAAATAAAGTATTTCCTTTTAGTGTTACATCTGAAATGTGAATGATATCACTTGGTGTTTCAATGTCGCCGATTGTAGCTTTAAGCATAGTTTCTGAATTCGTTTCAATTTTTGAATTCTTAGCATTTTTGTGCGATTTACAACTGAAAATCAACAAT
>Ga0075012_10003740_pt1 | contig 14318 bp, 10 predicted proteins | sample All_14_2_FD_71474 | JGI IMG/M metagenome (GOLD analysis project Ga0075012, IMG submission 71474) | Freshwater microbial communities in response to fracking from Pennsylvania, USA - Allegheny Zone_MetaG_DW_15 | ecosystem: Environmental > Aquatic > Deep subsurface > Groundwater > Drilled... | reverse complement strand
AGTCGTTCTGATCGATGCAGATCTTCGCCGCCCACGTGTCCATCGATTCCTCAATTTGCAAAATCATGCAGGGTTGAGTGATCTATTCCGCGGTTCAGCTGAATTTGAAGATGTTCTTCAGAAACTCGAGGATGGTGTCGATATATCGGTAATTACTAGTGGAAGTTTGCCGCCCAATCCTACTGAGCTTTTAGCATCTGCAAAAATGGAGCAGATTTTGGAGGAAGCGGGGAGGAGGGCAGATGTTGTTATTGTGGACAGTCCGCCTACGATCGTAGCGGATGTTCAGGTTCTATCGACCAAGGTTGATGGTGTCTTGGTTATTATCCAGCCAGGACAAACACAATCCACCCCGGCACTTGCCATGTTGGAACAGTTGCAACGTGCAAATGCTCCAATCATTGGTGCCGTATTAAATCGTATTCCTCGAAACCGTGCGGATTACTATGGTGGATATTATCACTACTCACCCTACTACTCAGGATACCATCATTATGTAGAGGATGAAAAAAACCTGGGTCAGAAAGATAAACTATTTGGTAAGTTATTCTCATTTAATCCAAACCGCAATAAGGAAAATAAGGTGAAAGCGGAGCCAAACCTCTTTGAAAAATGAACCGATCCCTGTCTTTTAATGCGTGTTTATGAGTGAAAATTCCCAGTTACCGGTTTCACGGATGGGAATTCGATGCCCTTACTTGGGACTGCATGATGATGCAAAGACATCCCTTGCATATCCATCTCCCTGGAATCATTGTCATCGAATAAACCCTTCTTCAGCGGTATCCGTCTCGCATCAAACGAATGCCTGTCTTAATGAGAAACATAAACAATGTGAGGTTTATTGTTCAAATACACCTAAAGAATTGCCACGAAACCTGCGTGCGACATTTAGTCCAGTTGAAAGGAAAGCAACATCTGGAAATGTAGTATTTGGGGTTTTAATCGGTCTATTGTTGGTTGGTCTTTTTTCAGTTCTGATTGGGGGGCAATGGAGCATGGATAGTTCTTTGTCCAACGATGATTTGGAGACCTCCACCAACACATTAGCGAGTAATGAACCTGATAATTTGTCACCTGCCGCATCTCCAATTGACACAGGAATGCCGGATACAACTCGTGTAGCATCACGAGTTTGCGGACATGAATTGGATGTTGTCTTTGGAGATGAAGATCGTTTTATTCTCCATCGGATCGCAATAGGGGAAAATCTTGATCTGTATGCAAACAGGTTTCAAACCTCAACGAATGCCATATTGTATATTAACTATGAGATGCAAATGCCGGTATGGGAAAATGCGGTCATTGTGATCCCGGTTGGCATCACTGTGGGGGTTGGGTTTCCCTTTTTTGAGACATTTGAACAGGAAAGTATCAAAATTTCTGTGGATGAATTGGCTAAACAATTAAATACAGATGTGCAACTATTCCGTAGATATAACGGTTTTGATGAAACCTGTTCGGAATTTTCAGGTTGGATATTGATACCACATGAAAGAAACAATCCTTGAGAAATCAAAATGTTGCATGTGTTATTTGTGTGTACTGGTAATTTATATCGCTCTCCTCTGGCAGCTGCATATTTTCGTATGAAATTAAAACATGCTGATCTGCTGCAAGATTATGTTGTTGGTAGTGCCGGGACCTGGGCTGCTTCCGGGTTGCCAGCTCCCCCCCAATTATTAAGATATTCGCGTTCCCACGGTATTGATATCAGCGGGCATAGTACTCGTGAAGTCGATCGTGACCTGTTATTCGCTCAAAATCTTGTCATCGTTATGGAACGAGGACATCGTGAAGCATTAATTACTGAATTTGCAGGGTTGGACAAAAGGATAATTCTGCTTTCCGAGATCATCGATAAGATGACGTACGATATTCCAGATCCTGCGAGAAACATGTGGAGTTTTGAACAGATCGCTGATGATTTGATTGCAATGATAGATCGGGGTTTTCAGGAAATCTGTGATTTGGCAAATGAAGAAAAATAGGCTTATTTCCGGGGCTTTTGTATGACTCAAATCCAAATGGATATTGAGAATTTGAAATTTATTCTCGAGAACATGCATACTCCAGAAAAACTGGATGGGCATCCCTGGCTATCTTCCTTGTTGGTTAAGGATTTTCTTGAAAGGCATCCTGAACAACCTGGCAATCCTCCAGGGATGCAATTAGTTAAGGCACTTGGTGAATTGTTTTCCACAACCCAACCTGGTTCACCGCCGCGTATAGGAAAGCGGCTTGATACACGATGGGGCGAGTATGGGCTTTTATCTGCACTTTATTTTGTTCCATGCCAGAATGGTCATTTGCCTCCAACTTCGCTCCGGGAAGCATGCGGATTGATTGATGAATCGATCTTGATACAGGTATTTGGTTCAACATCTTACATTCCAATTGAAGATGTTGAAAAATATAAACTGGTGGAGAATGAGTCTCAAATCATACCAGTAAGTACATTAAGTGACTGGCATCGAAAGGGACTTCAAAGACTGGTTAATGCAATTAATTTTCGTGAGAATTATTTGCAGAATAGAGCTCCGTCCAGGGAATTGAAAAAAAACAAAAGAATGCGACAGACGCCGCAATATAAACCCTACCAGCGAATTCTTTTCACGGTATTAACGATCCTGGTATTGGGGGTGTTGATATTGTGGGGTGTCTGGAAGGGGCAGCGCATCTTTAAAATTTCACGAGAATTAATGAGTGATGTTGCAGGGCTTCAAGGTTTGATGGCATTACCTTCTCTGAATGCCTTTGAAGAATCCAGTGGTTTGCTAGTGAAGACAAGGGAGGATCTGGATCTCCTTCAACAGGAGGTCAAACCGTTTATTTGGCTAGGACCCTATTTGAACTGGGTACCGGTGTATGGGGGGGATTTGGCATCCAGTGGCATGCTCTTGAAACTGGCTGATCGGCTATTGGCGAGTGCGGAACATACCCATGCAGCACTTCAACCCATGGTTGATGCAGCAACAAACAGTACGAAACTTGACCCAATTGAAATGAACAAGTTCTTAAGAGATGCCCAGCCGGAAATGTTGTTGGCACAGGAAGCATTTTTTGAGGCGAAACAATTAAGAACCGAAATTCAGGTGGACAATTTATCAGAAACAAGCAGAGCCTTAATCCAAAACAAGCTGGATCCCGTCATGCCTTTGTTGGAGGATGGCTTTTCCATTGTCACCTCGTTGCCGGACATATTGGGCGATTCAGGCGAGGGACCAAAAACCTATTTGATCCTGGCGCAAAACGAAGATGAACTCCGCCCTACCGGTGGATTTATCACTGCTGTCGGGAAAGTAGTGCTTATTGGTGGAAAGATAGCTGGTATGGAGTTCTATGACTCAGGCAGTGTCGATAACTGGGAGCGTCCATATCCGCTTGCCCCCTGGCAATTGGAGCAATACATGAACAGCCGGGTTTTGGTCTTGCGGGATTCGAACTGGTTTACGGATTTTCCGACTTCAGCATTGTATGCAGAGTCCTTATATGCTTATCATCAATCTCATTCTGTGGATGGGGTCATAGCGATTGATCAGCAAATGTTGGTAATCCTCTTAAGTGCGATTGGACCGATCAATGTTCAAGGTGCTTCAGAACCGATAACATCAGATAATGTGATCAATTACATGAGATCTGCCAAGGTCACACCTGCTGGAGAACCCATACCTGAGGGTTGGACCCGGAAAGGCTTTATTGAAAATATTGCCCGTGCAGTGGTGGAGAGGATATATTCAGGCGATATTTCCTGGACAGAATTAGGGAGAGCTCTTTTGAGGGGGTTGGATGAGCGCCACATATTATTAAGTATGGATAATGCGGCTATTTCTGAGTTACTTGACAGGCGTGGGTGGAATGGATCTTTAAAAGCAGTTCATGGTGACTTTTTAATGTTGGTCGATTCGAACATAGGATTCAATAAAACAAATGCGTTGGTGGATGTTAACTTGTCCTATGATGTTGACCTTACTGATCTTGATCAACCCGTGGGTGATTTGATCGTTAATCATAAAAATAAGTCTTCCAGAGATGTGAAATGTGATCAATGGGGGGCGGAACGGCTTGAGGGGGAGGAGTCCTATCCGATCAATGCCTGTTATTGGAATTATATGCGTATCTATCTTCCACATGGTACAAAACTTTTGGATGCCAATCCTCAGAGCATTCCCAATGAGTGGATGATCCTTGGACGAGGACAGAGCGGAAGAGTGGATATGTTGGAGGAGGAGTGGGAGGAAGGACAGGCATTTGGCACGTTGATGGTTGTGCCGGGAGATTCATCCATCAGCTTGGGATTTTCCTTTGCCCTGCCTAAAACCATCATTCAGGAAGATCCACTTCGCGGATTATATACATATGACCTAACCATCAAGAAACAACCTGGGACCTCTGCCATTCCAATCACCATCCGAATCCACCTTCCACAATCTGTAACACTTGAATCTGTGCCACAGGAGTCTATTGTCCAGAATAATGATATTCTGATTCAAACCGACTTGCGTGTTGACAGACAGATTCAAGTTGTATTCTCCCAAAAATAAAGTCGGACGAAATCCGTATGATGGTTACTTAACCATCATGGTAGTATGACGAAACTAATTGGAGGAACCATGCAAAAAATAGTTCGTTTCTTGATTTCTGGTGCTTTAATTATTGGACTAATGTTGGTAGTGATTAACCAGGTCGGATTTGCACAAGGTGAAGTCAAAACTGGGCAACAATCAACAAACCTAAGTGGTGAACCAAGCTTTAATCTAGATGATGATGAACCAGGCAGCGTCAAACCACCTTCAGGTAAACCTACTCTGATCACATCTCCCGGAACATATTCCATTGGGGGGGTCTGTGTTCTCAATATAAAATCCCTTGGGAAAGATGTTACTGTATCCGTTAAGTTCAAGGGGAAAAATGTTGTTGGAAACATCCCTGACGGATGGCGATTCCTAGCGGGTGTCTGTCATGTTACTTTTTTGGTTAAAAATAAGCCCGTATCGCAAGTTTCCTCCTCCCAAGCGGGTGCCGAGCTCTGTTTTGCATCCATACCCAATGCCTCGGGGCTTATTCGTTTGAATACTGGAAAAAATGATTGGAATACTTTGGGCACACTAACTGAAAATGGATTAAGTTGTAGCCAGGCATCCACTTCGGGTGATTATCTGCTTGCTGAAAGCGACTGAGGTTCCTTTTCCATTCCCCGGGGTAAGGGTGGATAACCACCAAAAGTGGCAGGGATGAATAACGATACAAATAACGAAGGAGTAGATATTGATCTATTCCTTCGTTATTTGTTTAATGGTGAGATGCAACATATAAAGATCCATTCGAACCTTCTCGTAGGTTGTATCATATTTGGCATTTATTTAGCTACCATCGCACCTGGATTGTCATGGGCAAATTATGGTTCGGATGGAGGGGATTTGATTAGTGCTGCCTATACAGGGGGAATTCCGCATCCAACTGGCTACCCGGTCTATATTATTTTTGCTGCGATCTTCCAGAAATTACCATTTGGGTCCCTTGCCTTTCGTACGAACCTATTATCCGCCTGTGCAATGACCCTAACAGCAATGTTGATAAAAAATATTGTCGAACGAGCGACAAACAATTGGTTTTCAGGGGTGGTGTCCTCATTTGTGTTTGCATGGTATCCACTTGTTTGGTCACAAGCAATTATTACAGAAGTATATGGGCTGCACTCTGTCTTCTTTGCCATCTTGATTTATCTTTTGTTGCGTCCGAAACCCGTTGACGGGAAAGTGGGCTTTGTTTTAGGACTATCGATTGGGAATCATCTTACCTCCTTGTTGCTTGTCCCAGGAATACTTCTAGTATGGCTTAGTGATTGGCATGTGGGGGGGGCAAGTGCGAACGCAAAAATGATATTGGCGTCTTTTGTAAATAAGATCAAAAACCTTGGCTACATGTTCTTGGGTATGATTCTAGGACTTACACCATACTTTTTGCTGCCAATTCGATCATTGTCTTCTGCGCCGATCGTATGGGGAGATTCGTCCACCTTGGAGGGATTTCTTTGGATGGTTTCCGGGCAGATGTATCAAGAAAATCTGTTACCGATCTTGTTGGAATTTCCCAGTGACGGACCGTTGGAAATGATTGGATTGTCGGTTAAATTTGGTTTTCTTGGCATTCCTTTGATTTTGGCGGGCATCCTGCCTCTTTTGAGAAATAGATCACTTGCGTGGATTACTTTGACTTCATCCATCATTTTTTCAATCTTTTCATTGAAATACGGTGTGGTTGATGCCCATGTGTATTTGATACCGGTGGTTGTAGTATTGGCAATCTGGTTTGGGCTGGGAGTTTCAGAGATCATGACCATTGCCAAAAGAGTTGGAATGCAATGGGTACCAAGGTTGATAGGTATTGTTTTAATTCTTGGTAGCATTAGTCACTTAATTCAACACTGGAATCAGGTGGATGCTTCCCGGGATGTGAGGGCGGAGGAATTTGGAATGGTGGTCTTAAAAGCTCTACCTGCCCACGCGTTGGTTATTACAAATGGAGATCGCAGTACGTTTGCCCTCTGGTATTTTCACTTTGCATTGGAAAGACGTCCAGATATCAGATTGGTGGCATCCGAACTGATTTCTTATGATTGGTATCGGAACCGCCTCCAAAAAACCTACCCGGACATATCTGTACCACAAAATCCAGACCCTACATGGATCACTAGTTTTGAAAAGGAAAATCCAGATAGACAGATCTGCCACGTGTATTACGACAATGAAGCTCATGTCTATTGTGGATACCAAAATGCCCCCTGAGTTTTGAAGGTTATCTCATTAAGTTGAGGATTTCCTAAAAGTGAACACTCCAGATTATGAATCTGGAGTGTTCACTTTTTACGGAGAGGTAGATAAAAGTGGTTGGAAACTTGTCATGCTTAATGGAGAAATCGTTGAAGATACCTTTTCATGATGTGTTGCATCAATAACACATTGGATAAACCGAGATACCGCCTTAAACGAAAAACAGAATGCATCTTACGTAGGCAAAAGATCAGGCGTCCAGTACGAAGAAAAACAAATGCCCTGGCAAGCTCAATTTGCCAAAGAAGATCATAGTAATGTCCATAACTGCTGATCTTGTCATCCGCCTGGTTGAGAATATGTTCAACGGCTCTATAATCTTTTTGATGCATCAATAACTCAGCATATTTCAAGGCAGTTCTAGCTTCCTGACGTTTGTATTGCCCTTTATGCCGGGGAAACATGGAGAGACTTTCTTCAAAGAGATCTTTCGCTTCCTGGGTACGTCCCAAAATCCCAACGACCTCACCAAGATCTGCGAGCGCGCCTGCAATCAACATATCAGAATTTGGTGTGACCCTGAACAATGCCAGAGCTTGCCTTAGCAAAACTTCTGTGCCTGACAGGTCACCTTGGTCCTGTGTAAGCCAGGACAATACTTGAAGTGGGTGGGCGCGCCAGGGATCGTTGGATGGAGTCTGTTCCAGGACGTTTTGCAGGATTTGCCTGGCAGTCTCGCGGTTGCCCAATGCCCGCTGACATAAGGAGGTCATATAGTAATTTTCAAGAGATTGCCTTGCCTGCCCAATCGCTTGGTAGCATTGTGCAGATTCTTCAAAAGCCTCAATAGCTCTTTGATGGAAGCCTTGGCGATGAAGGTTATGACCTTGCGCTCCAAGGAGATGTGCCAGCTCTTGCTTATTGTTCGCCAGACGGGCTGCTTTAATGGCTTGTTGATCCAGTTGTTGTAAAGAATCCAGTCCGGTCATTGAATCGTTGGCGTACAATGGATTGAATATCTGGCGTAACTGTAAAATACCATTCCAATCCTCCGCTGCAAGCAGATGATCTAATGTTTGCTCAATGATCAACCAATCGTTTTTAGGGATAGAACCTGGATCTATCCCCGGAGCCGATGCTCTTTCAGCCAGTTTTCTCAATCCATTCCACGAGATAATGTCTTGACGATACTCTGATTGAATCATCTCAACTCCTGTTCTTCAACAAATTCGACCAAACTGGGATAGATGGAAAAATTTCCCAACCTTGAGTCGCGATTTGTAATTAAGAACATTTCAAAAAGAATCGATATTGCATCGGAGAGATATGGTGATAGATTGTGGGCGGCAGCCCATTCGCCCAAAATGTTTGAGGTGATGATGAGACCCTTGTATTGTTCCTGGGCGATCCATCGAAGCAACTCCCTGGCTGTGGAACCTGGCTTGCCAAGATTGCCAAGGTCATTCCACCGGACTTGATAAAGATGATTGAGAAGTTCCTTTCCATACAGGCTGGGCAGGGCTTGGACATATGTCCAGGAAAACCTGGCAGCATCGCTTAATATCAGTTGTAACAGCAGGGGGATTCCACCTGTGCGTTCAATCAGCCAGCCACAATGTTGGGAAATTTCAGGTTGAAGGCTTCGAAGAGCAGGGTGTTGGTACTGATGCTGATTTATATGCCAATCTAGGAAACCCTCCACGGTTTGTGGCTCAGTCAATGGCTGTAATTGAACAACCACCCGTTCAGAATCCAGAGATTGAATGCCATGTATCTTCCGAGTAGTCACGATCGCCCGAATATCCCGGGATGTCAGTGCTTTAAGAGAAACTAGTAGTTCATCTCCATTCTGCACAGTTTCCAGATTATCCAAAACAATTATTGCTTTCCTGCCCAACAGCCTGTCTCGAATTGCATGGATCGCCTGCCTGCCTTCCAGTTCCGGCAATCCTAGCTGGCTACAAAGACGCGCATAAAAACTATTCAAATCATAATAACCAGGCTTATATCGGATTATTTTCCTTGTTAAGGGGTCCATATGCTCACCCTTGGCACTATCGCCGAGGATAAGATCGATCGCCTGTTCCTGATGCAGGCAACGAATGATCTTTGCAGATAAAGTGCTTTTGCCCATTCCGCCCTCACCTCCAATAATGATCGTCCGTGGTCCCCGGGCATATTCGAGCAGCCAAAAGATGCGTTGCAGGGCCGATAGTCCCGCCTGTTGTCTGGGTATGGGACAGTCGATCTGCGAATCTATCTCAAGGTAGAGATTGGGTTTTTCAAGCAGTCCCGCAAAGTACGAACCAAAGGAAGATGAAATCGAAAGTCGCTGACTTCCCAGATCAATGGGTGTGTCCCCACATTCCCGCGCATATAACTCAACTTGTGAAACTGGATGACTTGCAGCGGTCAGCCACGATTGGAGTCTGGGAAACCTGCCAAATAAAACTGCTAATGTTTCAGATGGTGACCCTTTCTCTTCGTCTAGACCGGAATTGGTGGAGCGAAAGGGTTGCTCTACAGTTGAGAATGGAGAGGTGCTTATTCCTTTTCGAGTCACCCAACGATGGATTTCTTCTTTTTCCGAAGCGTTTAACTCCCTGTAATTTCCTGCAAGTAAAAGATGGTTGGCATCTTCTGGTGTCCTGATGCCTTCGAACTCGGTCAGGATTGCAACGAGGGCGATCAATGTACGACGATCCTCAAAGGAAACCAATCCCTTATCCATCTCCCAACTTCCAATGTTATTGCGGTTAAAGATGATTCCAACCTTGTCTGAAAGCTTGCGAGCTAGGCTTTCCTGGGAAAGATGCTTACCCTGACGGCGATCAATCGTTCTCTCGCGAAATTGGCGCAAAAGAGTTCCGAACGAAAGGGGTAATTTGTCATTCAGCATAATTCCTCCTTGCATAACCTTGCATACAAATGCCTGGTTGCAGGTGCATTTTGATGCAGCCACTCCATGTAAAGTAGGGACAGGTTAGCTAACCAGCTTGCAGGTTCCCAAAACTGAGAGGTTGCGTTTCGTGTCTTAAGAGGTCAGTAAATTTCTGACCGGGCGCCCCACAAACGAGCCCTCCATTTCTTTCGAAAGGAGGTTCTCGATGACACGAGCAAAGGCTGTCTCACTGCTCTTGGCGGCTGTTCTGATGTTGACTGCGATTGCCGCAGTTGCAGCAACGCCAATTGCAAATACCCTCGCTTCGGCAGTCCTTCCTGGATCAGGAAGTCCATTCGTTGCGATGATGCCTGAAATGCCAGCTGCTTCACCTGCCATGGCATGTGGCGGTTGTTCTGGCGGTGGTTCTGGTGGTGGGTAATCCACCATTCAACTCTAATGACCGGTATGAAGGCAACTTCATACCGGTTTTGACCCTTGTTAAGGCACACCCTGACATATAAACCCGGACCAGTGTTCCATGGGGAAGCCTTCTACATATAACTGACGTTGTGTCATGGCAACGGACTTTGCGGGTGAATGTCCTTGAGAATAATACTCATGAAAAGTGGTCATGAATTTTGCGGATGCCTCATCAAGGATTGGCCATAAACTCCCGACCACACTTCCTGCACCTGCCAGAAAACAGGTGGATGGCAATCCTACATGTTCATCACCTTCATGCAGAAAACTATAAACAGTATTGCATGCTGAAAAAGTCACCAGACCTGGCAAGGGCGATAAATCACGCAGCTGATCCAGCCATATCTCGCCATCATATAACCTTAATCCACTCAAGCGCCCCGTAATTTTGTCCACGGAAAAATGACTGGCAATATGCATCCAGGCAAAGCGGGAATTTCCAGAAATGTCCTGTTCATGGACTGCGTTCAGTACCCGTTCCCAGGTCGCATCCTGTTCCTGTAAAATTTTCCCTGCCCTGCCAATATGGGGTCGCAATGCTTCAATTTCATCTGTAACGAAAGGCAATCGAACCTGAATATCCTGAAAATCGGAGATACCAACCAGTAAACCATGATCACCTGCCTTTGATGGACGCTCCCATAACAAAGACAGGCTATGAAGCGAGGGAACAACAAAGGGGATACACTGCTGGACCAATGCCTGTGTGCTGAACGCCGGAAACAGTGCGCCCCATGGCACTCCGTGTAATTTTTTATGTGGTGAGAGAATCAAAAAGGTATTGGGGGATAATCGATCTGTCAATGTCGAGGGGACGAGCAATCCTCCCAGGAAAAACAATTCATCCTCTGTTGGAACCGAATGTTGTTGATTTTTGGACAGGGTTTCCAGGATGGAATGGAAACGCTCCGACACAAAAACACTATATGAGAGGCATTCATCGGGAGTTAAGACAATGATGTTCAATTGTTCCTTGGTCAGATAGTAATCAAGGGCGATCCATTGTCTGCCAAGGTTGGCATTGGCGTTCGCACGAAAGACCGGGTGGTTGAAATTTCTCAGCATGGTTGGCGTTGATTGTGAATGCCCTTTTCGTTCCCAGGCTGAAAAAAGACCGTCATATTGTTTTGCTTTTTGGATTAACTGTGTGCGATAAGTACGGGACTGAACAGCATTTTTTATCAGATTGTCAGAGTTGGAGGTCTCTCGCAATTTCTCCTGGAGCCAGTTGATCTCTGCTTTGATCTTGTTCAGTTCACGGGATTCCTTGTCCATGGTCGACATCTTCCTGCTCAACAATTGAGTGACCAATGTGGATGCTTTGTTCCCTTCCATGAAATGTAAAGCAAGTTCTGGCTCTTGGGACTGGATCGCATATTGAATGGCATTTTCAACAAAAGCAGCAGGTGTTTGCAGATAGGTACCGGCCAGTGATGGTTGCCAGAAGTTATCACGGATTTGAGCGAGGGCTTTCATCCCCTGGCGATAGTGGGCAAGGATCTGCAGCTTGTCCTGCTCAACATTGACCAAGCCTGCATATGCCCGCCATTCCACTTCATGAAAAACACCTTCACTTAATTTCAACGCTTCTTCAAAGGCACCCCTTGCTGCCGTGTATTCGGATTGTTGTAAATAATAACGTCCCAAAATCACCAGGTTCTCCGCCATATCCAGTGACATGCCCATGTCCTGGAAGGCTTGCTGTGCCTTTAGTAAATGCTGGAGGCTCTGATCATGTTGGTCCTCAATATATAAAAGCGCTTCACCCAGCAATCGATGCGACCGGGCAGCCTGTGGTTTCAAACCATGTTGAATGGAGAGCTCCAGCGATGTGCGCAGGCAATCGATTGCTGCAGGCACATCGTTCATGGCGAACAGAATGCCAGCTCTGTAGTTGTAAACAGAGGCGATCATGGCCTTCTGGTTCGCTGATTCGAGATGACGCGTGGCATGATCCAAATGTTCAAGTGCCCGGGATGGTTGATTCAAATATGACCAGACCAGGGCAATGGATTGCTCCACTGCTCCAAGCCGGACCGTATTATTAAGGGATTTGAATTTTTCTGCTGCCTGTTCGAGATGATGAAGGGCATCTTGATACCGTCCAGCAAACCCGTAGGCTTCTCCCAGGTTGCCACCCTCAATCGCTGCGGGAAGCTGGAAACCTATCCTCTGATGGATCTCTTGGGCGCGCTTGAACTGTTCGATGCTTTGCATGGGAAAACCCCGCAAAAGATTCAGTTTCCCCTGGTCATTCAGGTTATCTGCCATCAACCCAAGGACTTCATGCCTGGAAAAATTATTTCCGGCCTGTTGGAAACAGGCATGCGATTCCTCAAGGAAGCCGGTCAGTAAGTGAACATAGCCGAGATTGGTTAGACAGGTTGCCTGCCATAGTTCCATGCCCAAATCATCAAAAAGGGATCCGGCTTTTTCCAATCGTCTGCCAGCTTCGGACAGGTCCTCTGCCTTGATGAGTTGGCTCAATCCCAACTGCATCTCGGCTTTTGCAAAATCGCTGTGTGCCCCCAATTCGGAAAATACAGACTGGGCCTTTTCCAAATTGACGATCGATTCATCCAACTGTCCTTCACGCCGTAGACTGCTTGCTTTATTAAGCCAACAGCGGGCTTGATTGAGGCGATCGTCGATGCTGGAAAAGTATTGCTCACAGAGCTGGATATTCTGCCGGGCATCATCAAATTTCATCAACAGGATTTGTGCGTATGCCAAAGCCAGACGGCAATGTGGAACAAAGTCCGTGAGATCGCTCTCCTGCAATCTTGCCAATGCCGATGCGAGGGTCGCTTCCGCCACAGATAGATTTGGCTTGGTCCATGACAGACTGAATAACTGCCAGTCACAGGCTGCGATCCAGCCTGCATGTCCCAACATTTCAAAGCCTTGACGGGCACGTTGGATTGCAGCCTCGACTTCCCGCGGGTAACCAAGTTGATTTAACGCGAACCCCAAATACCATTCAGCGAGGGATCGGGTTAAAGGATCAGTTGATTGGCTGGAACTGATTTGCACCATCAGAAGGGCAAGCCCATGGGACTGGCGAGGGGTGACAGGCGCCATGAGCTCGATCTGCCTGCCAAGATCCAGCACCCATCCAGCATCCAAGGCAGGCAATGACTGTGCTATAGCAGGGACTTCTCCCGGCATTAGCTTATTTTTTATCATTCTGTTGGACAGATCAAGATATACCTGAATGGAATGATCCCGTGTCATTTCCCCCCCTATGAAGGAATATCAATGGTTAATTCGAGTGCAGATGTGACATGTTCAATGGAATTATCAAAAATAAAATTCAGTGGAATGGTCGGCAGGGGATGTCTGCCATCTTTTGTAATAATAGCGGTCTCTTTATACTTGCCCCAATTTAATGTAATTTCTATTGGGCGAGAGGAATGAATAATTTTATTTTTCGTGGAAATACCTATATTTAAGAATATATCCAATCCATTTTCTATTAGTTCAGATAAGACACAGGAAATAGTTATAGAATAACGTAAATTATTATCTATTATAAATTCATCTTGAAAAACCCTGATTTCTTCACCCGATCCAAGATCAGAAGCAGCTCGATATGCCAATTGCGGTGGGGCAAATATTTCCTGTAATTGTTCCAGGTTCCTTTGCCATTTAAACTGCCATGATGTCTCTACCTGTTTTTCCTCTAGCAGAAACTGTAAATTACTACGTACTGGTTCAGGTAGTGTCTCCAGGGCGTGCAACAGGTCATCTTCCATTAATTGAATAACATCCAAAAATGATCGCCTCAAATCGCGATTTGTCAATAATTTTTGATAATAGTTGGAATATCGCCTCGCGACATCCACCCCGTTCAAAGCCTCTTCAATAAACAGGGACAGGAATTCGAAATCCTCATTCAAGGAATCAGATCTCCCCATTAAATTCTTGGATGAATTTAATGCCTTTTTACTCATTATTATTATCCCTGGTTTTACTCAAAATCTTCTGTAGATCATGCAGTGCGTTGAAGTGCAAGCTGTGTATCGCGCTTGGTCTTTTGCCCAATTGTTCAGATAGCTCCCCGACTGACATGCCCAGAAAGTACAAGCTTTCGATGACCTTTTGACGGGTTTCAGAAAGACCCATAATTGCTGCCCGCAGCTCATCACGTAATTCCCGGGTCTGCCCGTCCTCCTGTGATC
>Ga0075012_10003739_pt1 | contig 14318 bp, 9 predicted proteins | sample All_14_2_FD_71474 | JGI IMG/M metagenome (GOLD analysis project Ga0075012, IMG submission 71474) | Freshwater microbial communities in response to fracking from Pennsylvania, USA - Allegheny Zone_MetaG_DW_15 | ecosystem: Environmental > Aquatic > Deep subsurface > Groundwater > Drilled... | reverse complement strand
AGTTACTTTAAAGGGCTTGTTAAATACAAGGAAGATGGCAGTTATGAATTAGCACCAGGTGCTAAAAACTTTAAAGAGAAAGACATTTATAATATTATTAAACTTAACGATACTAGGTTTTTGGTTGTAACGACAGATGGTTACTATAACTACAACCCTATAACTGGAGAAACCTCTGAATTAGATGATTCTTACGGTAATTTAAAAAAAATTAGAAGTCAATCAATGTTGCCCTATCACTCTGTTTTATTGAATAATAATAACATTGGAGTTGGTATGGTTCAATCAGACTATGTTAGTTTCTTGGAAATATCAAAGGATGGGAATCCATTAAATATTTATAACCGCGATATAGGTATACAAGGTAGCCAGATAACCTATTTGTTTCAAAACAACGATAACCCCCTATGGCTCACCCTGTTTGATGGAGGGCTGTCGAAAGTTGAGATAAATTCAAGCTTTAGAAGATTTGCAAAGGAGAGTGGAAACGAAGATATTATAAATGATATTATTAGTTTCGAGGGTGTTATTTATATTGCCACATTTAATGGTGTTTACTATATAAATAACCAGCCCAATGAGCCAGCAACACTTAAACCTGTTGAAAATATCACCGGGCTTGTTTGGGATTTGGCCATTTTTTCACCACCAAACTCAAAGCCCATGCTACTTGCTGGCACTTACATTAATGGTATTTATGAGATAAAAAATAAAAAGGCAATTTCAATTAGCGAGCCTCTAAGAGCAAAATTTCCTGATGTTCAACACAACGTTTTCTTTCTATATCAATCCAAAAGAAATCCTGAAACTCTATACATCGGAAAAAACCATGGTCTGTCAAACCTTGTTTGGTCTAATGGAAAATGGTCACGAACTGAGAATCTATTTAAGGATCAGATCAACGGTGAAGTAAGAAGTTTAATCGAAGATAAGCATGGAAATCTTTGGCTTTATATCATCTCAAAGGGTTTGCGAGTTATTAATACAAAAAACAACATAGTTGATCTATCCAACTCTAAGGAATTTGAGAACAACAAAGAACTTTATTTCTTCGACAATAGCGATAGTTTACTTTTTATAACATCGAATGGAGTTTACAAATACAACTATACCGATAGTTCGTTCGTTAAGGGAGGTTTGCCAAGCCCATATAATAACGATAAGGGGGTAGCTAAAATTCAAAAAACAAAAAAAGGATTTCTTTTAACATGTTTCAATAATACAGAAAAGCATTGGATTGAATTGCTGGAAAAAGATAGCACAGACCTTTGGACTGTTAACACAATTCCTTTCAAGCGCCTTCCAAATAAATGGATTGATGCAACATACGTAGATGAAAATGGAATAATTTGGATCGGTATATCAAAAGAACTATACAGTTACAACCCAAACAATAAGAGAAATTATAGCAATCCGTTTAGAGCTCTTATTCGAAAAGTTGTTGCAAAGGATTCATTGCTATTTGATGGATACTTATACTCTATTAATGAAGAGGGTAAAAAAGTTTTCTCCGCTGAACAGCAACCTATTCAGCATCCAAAATTATCGTACCGATACAATGGAATTGTTATAAACTTTTCTGCACCATTCTACGAAAAGGAGGGCGAGATACAATACAGCCATTATCTTGAAGGATCCGACGAAACAACTTGGAGTAAATGGGACGGAAGAACGGAGGCAACTTACACTAACCTCCGAGAGGGTAAATACACCTTCCACGTAAAAGCGATTAATATTTACGACAATGAAAGCATTGTTGCTTCTTACTCCTTCGAAATTAGGCCTCCCTGGTTCAGAACTATTATTGCATATTTCTTATACATAGTTCTGATTGTGGTTCTCGTGTGGGGTATTGTTAAGTGGAATACTCGACGATTAATTGCAGAGAAGGAACACCTTGAACAAATTGTGAAAGAGCGTACTGCCGAGGTTGTAGCTCAAAAAGAAGAAATTGAGGTTCAGAACGAGAAAATCGCAGCTCAAAACGAGGAGATTAAGAGCAGTATTCAATATGCAAGCCGTATACAAGGAGCGATTCTTACCCCCCCCGATCAGGTTAACAGAATTTTCCCCGAGAACTTTATTCTTTACCTACCCCGCGATATTGTTAGTGGTGACTTCTACTATATTACTCAGGTTGGCAATAAACGGATAAGCGTTGTGGCCGATTGTACCGGGCACGGTGTTCCTGGTGGATTTATGAGTATGCTTGGGGTTTCGTTCTTAACCCAAATTATTTCCCAAACCGAGGATTTAAGCGCAGCTACAATTCTAAATAAGTTACGCCACCAAGTTATTACTGCACTTCATCAAACTGGAGAAATTGGCGGAAGTAAGGATGGAATGGATATTGCACTTTACATATTCGACGACCAAACCATGAAATTACAGTTTGCCGGAGCAAACAATCCACTTATTCATATAAGCAACGGAGAGCTCAACCATATCAAGAGCGACAAAATGCCAATCGGAATTCACATCCGTGGCGACGTTCCTTTCACCAACTTCGAATTAGATGTTAAGAAAGGTGATGTTATTTATACATTCTCCGATGGATATGCCGATCAGTTTGGAGGTGGCGATGCTCGTAAATTCATGATTAAGAACCTTAAGGATCTTCTTCTGGAAATTCACCAAAAACCCATGGATGAACAACGAGATATTCTGGACAAAACCCTGCTCAACTGGCATGGCGATACACCTCGGATAGATGATGTTGTTGTGATGGGAATGAGAGTCTAAATGATAATGTAAAAGAGGGTGCGAAAATAACAGCACCCTCTTTTACTTATGTCATCGTGAGATTCAAAACCTCCTATATTACTTGAGGAAACTCAATCTACACAATTATCATTTGCTTTGCCTACTTTTCTTAAACCCTTCAACAAGGAGAGCAATTCGATGAATAAAGTTTAGCTGAAGTGTTGCATAGAGGAATAAAGTTCCAAGCCAAATTACAGTGATATTAAACCAAATAGTACGCACGTATTCCCCGTTGAAAAGTTTATGCGGAGCATATAGATGTGCTCTACCCCAAGGATGGTCGGGCTGCATGTATATTGGCTCATATTTTTGAATTACCCTATCGTCAGTTTCGAGATACTTAACAACCTCGTTGTTACGTAAAACCCACTCAGCAAGTGTACTATTATGATTTTTCTGTTTTAGGCGATAAAAACCATCGGTGCCCAGTTTTTGAGTTAAACGATTGTAGATACTATCCCTATCGTGAATAGCTTTTTTAGAATTTTCGGCAACGGTTCGTTTAAGGAAAAAAAGATATCCTGAGAGTTCATCTATTATATCATCGTTTAATTCTCCCCTTTTTAAATCCTCGGTATACTCAAATGGAGGTACACTTGTGGCCTTAACCAACGCATCGAGCTCATTGCCAATAAGTTTGACATGCTTGCCGATTTGCTGTTGATTTGGCGACTCAGAAGAACTAAGACGAATGCTTTCCTCTAGTTTAGCCTGTAAGCGGGGAATGAGGAACGACGATCGAAAGTTCGATTGGCTAACCGCCATATCGTAATTAAAAAAGTTCCGCTCAAACCTATTGTTAGTAAATTGCTCCACAGCAAGAGCTTCGTATGCCCATCGCGATGGCATTATATCAGCTATTACTGGTACGTAAATTTTTCGGGTTAGCGTAGGATGCAGATTATCGTACTCAACAACTGTTCCGCTGAGCAGTATTTGTGGAACAAGTATAAATGGTATAGTTATGTAGATTGTCACTACGGAACTCATTGCAGAGCTAATAATCAACCCTAAAAGATTCGAAAAACAGGCTGCAGAGAATAAGACAAGCCAGTACTGAAGTGTTAATCCTTGTACCTCAATAATCATTGTACCCACAAACACAAACAAAAACATTTGTAATGCCGACAATGCAAAAAGATAAAGAACCTTTGAATTAAGGTAACTAAATCTGCTCAAGTTAAGAAATGATTCCCTCTCAAGAATTTTTCTGTCCCCGATAATCTCTTCCGCACTTACGCTCAAACCAAGAAATAGCGAAACTATAACACTCATAAAAATGAATGCGGGTAGGTTTTTGTTGTTGGCAAAAATATAATCGTCGCCTACCGAGTACTTCACAAAGAATGAAAGGATTAAGCCTAATACAATTGGCTCAAACAGGTTTAGCAAAACATACTGTTTGTTCGATAACTTAGAGAGAAGATTCCTTATGCTGAATATTTTGAGCTGCTTTAATACGTTTGGCAACCTAAAGTTATTCTTTGGTAACGCCTCCTTATGCCCATTAACAGGAACATGATTTTGAATTATTTCCACGTAATGATCGTACCATTGCTGAGGCTCAACCTGTCGTTTTGTTGTAAAATTACCATTCTCGTCAACTTCCTTACGTTCAATAACCTCAAGGATTTGTTCAGGGTTTATGCTACCACAATTCAAGCATCCTCCATCCGTTGAAGAAATTGGGTTTACAATTCGTTTGAAATACGAAACGGCATCGAGAGGTGCTCCAGAGTATATTGGATATCCACCTTTATCCAAAACCCACAACTTATCGAACAGGCGAAAAACCTTATCGGATGGTTGATGGATATTGGCAATCACCAATTTCCCCTTGTTAGCCTGAGCCTTTAACAACTTCATCACCATCAAGGAATCGCTAGAGGATAGCCCGCTGGTTGGCTCATCAACAAATAAAATAGTTGGTTCGCGGAGTAGCTCTAACCCAATATTCAACCTTTTACGTTGGCCTCCACTTATCACCTTGTTCAAAGGCGACCCAACCTTAAGATCCTGTATCTCCGTTAGTTCCAAATCATTTAGAACCTTTTTTACCAAAATATCAATTTGCTTTTTGGTATAATTGCCAAAGCAGAGCTTGGCATTGTAGAACATGTTCTGGTAAACAGTCAGGTTTTCGAATAGCAGGTCGTCCTGAGGCACCAATCCAATTATGCCCTGAACAGCATGTTTTTCGGCGTGAATATCGTAGCCATTTATTAAAACTCGGCCCCTATTGGGTTTTTGTTTTCCAGTAAGCAAGTTAAGCAGGGTAGATTTCCCAACTCCGCTACTTCCCATTATTCCAATAAGTTGCCCCGATTCCTCACTAATTCGGAAAGGTTTAATACCATTTTTACTATTCCTGTACTTATACTCAATATCCTCGGCAGTTAGGATTGCGCGCTGCACCTCTCCTCTTGTTCCCGAAAGGCCAACCAATGTACTGTAATGTATGGGAGATATACCAAATCCCTTTATAGTAGAACCAACCTGAAACAGATAGATCTTTTCTGCAAAAACCTCTTTACTGTCAAGGTAGAGTTTTGAGTCGCCGTAAAACTTGACCAGGTAACTTTGAATATCGGGTAAAAGTAAAAAGTAGATACATCCATTTAATCCTGGAATTTCACGCTGGTTGATATTTTTGTACTCGCAACTTTTGCCATCTGAGAGTTTAGGCGATCCTTTAAGTTTAACTAAACGGAATGGATCAATGCTGTCGTACTCATTTAGGGCAACAAACCTTTTTATGAACTTAGTGTCGGCTGGATCAACATTTAGGCAATTGGCCACCAAATCGGGCAAATCGATAAAGTTGGGATTGTTCTTAAACTTCTCATACATCTCAAAAAGTTTAACCACAATCATTATCCGATCCTCTATTGTAAGCGTTTTTCGGAGTTCAACGCATGTGTCCTTTGTTAAGGAGTCGTTATCTAAAACATCAACCTCGATGGATAACTGCTTTCTGGAATCACTTTTCTGACCTTGGTAGTATGCAACAAACTCATTCCTAAACCTCGACGAAACATTTTCAGAAAGAAGTTCATCAACAAAAATATCAATATGAGTGTCGAAACCATGGTTTACTGCATGGGAGGCTAATATTTTAAGGAGGGTATAAATGGTCGTTTCGTTCATAGAGTGTTTAAAACAAAATATTGTAACCTAAAATATGACTTGTCAAAGTTAAAAAAGTTACTTTTAACAAGGCTTAATTTTGGTAATATACATTTAAAAAGTGTAAAAAGTCAAGAGGCATTTTAAACAACTGTTAAATTACGGCGAAATCACTTGACTAAGATCTTTATAAGCGTCGTAATTTTTCGCTATTTAAAAGTATCTTTGCAAAAAAGAAAAAAACTATGGAAGGAACCAGATTGCAAAAGGTGGCACGACTAATTCAGAAAGACTTAGGAGATATTTTTCAGCGCGAAGGTGCAGCATTATTCCCCGGTAAAATGATCACCATAACATCTGTAAGAGTTAGCCCCGATCTTGCCCTAGCAAAGGTTTATATAAGTATTTTCCCCACAAAAGGAACTGACGAAACCCTTGAACAGATTCGCCATCAGGTTAAAACCCTTCGGCTAGAACTTGGTAAGCGTGTAAGGCACCAACTACGCGTTATCCCCGAACTGGCTTTTTTTATTGACGATTCGCTAGATTACATCGAGAATATCGATCGTTTACTAAATCAATAGTTACTGATGATTAAGCTTCTTATATCTTTTACCACAAGGTTTATTCCACGGCATTACCTTCAACTTTTTGCAGCCTTTGCACTTAGAATACTTGGTTTTTTTTATTTGGGAAACCGCTTTGAAGATCCTATTTCAGGGAAAAAGTACCGAAAGTTATTACCCTACGGCCGAACAAACGTTAGGGAGAACGCATTGGCTCCCCACTCAATGTCGTTGGAAAGGCATCGCCTTATTTGGATGTACTTAAAAGAAAAAACCAACTTTTTTACAGCACCCCAAAAGGTTCTGCACATTGCTCCAGAGTATTGTTTCCTAAAATTATTCAAGAAACAAAGTAACTTAGATTATGTAACTGCCGATTTAATATCGCCTTGGGCCGATGTGAAAATGGACGTTCAGGCCATTCCTTTCCCCGATTCACAGTTTGATGTTGTTATTTGTAACCACGTACTTGAGCATGTGGACTCCGACCATAAAGCGATGCAGGAGATACATCGGGTACTTAAATCGGGTGGTTTTGCAATTCTTCAGGTTCCAATGGATTTATCGATGGAGAAAACCTTGGAAGATCCTTCGATTAATACTCCTGAGTTACGCGAAAAGCACTACCAACAACGCGATCATCTTCGCTTTTACGGAAAAGATTATGGCGATAGATTACGAAATGCTGGATTTAATGTGGATGAGAACGATTATGTAAAAACTCTCCCGGCTGATTTAGTTGAACGCTACGCCCTACCTAAAGATGAAATTCTTTACGTTTGCAGCAAAGCCTGAAATATTTAAATAGTAACTAGAGTAAAGCCCTGTAACCATAGAAAAATGTAATTGCTGAACAACCACCCACTAATCCATGCGAGTTCCATTCTACATAGCACGCCGGTACTTATTTGCGAAAAAATCGCACAATATTATCAATATTATTTCAATAATATCGTTGGTTGGTGTAGCTACTGGGGTTATGGCTCTAGTTATAGTCCTTTCAGTATTTAACGGATTCGATACGCTTATTGGTCGACTTTACTCAAGCATCGATTCAGATATTAGAATATTACCCCACGAAGGCAAAACTTTTTCAGCAAATTCTCAAGAAATCGATAGAATAAGAAACCTTGAAGGGATTGCTGTTTTTGCTGAAATTTTTGAGGAGAATGCCCTGTTCCGTTACCGAAGTAAGCAGCACATTGGAACAATTAAAGGCGTTAGTAGGAATTATACCGATTTAACCGGTGTTGATTCTATGCTGGTTGATGGTGAGTTTAAGCTATGGAATGGAAGTCAACCAATGGCAATTATTGGACAAGGCGTTGCTTACTTTTTAAACGCAAATTTAGCTCATTTCGATCCGTTAGCCATTTTTGTTCCTAAACGAGGAAAAGCGAGCCTCTCGATAGAATCGGCCTTTGGTAAAAAGTACATTATGCCCTCTGGGGTATTTGCCGTTGAACAGGATTTCGATACGCAATACGCAATTGCCCCAATAGAGTTTGTTCGCGAATTGCTGGGATACGATTCAACAACAGTAACGTCCATTGAGTTAAAGGTTGGAAAAGGGTATAACCCTGAGAAAATCAAACGAGAAGTTGAACTGATTTTGGGAGGTAATTACAAGGTTCAGAACCGTTTTCAGCAAAACGAATCGCTTTACCGCACCATGAAATCGGAGAAGTTTGCCATTGGAATGATACTCACATTAATTCTTATAATTGCCTCATTTAACATTGTTGGATCGCTCTCGATGCTAATAATTGAGAAGCGCAAGGATGTTGAAACTCTCCGCAGCCTTGGTGCCGATAACGATTTAATCCGCAAAATATTCATGGCCGAAGGCTTGCTGATTTCCATTGGCGGAACAATAATTGGAACCATACTTGGATTGGTTGTTTGCTGGGCGCAAATTACATTCAAGCTGATTAAACTCGAGGGCCGTGGTAATTTTATAATCGATGCTTACCCAGTAGATGTTCAATTTGGCGATATTGGCCTAATACTTCTGGTTGTTTTAACCATTGGTTTTGTTGCAGCACGTTTCCCGGTACGAATGATTACCAAGCGCATTCTTAATGCGAATGAGAGAGATAGTTTATAAGTTTTGAATTAGTACACCAACAAATTACACCCTCTAATCGGTGCGTTATCCATCCTTCCCATTACCTCAAAACTGCCATCGGCAAAGAGTTTTCCCATATCCTGGGTTTGAATAAATGAGCAGGAGTTTACGTTGGCTAAATCTATAACATTTATTGCTCCACTACTTGCGGTGGTTTTGGAATGTAGCGGGTCGTAAGGGTCTCTTACAAGAATTTTCATCCACGGTGGGCAACGGAAAATGCCATTCCCATTGGAGTACGCTTGCGAAAGCAATTCGGTCATTCCATACTCGGAGTGTATTGCATCTACCCCAAACGATTTGCAAAGAATGGAGTGTAGCTCCTCGCGTATCATCTCCTTGCGGCGGCCTTTCATTCCACCTGTTTCCATTACAATGGTATGGCTAAGGTTGAGGTTAAATTTCTCCGCCAAATCGAGCAGAGCAAATGTTACACCTATAAGTAAGCATTTTTGTCCGCTGGAGTTTAGTTTTACCAGTAAATCAACCAATTCGTCGTACTGGTTTAGGAAAAAGCCACTATTGGGGTTATTGCTTTGCTTTATCAACTCATCAACCATATACACTAGCGATGAGCCTGTACGTTCAAGGTATGCTGGGAGCAATGCAAGAATGCAGTAATCGCTAGGTTTTCCGTAAAACAGTTTAAACCCCTTGGTAAAGCTATCAACGTAAAGCGATACATCTGAAACTTGATGCTTACTGGTTTCAGTACCAGTTGTGCCGCTGCTGGTGAATACAATTTCAGGCGAAAGGTTGTTGCCAATTACATCGTGGGTTTTGAAGAATTGTATGGGTAAAAAAGGTATCTTCTCAATGGTGTCAACACTATTTGGGTTAATTCCCAAAAGAGTTACATACTCGTTGTAAACCTTGATATTATTGAATTGATGACGAAAAACCTCAAGCGCAATCTCCTGAAATTCCTCGTTGCTGGATATGTTGAATATTTTGGATTTAATGCTCATCTATTTAAAAATATAACCCTGTCAAGGTTATAATCCTGACAGGGTTGCAAAGTTAGATAAATTATTATTATCCTCTAATAGCCTTAATGCCTGGAAGTTCTTTACCCTCCATATACTCCAACATAGCGCCACCGCCAGTTGAAACGTACGATATTTTATCGGCTAGTTTGTTCTTGTTAACAGCTGCAACGGAATCGCCACCACCCACAAGGCTGAAAGCACCTTTCTCGGTAGCAGCAGCAATTGCTTTTGCAATTTCTGATGTTCCCTGAGCGAATTTCTCCATCTCAAACACTCCCATTGGACCATTCCAAAGGATTGTTTTGGACTCAGCAATAACTTTCGACAGTATTTTAATTGACTCAGAGGCAATATCCAATCCCATCCATCCATCGGGCGTTTGGTCAATTGCGGTGATGTTTGTGTTGGCGTTAGCGTCAAAGGCATCGGCATTAACAGCATCAACAGGAAGGTAAACCTTTACACCTTTTGCTTTGGCTTTCTCTAATAGTTGCTTTGCAAGGTCGAGTTTGTCCTCCTCGCAGATAGATTTACCAATCTTTCCACCCTGAGCCTTAATGAAGGTATAGGTCATACCACCACCAATAATCAGGTTGTCAACTCTTTCTAAAAGATTTTCGATAATTAGAATCTTATCGGAAACCTTTGCTCCACCCATAATTGCAGTGAAAGGTTTTTCTGGAGCCTTAAGCACCTTATCCATAGCGTTTAACTCGCTATTAATTAGGTAGCCAAACATACTATCGTTTGGAAAGTGTGCAGCAATAAGGGCTGTGGAAGCGTGAGCACGGTGAGCAGTTCCAAAAGCATCGTTTACATAGCAATTTGCATAACCGGCAAGCTGCTTAACAAAGTTCTTTTGGCTCTCCTTAACTCTTGCTTTAGCTTCTTTTTTTTGCTCCTCGCTAGCATCTTCGGGCAAACTGTAGGCTTTTCCTTCTTCTTCTTCGTAGTATCTTAGGTTTTCAAGAACAAGAACTTCGCCTGCTTTAAGTTCTGCTGCAAGTTTCTTTGCATCGTCGCCCATACAGTCGGCAGCAAACTTAACCTTCATTCCAAGGTTTTTCTCAATTGCAGGTAAAACGTGCTTTAGCGAATATTTATCCTGTGGTTTTCCATCTGGACGGCCAAGGTGCGACATCAGAATAGCCGAACCACCATCTTTCAAAATCTTCTTAATTGTTGGAAGTGCACCGCGGATGCGGGTATCGTCGGTAACCTCAAAGGTTTTTTTGTCGAGGGGAACATTGAAGTCAACCCGAACAATGGCTTTCTTGCCATTAAAGTTGTAGTTGTCAATCAGTATCATAATCCTTTATCATATTTAGTTTCGCAAACAAAATTACGAAATTGGTTTTGAATAGAGGCTTCAATTCAACTACTTTTCACGCAATCGATTGATTTCGGAATATCCACTAGCAGTTTGGTTCTATGTGTAGAAAATTTGAATGTTTGGGATTCCTCTAACTCCCTCTCACTTCCTTTAAGTTCTTCTAATTTCATTCAACTTCGCATCATCCTCGTGCAAAAAAATAATATTTTTAATGTAAGTTTGACATCTGTAATTAACTAAAGATAATAATGCAATTCAAGGATATTGTTGGACAGGAAAAGGTTAAGCAACGTCTTATTTTAACCACAAAGGAGAGCCGGATTCCCCATGCGCAACTTTTTGTTGGATCAGCAGGAACAGGCAAGTTGGCGTTGGCCATTGCCTATGCTCAGTACATTATGTGCGACAATAAGGGCGATGACGACTCCTGCGGAGTTTGCCCATCGTGTAAAAAGTTATCGAAACTAATTCATCCCGATTTACACTTCGTGTACCCGGCAAAAGCCAAAGCCGAAGGTAGTAGCGATGATGATTCCGATAAGGCTGAGGATACGCTTACCGTTTGGCGGGAGGCTTTGATTTCTAATCCCTACTTTGGCGAGAACGATTGGTACGAGATGATTGGGATGGAGAACAAGCAGGGTATCATTAGTACCGCTACAGCTTCCGATGTAATCCGTAAGTTAAACCTTAAAAGTTTTGAGAACGATTATAAGGTGATGATAATTTGGTTGCCCGAGCGTATGAATAATCAGGCATCCAATAAATTACTGAAAATGATTGAGGAGCCGCCAGCCAAAACTGTTTTTTTGTTGGTTAGCGAGAATCCTAATTTGATTATAAAAACCATTCTTTCGAGAACACAGCAAATAATGGTTCCACCTATTGCCCGCGAGAGTATTGCAACAGCACTAGTTGATAGGTTTAACCTCGACCCTGGCCGAGCGCAGGATTTAAGCAGAATTGCCAACGGCAATTTTTACACTGCATTGCAGCTAATGGATAGCAACGAGAATGAGTACTTTGATTTGTACCGAAGATTAATGCGTCTGTGCTATGCAAAAGATGTTATAGGCTTGCTCGATTGGGTTGACGATGCTGCAGGGCTTGGACGTGAGAATCAAAAGGAGTTCTTGAACTACTCGCTTGGACTTACCCGCGAAAGTTTGATGCTAAATGCAGGCTTGGGTGATATTTCCTACTTAATGGGCGATGAAGCCGATTTTGGGCAAAAGTTCTCTCCTTTTATTGGGGTTGAGAATATCTTTAGCATTACCAATGAGTTTACACAGGCATACGAGAGCATTATGCAGAATGGTAATCCAGCAATTGTGTTTACTCATTTTGCAATGCGGATGATTAAGCTTGTGCCAAATAAGCCTTTGAAGTAACTTGATAATCTAGGGAGTTGTTTTTCGAACAACTATCAACTAATTTTGCTAACTTTGCAAATTCTACAATGCAATTAAAATGGAAAAAAGTACCAGCTCAAGGGGTGTAATATTATCGGAAACCGATGCTGCAGAGCATACCGTGTGCCACTCACATGGTTGTGCTAAGCTTAGCATTTACGATTGGGTTTCCGACCTGCCTAAAACGCTGCAAACTTACGATATAGTTGAAGTTCAGTTTAAGAATACCCGTAAGGGATTTTACCGTAACGCCAATTTATTGAATTTAACCAAGGGCGATATTATTGCCGTTGAGGCATCGCCTGGTCACGATATTGGTGTTGTTTCGCTTACTGGATGGTTGGTTGAGCGGCAAATGAAACGCGTTGGCTACAACCAACAAACCACTGAATTTAAAAAAGTTTACCGTAAGGCTAAGCAGGTTGATATAGAGAAATGGCTCGAGGCTATTGCACTTGAGCACGAAACAATGATTAAGGCCCGCAGAATTGCTGAGGATTTGAAGTTGAATATGAAGATTGGCGATGTGGAATATCAGGGCGATAGAACCAAGGCCATATTCTACTACATTGCCGACGATAGGGTCGATTTCCGAGAGTTAATCAAAGTATTGGCCGAGGAATTCAAGGTGAGAATTGAGATGCGCCAGATTGGTGCACGTCAGGAGGCTGGCCGTATTGGTGGAATTGGCTCGTGCGGACGTGAACTTTGCTGCTCATCGTGGATTTCGCATTTCGATTCTGTAAGCACCAATGCTGCTAAGGTTCAGGAAATTTCGTTGAATCCTCAAAAGTTAGCCGGTCAGTGTGGTAAGTTGAAGTGCTGCTTAAACTATGAGTTAGACAGCTACGTTGATGCCCGTAAGGATTTCCCTGATGTTACTGTACCAATCGAAACAAAGGAGGCAACTTACTTCCACTTCAAAACCGATATTTTTAAACGGATAATGTGGTTCACCAGCGACCAAGGCTCATCCGTAAACTTGGCCGAGGTTTCTGTTGATAGAGTTAAGGAAATTATTGAACTTAACAAGAAGGGTATTAAGGCTAATAAATTGATTGAAACCAGAAAGGAAGATACAATATCGAACCAACCTATTGGTTTTACCGATGGTTTAGAGGAGAACAGCCTTTCCCGATTCGACAATAAATCGCAAAACAAGAAAAAGAAAAGGAAGATTCGGTATAAAGGAAATTCGAAAAATGAGTAGAATCATAGCCGTTATTTTATTTTTAGGAATATTCGCCGTTTCGTGCGATAGAGCCGCAGTGTACGACCAATCGGTAATAATACCCAACGAGACTTGGAGTTCCGATAGTATTGCAACATTTACCCTGCCTGTTGCTGACACGGTAGCAGCCTATGACCTATACATAAATTTGCGCAACACAACCGATTACCAATTCCAGAACCTATATCTTTTTGTTGATATACATGCTCCCAACGGCGCAACCCTGCGCGATACGTTTGAGTGCTACCTAGCCGATGACCATGGCAAATGGCTTGGCAAGGGCAAGGGAAGAATCTACGATAATAGGTTCCTTTACCGCCAATCGGTAAAGTTCTCCACCAAAGGCGATTACCGAATACAGTTACAGCAGGCAATGCGCGCTGAGAACCTAAAAGGGCTGGCTAATGTGGGGGTAAGAATGGAGCACGAAAAGACATCAAAGTAAACGGAGAAAAGCAGTAGAACTACTGCTTAAACTCCCAAATTATACTTATTCCTTTTTTTACCTCAATTGGTCGAGGATAAACAAGAAAACTATTGTCTAGTTTTGCACTATAGTAAATTTCATCGGACAACACCAATTCACTCCCTTTAAACGGATAGCCATAATTGATCTCCTTAATCTTCAAATCCTTCAATTTTAGCGATTCGGCTATAAGCATTGCCTTATTTTGAGCATCGGTAATGGCCAATTTTGTAGCATCCCTAAGCAATTTTTCTTTCTGGTTTGCAGAAAGTTGAAACGATACACTATAGGTAAGGTTTAAAGA
>Ga0075012_10003738_pt1 | contig 14319 bp, 14 predicted proteins | sample All_14_2_FD_71474 | JGI IMG/M metagenome (GOLD analysis project Ga0075012, IMG submission 71474) | Freshwater microbial communities in response to fracking from Pennsylvania, USA - Allegheny Zone_MetaG_DW_15 | ecosystem: Environmental > Aquatic > Deep subsurface > Groundwater > Drilled... | reverse complement strand
TCGGCGCGTTTACGACGCGCGGGAGCATCAAAGGAGAACGATGATGAAGAAAGCTCAAATCGCCACAGCTGCCCTTGTACTCGCGGCCACCATGCCTGCCCTCGCCCAAGGAAACCCACAGGGCATGGATCACAGCAAAATGAACCATGGCCAGATGAATCACTCGGCAATGGCCGAAATGATGCAGCCGACACAGGCCAACCCTTATCCGCCGGCGGAAATGAAGATGCATCGTGCCATGATGGGCGCTGTTGGTAGCGATGCGACTGAAACCTGGGTGCGTAAGATGATCGAACATCATCGCGGCGCGGTTGAGATGTCGCAGATCGTGCTACGCGACGCTCGCGACGCCAAGATCCGCGAGATGGCGACCAAGAGTTCGGCGGAGCAACGTCAAGAAATCAACGAGTTGCAGGCCTGGCTGCGCGAGCATGGCAAGCGCCCTCAATGAGGATAATTATCACTGGAGGGCTTTAACGTTAAGAAAGCAAATGGTCGCGGCGCTCGCCGCATGTTCGTAGGAATTTCAGCGAGCGCCGGGCCCCCGGTGGTAGTCCACCGCGATCGCGGCTGCCCCCGCTGTGAGAGATGGGCCGAGGACATCCGCGCGCAGTTCAAGCGGCCCGTTTCTATCATCGACGAATGCTCGCGTATGGCATCCCAGCAGGCCCGAGGCGCCCCGCAACAGCTAATCTCCTACCTTATCTAGGCTGGAAGATTGGAGATATCGAAGTCGTAAAGGGGGCTCTGGCGTTGCTCCTTTTTATAGGCTAGGGGGATACCCTATGGCTCACACCGAACAGAACAGCGCCGAGTTAATCGCACGAGTGCGGCGCATTGCAGGACAGGTCAGCGCTATTGAGCGCGGCCTGGAGCGTGGCGCGCCGTGTGGCGAAGTTCTGCACCTTGTGGCGGCGGTTCGCGGCGCGGTGAACGGCCTGCTCGACGAAATCATCGTGGACCATCTGGATCAGCATGTTGCGAAGGTGGGCCTGGATGAGGCCGAGCGCTTGCGAGCGTCGGAGGATCTGAAAGCCGTTATTCGCCGCTATTCCAAATAGGATCGATGATGACCGCGGCTTTTCACATTGATCGCTTCACTCACGATCACGTCTTCCTGGGGGCGTCGCATGACGCGAATGCGCGCCGCACATTGTGGGTGGTGGCACTGACGGCAACGATGATGGTCGGCGAAATCATCGCCGGCTATCTCACCGGGTCGATGGCGCTTCTGGCGGACGGTTTCCACATGGCGACGCATGCCGGAGCACTCAGTGTTGCGGCAATCGCGTATTCCTACGCCAAGCGGCATGCCTCGGACGACAGGTTCAGCTTCGGGACGGGCAAGGTCGGCGACCTGGCAGGATTCGCCTCCGCGCTGGTGCTCGCCGTGATCGCAATCGGCATCGGCGTCGAATCGCTAATTCGCCTCTTCCAGCCGACCACAGTGGCGTTCACCGAAGCGACCATCATCGCCGCGATCGGTCTCGCCGTGAACATTGTCAGTGCCTTTCTCCTGGCGGGAAGTCATTCGCACGATCACGGTCATGGCCATTCCCATAGCCATCATGCGCAGCCACATGCCCATAGACATGAAGGACACCAGCACGATGACGACGAGACCCATGCAGTGGCTGGGCTGCGAAGCCAGGACAACAACCTTCGCGCCGCCTATGTCCATGTCCTTGCCGACGCGCTGACCTCGGTGCTGGCGATCGTCGCGCTCCTGTCAGGACGCTTCCTCGGCTGGGTGTGGCTCGATCCGGTGATGGGGGTGGTCGGTGCCACCGTGATCGCCCGCTGGTCATGGTCGCTGATGCGCGAAACTGCCTGGGTGCTGCTCGACCGGAGCGACGAGCATGTCGCCGAGGAAATCCGCGAACTGGTCGAAACGCCCGGCGATGCCCAAATCGCGGACCTGCACGTCTGGCGCGTCGGCCCCGACGCACATGCTGGTATCGTTAGCGTAGTGGCGGGCGGTGCAGTGGATCGCACGACGGTGCAAAAGCGCCTCAAGCCGGTCCGCGGGCTTCGCCATCTGACGATCGAGATGCAGTCGCCATGAAGTCGCCCTGCATCGACATCTGCCTTTTCGATGGACGTACCGGCTGGTGCAAGGGATGCGGCCGCACCAACGACGAAATTCGCACCTGGAAGAAGAGCCAGCCACATCAACAACGTCGGATCGCGTCGGACCTCCCACGACGCCTTGCCAAGCTCGCCCCGACGGCGAAGCCGATTAGGCCGGACCGATGATGGAATCGCTGCGATTGACCGGCTGCCGGATAAGGGCGACGCCTTGCGTCAATGCTGTCGTTAATGTCATCAATGACACGCAGCCTCGACTTTGAGAGCACCGCGCATGACACTTGCGGTATCATGCCGGCAATCTATGCTCCGTGCTCGTGATTAGGGTGTCACGACCATTATTTCTTAGATTTTTCTCGATGCTGTGCATCGGGCTGACGCTCGTCTTCGCAAGCGCCAGCATGGCTAGTGTCATCGATCGCATGCAGCATCAATCAGACGCATCGGGCGATCATAACCATCTACTGTTCAGCAAAATCGTTTCAGAACCCAGCGACCATCAACACGAGCCTCATAAGCCCGATCTGGACGACAAGGAAGATGCTCCTGATCATCAGCCCGGCACTGGGCATCACCATCATGGTGATTCCGGGGCGTCGCTTGCTGCCTTTGGGATGCAAGGCCAGGCAGGGGCTTTTCCAACATCATCGTCACTATCACCAGTAGCCGACGATCGATTGGCGGGCGTTTTGATTCCCGGACCTGAGCGTCCCCCCAAGACCATCGCAAATCGCACCTAGAGCCGCCGTGTCGAATTAGGCGCGGCTTTAGCCACGCCTGTTCGTGAGGCCGAATTGTCATGTTTTCAATATTCTTTGCGCACCAGCCGGTGCGCTTTCGGCGCGCGCTTGCGATAGGCGCGGCTATCGCTGCCCTATCCGACCCGTCCGTCGGGGTGGCGCAAGACCTCAGTCTATCCGACGCCCTTTCCAGGGTCGCCACTGGCGATCCCGCCGTGGCAGCCAATGCCGCGCGAATTCAAGCCGCCGATGCCGCGATTACCCAGGCCGATGTGCGGCCACGAGATGTCGTGGGCGTCGATGTAGAGGACTTCACCGGCACCGGCCCGTATTCTGCTCTTGGGCGTTCGCAGGCGACCGCCTGGTATGAACGGACTTGGGAGCGCGGCGGCAAGCGTGAAGCGCGTGTTGGCGCTGCTCGCTCGGAACTTGGCGTCACCGCCGAGCGCAATCGCCTGCGGATGCTTGATCTGTTCGCCCAGGTGCAGGCTGCATGGGTTGAGGCGCTAGCAGCCGAAGCCGCTATCCCGATCGCCGCCCAGCGCCTTGCTGGGGCGCGGCAGGTAGAAGGTGAAGTAGACCGCAGGGTAGGTCGGGCTCTCGATCCTCTATTCGCGGCGGAACGAGCGCGAACCACTGTGGCGCAAGCTCGGATCGCACTGGATCAAGCACGCGAGAATGCCCGTATCGCCCGCACGACGCTCGCCTCTTATTGGGGAGCCACCGGCGGCGATTACAACCTCGACACCCAGCCTTTCACTATTATGGAGCCATCCCGGCCCCCGGGGGATGATAGCCCCGAACTCGCCTTGCTCACCGCCGAGCGGGACGCCGCCGGGGCAAAGATCCGCCTTGCGGAGGCAAGCAGCATCGGCGACCCCAGCGCGCGGGTGGGCCTACGCCATTTCGGGCAGGGCAATGATGTGGCGATCATAGTCGGGGGTTCGATCCCGCTCGGCAACCGCACCGCCAACCGCGGCAATGTCGCGCGCGCCAATGCGGAAGCACAGGCGGCCGAAGCCGAACTTGCCGTTGCGCGGGCACAGCTCGGGCGCGAAATCGACAGGATTGTTGCCGAACGCGCGGCGCTTGCCACCGAGATCGCCTGGATTGAACGCGAAGTGCTACCAAGCGCGGCGCGCGCGGTGACGCTTGTCCGCGACGGCTTCGCGCGTGGCGGCACCGCGTTCACCTTCCTCGAAGTCAACCAGGCTCAGCAGGCTGTCGTTGATGCACGATCCCGCCGGGTCGAACTGCTGCGCCGCTTCCATCTTCGCGGCGCCCGGCTCGATCGGTTGACCGGCCGTCATGCCTCCCTCCTTTCCAGCGCGGAGAACCGCTGATGACACGATTCCTATTGTCTGCGGGTTCGATGCTCGCATTTGCGCTGCTCGCCGGCTGTGGCGAGTCCCCTGCCACCAAGGAGGCGGGCGAAAGCCAGGCGGCCGCTGCCGCCGATGACTATGAGCGCGGGCCGCATCGCGGGCGAATGCTGCGCGACGGGGATTTCGCGGTCGAGATCACGATTTTCGAGGAGGGTGTCGATCCCCAGTTCCACGTCTATGCCTACCGGAACGGCAAGCCGATAGCGCCAGGTGACGTCCAGCTTGCCATCGAGCTGTCGCGCCTCGGCGGTAAGGTCGATCGCTTCGCCTTCACGCCGCAAGAGGACTATCTGCGCGGCGGCGGCGTGGTCATCGAGCCCCACTCTTTCGACGTTAAGGTGCGCGCCGTCGAAGGCGGGCGCACGCACAGCTGGACTTACGCGTCCTACGAGGGCCGGACCACTATTTCCGCGCAGGCGGCCAAGGCCGGCGGGGTGCGCTCCGAGCGCGCCGGTCCCGCAACGGTGGCCGAGCTGATCGACATGGGCGGCCGCATCGAAATCACACCCGAAGGCAAGGCCGATGTGCGCGCCCGGCTTCCCGGCCAAATCGTCTGGATGAGTGGCAAGCTGGGCGATCGGGTCAACCGGGGACAGGCGTTGCTGCGTGTCGAATCCAGCCATTCGCTCCAGACCTATGCCGTGTCGGCCCCTATCAGCGGCACCATCATTGAGAAGAACGCCAATGTCGGCGATACCACCGGCGATAGGGCGCTGTTCGTGATCGCCGATCCGACCCGGCTTCATGCCGAGTTCTTCGTCTATCCGCGCGACGCCGAGCGCGTACGCGTCGGCCAGCGGGTCAACGTTCGCAGTCTCTCCGGCGATGCGAAGCTCGACGCCCCGGTAGAAGCCGTTCTGCCGACCGCGGACGTCGCCAGCCAGACGATGATGGCGCATGTCCATCTACCGCCGAGTGCGTCGCGCGAATTCCGGCGAGGCATGGGCGTCGAGGGTTCCTTTGCCGTGGCCGAAGCGCAAGTGCCGCTTGCGGTGAGGACCAAGGCGATTCAGCGGTTTCGCGACTTCGAGGTGGTCTATGCCAAGGTTGGCAACACCTACGAAGTGCGAATGCTGGAGATCGGGCGCCGCACGCCCGAATGGACCGAAGTGCTCGGCGGCCTTGAACCCGGCACCGAATATGTGACCGATGGCGCGTTCCTGATCCGTGCCGACATCGACAAGTCGGGAGCCAGCCATGACCACTGAGAACGAAACGCCCGTCCGTTCGGCGTTGTTCGAACGCTTCATCTCCAACGCGATCCGCTTTCGCTGGGCCGTTTTGACCATGGTTGCGCTGCTCTGCGCGATCGGCGTCTGGGCCTTTCAGCGCCTGCCGATCGACGCCACACCCGACATCACCAACGTTCAGGTCCAGATCAACAGCGAGGCGGCCGGCTTCTCGCCATTGGAAGCCGAACAGCGCGTGACCTTCCCGGTCGAGACGGCGATCGCCGGCCTGCCGGGCCTTCAATACACCCGCTCGATCTCGCGCTATGGCCTCTCCCAGGTGACGGCGGTGTTCGAGGACGGCACCAGCATCTATTTCGCGCGCCAGCTCATCAACGAACGGCTCCAGACCGCGCGCGACCAGCTGCCCGAAGGCGTCATACCCGAGATGGGACCGATCGCCACGGGCCTCGGCGAGATCTTCATGTACACGCTGGAGGCAGCCCCCGGCGCACGCAAGCCCGACGGCGGCCGCTATACGCCCGAGGACCTGCGGACCTTGCAGGACTGGGTGATCCGGCCGCAACTCAGAAACACGTCGGGCGTCACCGAGGTCAACAGCATCGGCGGCTATGAGCGGCAATATCATGTGGCCCCGCTGCCCGACCGGCTTTCCGCCTATGGCCTCACGCTCAATGATGTCGTCGAGGCACTCGGCCGCAACAACGCCAATGTCGGCGCCGGTTATGTCGAGCGCTATGGCGAGCAGTATCTTGTCCGCGTGCCCGGCCAAGCGTCGGGTATCGACGATCTCAAGTCGATCATCGTCACCAATCGCGGCGGCGTGCCGATCCGCGTGGCCGACGTCGCCGATGTCGGCATGGGTGAGGAGCTGCGCACCGGCGCCGCGACTGAAAACGGGCAGGAAGTGGTGCTCGGCACCGTGTTCATGCTCGCGGGTGAGAATAGCCGGATCGTCGCGCGGGCAGCAGCCGAGCGACTGGAAGAAGCTGCAAAGGCCCTGCCAGCGGGCGTGAAGGCAGTGCCGATCTACGACCGCACCGATCTCGTCGAGCGGGCGATCTGGACGGTCGAGAAGAACCTCGCGGAAGGTGCGCTGCTCGTGATCGTGGTCCTGTTCTTGCTGCTCGGTAATATCCGTGCGGCACTCATCACGGCGGCGGTGATCCCAGTCACCATGCTTATGACCATCACCGGCATGGTGCGCGCGGGTGTGTCGGGCAACCTGATGAGCCTTGGCGCACTCGACTTCGGCCTGATCGTCGACGGCGCCGTCATCATCGTCGAGAATTGCCTGCGCCGATTCGGCGAGGCGCAGCACCGCCAGGGACGATTGCTCGACCGTGAAGAACGCTTTGCTCTAACCGCCTCCGCGACATCTGAAGTCATCCGCCCGTCGCTGTTCGGCATGCTCATCATCGCGCTGGTCTATGTGCCGATCTTCGCGCTGACCGGCGTCGAGGGGAAGATGTTCCACCCGATGGCGATCACCGTTGTCATGGCGCTGACCTTCGCCCTCATTCTCTCGCTCACCTTCGTGCCGGCGGCGGTCGCGCTGTTCGTCACGGGCAAGGTCGAGGAGAAGGAAAGCCGCGTGATGGGCTGGGCACGCAAACTCTATGCGCCCGCCCTCGACACCGCCTTGCGGCTGCGGGTCGCGTTCGTCGCGGGCGCGGTGGTGCTGGTCGCCATAGCGGGCTTTGCCGCAACGCGCATGGGATCAGAGTTCGTCCCCAATCTGGATGAGGGCGACATCGCGCTCCATGCGCTGCGCATTCCCGGCACCAGCCTCACGCAAGCTATCGGGATGCAGACAACGCTCGAAGCACGGCTCAAGCAGTTCCCGGAAGTTGAGCGGATCGTCTCGAAGATCGGCACGGCCGAAGTGGCGACCGATCCGATGCCGCCTTCGGTCGCCGACACGTTCATCATGCTCAAGGATCGCAAGGACTGGCCGGACCCACGGAAACCCAGGGCCGAGCTGGTTCGCGAGATGCAGACGGCAGCCGCGACGATTCCCGGCAACAACTATGAGTTCACCCAGCCCATACAGATGCGATTCAACGAGCTTTTGTCCGGGGTCCGGGCGGATGTCGCGATCAAGGTGTTCGGCGACGATCTCGACCAGCTTCTAGAGATAGGTCAGGCTGTCGAGAGCGTGGCGAGCGGCATCGAAGGCGCGCAGGATGTGAGCGTCGAGCAGGTGACGGGGCTGCCCGTCTTGCAGATCACGCCCGACCGGGCCGCGCTGGCGCGGCTCGGTCTCAACATCGGCGACATTCAGGACGTTGTGGCTGTCTCCATTGGCGGGCGCGAAGCCGGCCGGATCTTCGAGGGCGACCGGCGCTTCCCGGTGATCGTGCGATTGCCCGAGGACATCAGAAGCAGAGCCGACGAGATCGGCCGGTTGCGAATTCCGCTGGCCGGCAATGGCACGGACCCGCTTGGGTTCGTACCGCTCGCCGACGTGGCGAAAGTGGAGGTCGTCATCGGCCCCAACCAGATCAGCCGCGAGGACGGCAAGCGACGCGTCGTCGTGACCGCCAATGTGCGCGGGCGCGACCTTGGCTCGTTCGTCGAGGAGCTTCAACAAAAAGTGGATGCGGAAGTCGAAGTCCCCTCCGGCTATTGGGTCAGCTATGGTGGCACCTTCGAGCAACTGATCTCGGCAGCCGAGCGGTTGCGCTTGGTCGTGCCTGCCGCGCTGCTGCTGATCTTCGGCCTGCTCTACGGGCTGTTCCGATCCGCCAGGGATTCGGCAATCGTCTTCTCGGGCGTGCCATTGGCGCTGACCGGCGGCGTGGCGGCACTGCTGATCCGCGGGATGCCGCTCTCCATCTCGGCGGGCGTGGGCTTCATCGCCCTCTCGGGCGTGGCGGTGCTCAACGGCGTGGTCATGCTGAGCTTCATCCGCCAGCTCCGGGAGACGGGCAACAGCCTTGAGGACGCGATACGCGAAGGCGCGCTCACAAGGCTGAGGCCGGTGCTAATGACCGCGCTGGTGGCGAGCCTGGGGTTCGTGCCGATGGCGTTCAATGTCGGCGCGGGCGCGGAGGTACAGCGTCCGCTCGCTACTGTCGTTATCGGCGGCATCATCTCCTCGACCTTCCTGACGCTGCTGGTGCTGCCCGCACTCTATCGCATCGTCCACGGTCGCGAAGCGCGCCGTGAAGACGAACGCCCATCCGCTGATACGTCCCTCGCGCAAGCCTGAACCGTTGCCGCTCCCGCCTGCGCCCGGCGGCGCGCGAGAGACCGGCCAAGGAGTTCTCCGATGAGCTTATACGCAACCCTTACCCAGCATATCTCACGAAGCAGGCTGATGATCGCCCTCGGGCTGCTTGCTTTTTCCTTCTGCCTCAGGGTCGAGGCGTTCGCCCACAATGTCGCGGAAGGCGACAAGGGCTATATCCAGGAAAGCAGCGGCGTCCTGTTTCTCCCGTTCGTGTATCTGGGCGCCAAGCACATGGTCACGGGCTACGACCATCTGCTGTTCCTGTTCGGCGTGATCTTCTTCCTCTACCGGATGAAGGACATCGGTCTTTACGTGACGCTGTTCGCGATCGGCCATTCGACGACCATGCTGTTCGGCGTGCTGATGGGGATCAGCGCCAACGCCTATCTCATCGACGCAATCATCGGCCTGTCGGTTGTCTATAAGGCGCTCGACAATCTTGGCGCGTTCCAGCGCTGGTTCGGCTTCCAACCCAATACCAAGGTCGCGACGCTGGTGTTCGGCTTCTTCCACGGGTTCGGCCTGGCGACAAAGATTCTTGAGTTCGAGATTTCAAGTGACGGCCTGCTCGCCAACCTGATCGCCTTCAATATCGGCGTCGAGATCGGGCAACTTCTCGCGCTCGGCGCCATCCTGATCCTGATGGGCTACTGGCGCCGGACCTCAAGTTTCATGCGCCACGCCTTCGCCGCCAACACCATCCTGATGGCCGCCGGCTTCGTGCTGGTCGGCTACCAGCTCGTCGGCTTTGCCGTCGCCTGATTTCAAGGAGGTTTCGACCATGTTCAACGCCCAACGTCCCAATCTCGACGACCTGCCCACCAATCGGCAATTGATCCGGGCGACACTCGTTGCCGCCATCTCCGCCAGCGCCCTTCTCGTCGCGGTCATTCTGCCCTCGGAATATGGTGTCGATCCCACCGGAGCCGGCCGCGCGCTGGGCCTTACCCAGATGGGCGAAATCAAAGTCCAGCTGGCTGAAGAAACAGCACAGAACGCCGCCGCCGATGCAGTGGCGGCGCAGGCGCCAGCCCTCGCAAAGGTGGAGCAGGCTGCAGGCGGCAGCGTGCAACCGGTAGCCGCGCCCCCGAAGGTGCCCCTCGCGAGCGAAGCCGATGGGCGCACCGACACGACGCGCCTGACACTTGCGCCAGGCGAAGGCGCGGAGGTCAAGTTCAAGGCCAGTAAGGGCGCCCGTGTCGTCTTCAACTGGTCGGTAGAGGGCGGCCACGTCAATTACGACACCCACGCGGACGCTCCGGGCATCTCCTATCATGGTTATGGCAAGGGCCGAGCGTCGACCGGCGAGCAAGGCGATCTCGTCGCCGCATTCGACGGCAGCCACGGCTGGTTCTGGCGCAACCGTTCGGGTGCCCCGGTGACGATCATGCTACGCACCGAGGGCGCCTATAGTGAGATCAAGCGGGTTGTCTGACATCGCTGCATCTCGTCCGATCGAATCCCGCCGTGCGAGCCCTCATGAACAGCGCGGTGGGATCGTCGGCGTCATGCGTTTTACCGGAGAGTTTTCAGCTGCCGGACATCGATCTTCTCGCGCTGGGTTATCCTGGCCTGTTTCTGGCTGCGCTGGTTGCTGCAACCCTGCTGCCGGCACAATCCGAACTGCTGCTGCTCGCCATGCTGGCTTCCGGAAGGTTCGAGCCGGTCCCGCTGCTCCTGGCCGCGTCGGTGGGCAATGTGCTGGGCTCAACACTCAACTGGGCGCTTGGCCGCTTTCTCGCGCATCATCGCGGCGCCCGCTGGTTCCCGGTCTCGGAGACCGCAATGGCGAAAGCGGAAAGGCGCTATCGCCGGTTCGGCGCGCTTTCCCTGCTGTTCTCATGGCTGCCCATCATCGGCGATCCCCTGACGCTTATCGCCGGCGTCTTGCGCACGCCGCTTTCCCGCTTCCTCCTGCTGGTCACGATCGCCAAATCCGGACGCTATCTAGTGCTGATGGTGGCGCATGGTTATCTGACCGCATGAGGCTGCAGACCAGTCTCACGGGCCCAACGAGGTAGCCATGCTCAAAATATTGGCCAACCGAACCTATCGCCATCTGTTCTTGGCCCAGATCATCGCGCTGATCGGCACCGGCCTCGCTACCGTCGCGTTGGGCCTGCTCGCCTATGACATCGCTGGTGCTGACGCGGGTGCCGTGCTGGGCACAGCGATGGCGATCAAGATGATCGCTTATATCGGTGTGGCCCCGATTGTCGGCGCCTATGCAAACCGATTGCCGCGCCGTAGTTTCCTCATCGCGATGGACCTGATCCGTTGCCTGGTCGCGCTCGCGCTGCCCTTCATCGATCAGGTGTGGCAAATCTACGTACTGATCTTCGTGCTGCAATCGGCTTCGGCAGGGTTCACGCCGACCTTCCAGGCGACCATCCCTGACGTGCTGCCCGAGGAACAGGACTATACTAAGGCGCTGTCCCTCTCTCGCCTCGCCTATGACATGGAAAGCCTGACAAGCCCGATGCTCGCTGCCGCGCTGCTTACGGTTATGAGCTTCCACTGGCTGTTCTCAGGCACTGCAATCGGTTTTGCCTGTTCGGCCCTTCTTGTGTTGACGACCGTGCTTCCGCGGGCCGCTGCCAGCCGGCCGACGGGCGGCATCTATTATAATACCACGCGCGGCGCCCGGCTTTACCTCAAAACGCCTCGGCTTCGTGGCCTGCTCGCCGTGACTCTTGCAGCCGCCGCGGCCAGTGCGATGGTGATTGTTAATACGCCAGTGCTGGTACAGTCGGCCCTTGGGCGTGGACAGAGCGCGATGGCGATCACGCTCGCCGCTTTCGGTGGCGGCTCGATGCTGGCGGCGCTGTTGCTGCCGCGTTTGCTTGAACGGCTCTCCGATCGGACAGTGATGCTGTCGGCCGCTTCGGCTATGACGGTCACGCTGGCGGCGCTCGCCTTGTCTTGGCAGGACCACGCCGCCCCCCATTATTGGGGCGTGATCCTCGTGGGCTGGTTAGCACTTGGCATTGCCTATTCGGCCAGCATTACGCCTGGTGGCCGGCTGCTACGCCGCTCTTCGGGCGGGCAGGATCGGCCCGCCCTGTTTGCAGCGCAATTCGCGCTTAGCCATGTGTGCTGGCTAATTGCCTATCCACTGGCAGGTCAGATCGGCGCATTCGGCGGCATGGGCGCCGCGTTCGCTGCGGCCGCTGTGCTGGCGCTAATCGGCACGGTGATTGCGTTCCGCATCTGGCCCAGTGAAGACGCCGAAGTGGTAGCACACAGGCATGACGATCTGCCACTCGATCATCCCCATCTTCTCGAAGGGCATCCGGGCGGTCGCGCCCGCCACGCGTTCGTGATCGACGAGCTGCATCCACGCTGGCCGATCCAGTAGCGGCAGTGAGTGTGAAAGCGAGCGGTGACGATCGCGGGCAGCGTGTCGCGGAGACTGTGTTTCGGCTACCATCCGAGCAGCGAACGCGCGCGGGAGATATCGAGGATATAGTGGTCGTTGCTGCTGTCGATCATCCAGGGCTGGATGAAGTCGTCGCTGCCGAGCGCTTCGTTCTGCAGGATGATCCCGGCCTTCGCGAGCGGCTACGGAATCCGGATAGTCTTCCGGACCTCGCCGTCGAGCGCCTCGCCCACGATGTCCTGGATCTCGGCATAGCCGGGCGCGCCGATGAGCAGCGGCAGCTCGGCCGAAAGGTCGTGCCGCCGATCGACCAGGCGAAGCACGGCATCGGCCAAGTCGTCGCGGTGCGCCGATGCCGCACGCAGCATCCCGTGATAAAAGTGCGAGATCACGCGATGCTCGTAGATCTGGGATATCTGCTGCGCGAGTAACGCCGAGCGCCCGTCGCCGTCGTAAACTCCGGCGGCGGGGAGGAAGACGACGGGAATCTTACCGCGCCTCGCGTGCAGCAGTGCTTCGGCAACAACTTTCGACTGTGGATACGCCTAGGACGCACCGATTGGCGACTCCTCGCTGATGCGCTCTTCCGGAGTGGCGGCAGGCTTATGAACCAGCATTGTGCTGGCGAAGACGAATTGCTCGACGTCGAACGACCGGAGCCCGTCAATCAGCCGGCGGGTGTCGTGCACGGTGGCCTTGTCGTAGAGCGGATTGGGGTTGCCCGTGATGTCATAGCCGATTGCCGACGCGGGCGGCCGCGGGTCTGGAGGACCGACACGATCCAGGCCGACAACCGTGTAGCGTTCCCTCGGCTGGGCAACTAGCGCGGCGGCTGTAAAGCCGCTCGCACCTGTGATGAGGACGACTTCGAGGGCGTCCTTGTCGCTCCCTGACCCACTGCGCTCACCGTCGGTCATCAATCTGCCACCCTCATTCATTGTGCTGCGGAACGCATACAGTCCCCCTGTACTTATGATCGCGAGGCGGGCGCGTGCGGATCACCGCACAATTGTTTTACGCGCCCGCCCCGCAAATCCCTTAGGCAAAATGGGGCTTTATTGCGTCACCGCGAAGCCGGCTTTCTCGATGGCCTGCTTGAGCTGCTGTACATCGGCCGTCGAGTTTACCGAAACGGTCTTTCTCGCCAAATCGATGTTGACGACGGCATTGGCATCGACGCGCTGAAGCGCGTTGGTCACACCGCGCGCACAGCCTCCGCAGGTCATTCCCTGAACTTTGAAGTCGATCATCTTCGTTCTCCCATAAGGTGGATGAAACAAATATGGGGCTTGACACTGTGTCAGGGTCAAGAGGTGAATTTAGCTGTTGACCTTGACACAATGTGAGGGACCATAAGGCCGTCGACTCAGTAGTGGAGACGACCATGAACGCCCGGGCGCAGCTGCCAATGCAGGCACAGACGAGAAGCGACGAAAGGCTGTCGCTGGCCATCGATGGCATGACCTGCGCGACGTGCGTCGGGCGGGTGGAGCGCGCCATCGCCGGGGTGCAGGGCGTTGCCGGCGTCTCGGTCAATCTCGCGACGGAGCGCGCGAATGTCGAGTTCGTCGATGGACGATCCGATGTCGCTGCCGTAGCCGATGCGGTTCTTGCGGCGGGCTACACCCCGGTGACACAGACGACCGAGCTGACGATCACCGGCATGACCTGCGCCTCCTGCGTCACCCGGGTCGAGAAGGCGCTGCTGAAAGTGCCCGGCGTCCGCTCCGCGAGTGTCAACCTGGCGGCCGAGACGGCGCGGATCGAAACGGCGGGTGACGTCCCCGCTTATGTCTTGGTCGAGGCTGTCGAAAGTGCTGGCTACACTGCATCGGCGCGCACCGGATCGGCGGAGGCGGAACGCGGCGCCGAGGACGCCCGGCGCGACGCCGCCGCAACAAGAGAGCTCCGCCATGTGCTGATCGCCGCGGCGCTGTCGCTGCCGCTTGTCTTTCCGATGCTGCTGGCCCCGTTCGGTATCGAGGTGGCCGTGCCGGGCTGGATCCAGCTGCTGCTCGCGACGCCCGTGCAGTTCTGGCTGGGCGCGCGCTTCTATCGCGCGGGTTGGAAGGCCGCGCGCGCCCGAACCGGCAATATGGACCTGCTGGTCGCGATCGGCACATCGGCCGCCTATGGGCTCAGCCTCTACCAGCTGCTGTTCGCGCCGATGCACGGCATGGACGCGCATTATTACTTCGAGGCTTCGGCCGTCGTCATCACCCTTATCCTGCTCGGCAAATGGCTCGAAGGCCGCGCCAAGCGTCAGACCGGAGAGGCGATCCGCGCGCTGATGGCGCTGCGG
>Ga0075012_10003737_pt1 | contig 14320 bp, 9 predicted proteins | sample All_14_2_FD_71474 | JGI IMG/M metagenome (GOLD analysis project Ga0075012, IMG submission 71474) | Freshwater microbial communities in response to fracking from Pennsylvania, USA - Allegheny Zone_MetaG_DW_15 | ecosystem: Environmental > Aquatic > Deep subsurface > Groundwater > Drilled... | reverse complement strand
GTGCAACCCCTGCGCGCACGGCTCATGCCTCGGCTGCGCGGACTGCGTGGCGGCGTGCACGCCGTCGCGTTGTGCGACGGGCGAGACGGCGACGTGCCGACAGGTGCGCCCGGAGTGTGGCGAGGACGGCACCGCGATCGTGGTGGACGGCTGCTGGCTCTGCGTCGACGCGTACACCTGCGAGCGTCTCCCGGTGGGCGACTGCCGCAGCACCGGATGTCCCGACGGCACCACCTGCACCGCGTGCTTCATGTCGTACCTCTGCCTCGAAGAAGGCATGGCCTGCGCGCTCTGAGATCGCGCTCCGATGCGGCGCGTCGGGTGCGTGTCGCGGGGATCGACTCGCGACGTGGGGATCGACTCGTGACACGGGGATCGACTCGCGAGGTCGCACTTCACCGTGCGTCCGAAGTCGGGATCGAAGGCGCGTCGATCGTGTCGGGCGTTCCGAGCGCGTAAGCTCCGCGCCATGCGTGCCCGCTTGTTCGATCCCGAACGTCTCCGGATGGCGTTCGCCCAACGCCTCGTGAAGCTCCCTCCCGCGCTCGTGGAGCGCCTCGTCGGTGCGCCGGAGCGCGACGCGGAGCACGTCCTCGATCCGCACCTCCAGCTCATCCTGCGGGTGCAGAAGCTCTCGGGCGAAGGTGGCTTCGACCGCAAGCCGAACCTCGCGGAGTCGCGTCGCTCGTATCACGTGCTCGTCGACACCTTGGAGCGCCCCGAGCCGCCGAGCGCGCAGGAGACCGAACGCACGCTCACCCACGACGGCGTCTCGGTGCGCGTGCGTGTCCATCATCCGGCGCCCGGCCGGCGTCGCCCCGCGCTCGTGTACTTCCACGGCGGCGGCTTCGTGGTCGGCGATCTCGAGTCGCACGCGTCCTTCGTGCGGCGCCTCGCGCGGGAAGCGGACGTCGTGGTGGTCGCGGTCGACTACCGACTCGCGCCGGAGCACCCGTTCCCCGCCGCCGTCGACGACTGCGTCGCGGCGACACGCGCGGTGATCGCGAAGGCGGCCGAGCTCGGCGTCGATCCCACACGTGTCGCGGTCGGCGGAGACAGCGCGGGCGCCAACCTCGCGCTGAACGTGACGCAGGCCGTGCCGGCGGTCTGCGGTCAGCTCCTGCTCTACCCGACCACCGACGTCGACCTCGACACGGAGTCGAAGCGCCGCTTCGCGACCGGGTTCGGCCTCGATCGCACGACCGTCGACTGGTTCACCGAGCGCTACCTCGGCCGCTCGAACCACGCCGACCCCCGCGCGTCGCCGCTGCGCTCGAAGACGCTCGACCGCTGCCCGCACACGATCGTGGTGCTCGCGGGCTTCGACGTGTTGCGCGACGAAGGGCAACGCCTGATCGAGCGCCTCGAGAGCGCAGGCGTGCGAACGACCTCGCGCGTCGAAGGCGCGATGATCCACGGCTTCATCCACCTCACGCGCATCGCGTCGTGCGACGCCGCGACCGCCCGCCTCGCGCGTGACGTGCGAGACTTGCTCCATGCGTGAGGGCGAGCCGAGCTTCACCTCCATCCTGGTCGCGCTCGGCCGCGCCTACGCGCCGCGCGGCCGGGATCCGTATCCCGAGCAGTTGGCGAGCGATCCCTGGCGTGCGCTCGCGGCCGCGGGTGCACGACCCATGTGGCGACGTGCCGTCCGCGAGCTCTCGATCGGCTTCGTCGATCACCTCGCCTTGCGCACGGCCACGCTCGATGCGTTGGTCCGCGCCGCGGTGTCGGAGGGCATCGAACAAGTCGTCTTGCTCGGCGCGGGCCTCGACGCGCGCGCGTGGCGGCTCGGGGTCGACGCACACTTCTTCGAGATCGATCACCCGAGCACGCAGCGCCTCAAGCGCGAGCGGGCGCCGTCCGACGCAAGCACCTTCGTGCCGGTCGACTTCACGCGGGACGATCTCGGTGAGGCGCTCGCGGCGGCAGGACACGACGCGAGCACCCGTACGGCGTGGGTGTGGGAGGGCGTGACGATGTACCTGCCGCGCGAGGCGGTGGACGCGACCCTCGCGATCGTGTCGCGTCGCAGCGCACCGGGCAGCCGCCTCGCGCTCTCGTACCTCGATCCGAGCGCGGTGCCGCTCGCGCCGCTCGTGCGGGTCGGCTTTCGCGTGCTCTTCGGGGAGCCGCTCGAGGCCGGCTTCACCCCCGAGACGATGCGCGCGCTCCTCGATCGCCACGGCTTCGAGGTCACCTTCGACGACGACTCGCGCGGCTGGGACCGCGCGATGGGTGGTGATCCGGGGCGCGCGCGGTTGGTGCGGGGCGAGCGTTTGGCGATCGCGCGTCGGAGGTGAGCGAGATTCCGTCGCCGGTCGCACGTCTGGACGACGCGCCGGTGATCGCGATGGCGGGCCGACGACGAGGTGTCGGTGCTCGCGATGGCGCACCGAACGACGCGTCGGTGATCGCGATGGCGCGCCGACGACGACGTCGGTGACGAGAAGACACGCCGGGGATCACGCCGACGAATCGCGACGAGCGCGCGTCAGTCCTCTTCGTACGCGAAGCCCCGGATCAGCGGGTGCGCGAGGCTCATCGGCGGCGGCACGAAGAAGTCGCGCGAGCGCTTCTCGAAGACGTCGCGCAGCTCCGCCCGCGAGACCCAGCGGGCGTCCTCGAGCTCCTCGTCGTCGCGCGTGATCGTGTCGCTCTTCGCCTCCGCCACGAAGCTCAGCATCAGCGACTGCGGGAAGGGCCAGCCCTGCGAGGCGACGTAGCGCGGCGCTCGGACCTCGAGCCCGACCTCTTCGAGCGTCTCGCGCAGCACGCAGTCCTCCAGGCTCTCGCCCGGCTCCACGAAGCCCGCGAGCGCGGAGAACATCCCCGGCGGAAAGCGCGGCTGCCGCGCGAGCACGCAACGATCGCCGCGCGTCACGAGGATCATCACGGCCGGATCGGTGCGCGGGAAGACCTCGTGACCTTCGGCGCACACGCGCTTGAAGCCCGCGTTCGCGAACGAGAGCGCGCCACCGCAACGTTCGCAGTGACGCGTGCGTCGGTTCCAGCCGCAGAGCCCACGTGCGGTCGCGAGCAGATCGAAGTCGTCGCGGGGCATGAAGGCACCCGCCATCCGCAGGTCTTCGAGGCGTCCTTCCGGCGGCTGCAGATCGTCGCGTTCGCTCAGATCGACCGCGAAGAGCGGGCCGTGCTCGTCGACGCCGAGGAAGATCACGTCGCGGTCGACGGTGAGATCCGGATGCGCGTGCGCGGACAAGAGCACGGGCGTCGGGACGCGACCTTCGCCGCCGACGAGGTTCCGATCCCGCCACACGAGCAAGAGGCGCGCGTGCTCGGAGCAGAGGGCCTCGTCGAGCCAACGAGGGTGGCTGCGTCGGTGGGCGGCGCGATCGATCATCATTTCCCCACGCGATCGGCGATGCCGCGCTTGACGTAGTTCGGCTGCGCGAACGCGCCGCGGTGCACGTCGAGGTTGTACCAGCGGAGCTGCTCGACGATGCCCTTCGCGCGCGTCTCGTCGATCACGAACGGATCCTGCGTGTCCGAGCACCACGTCCAGCTCCAGAGCCCGCTCGGGTAGAGCGGTACCGGACCGAGGTAAGGCGCGACCTTCGCGAAGAGCGTGCGCAGCTTCACCTGCGTCTCGAAGAACGCTTCGCTCATCAGCAGCGGCGTCTCGCTCTGCAGCGCCAGTACGCCGTCGGGCTTCAGCATGCGCTTGCACGCGCGGAAGAACCCGAGGTCGAAGAGGACCTCACCGGGCCCGATCGGATCGGTGCCGTCGAGGAGCACCACGTCGTACTTCTCTTCGTCGCTGTTCTTCACGTAGTCGACGCCATCCGCGAAGCGCACCTCCAGCCGAGGGTCCTTCCAGGCGGTGCCGATCGTCGGCAGGTGCTCCATGCACGCGCGCACGACGAGCTCGTCGATCTCGATCATCACGCACTTCTTCACGCTCGCGTGACGCAGCACCTCGCGCACGGTCCCGCCGTCGCCGCCGCCGATCACGAGCACGCGCTCGGGCGCCTTCGCAGTCAGCATCGCCGGGTGCGTGAGCAGCTCGTGGTAGAAGAACTCGTCGCCCTCGCTGGTCATGAAGGCGTCGTCGAGCGTCATGACGCGGCCGAGCTCTTCGGTCTCGAAGATGTCGACCTTCTGGAAAGGGCTCTGCGCGGAGAACAGCGTCCGCGTGACCTTCAGGCCGAAGCGCGAGCTCTTGAACGTCTCGTCGAACCAGATGCTCATCGTGTGACCTCGAGGTGGCGCCGCGCCCGTCGCGCGCCCGTCGCGCAGGAGCCGAGGTGTATCAGCTTTCGTGGGGGCTTCGGCGCCAACCTGGGCCGGCTTCGCGCTACGGCTCTACGCGGGCGGCTCGAACGGTCGCGCCGCGGCTCTCGGGACTCTTGCGAGCGCTGTCACACGCCCGTCACATCCCGCGCGTGATCGACTGGGCCGTGCGTGGTAGGGAGCGCGCGCGCCGGCGGCCGTCGGTCGCGGCGCACGACATCGAGCCGTTTCCGTCGCGCCACCCCGGCCGCGACCGGCTCGCCGCCGAAGGAGGATCGCGTGGCCAAGGTTCAGCGGGCGCTCATCTCGGTCTCGGACAAGACCGGCATCGTCGACCTCGCGAAGGGCCTCGCGGCCGCGGGCGTCGAGATCCTCTCCACCGGCGGCACCGCGAAGGCGATGCGCGACGCGGGCGTGAAGGTGATCGACGTCAGCGAGTACACGGAGTCGCCGGAGGTGATGGACGGCCGCGTGAAGACGCTGCATCCGCGCGTCCACGGCGGCTTGTTGATGCGCGAGCTCGACTCCGATCGCGCGGAGCTCGCGAGCCTCGGCGGCAAGCCGATCGACCTCGTGGTCGTGAACCTCTACCCGTTCGAGCAGACGGTCGCCCGCGGCGCCGAGCACGAAGAGGTCGTCGAGAACATCGACATCGGAGGCCCTTCGATGGTGCGCAGCGCGGCGAAGAACCACGCACGCGTCACGGTCGTCACCGATCCCGCCGACTACGCGGAGGTCCTCGCGGCCGCCACGAGCGAAGCCGGCACGAGCCTCGCGCTCCGAGCGCGCCTGGCCGCGAAGGCCTTCGGCCACACGGCGGCGTACGACGGCGCGATCGCTGGCTATCTCACGAGCCTCCGCGAGGACGGCACGCGCGAGGTCTTCCCGCGCACGCTGACGATGCAGCTCGAGAAGGCCTACGACGTGCGCTACGGCGAGAACCCGCACCAGAAGGGCGCGTTCTACGTCGATCGCGACGCGCGCCCCGGCAGCCTCGCGCGCGCCGAGTCGGTGGGTGCGGGCGGCAAGGAGCTCTCCTTCAACAACCTCGTCGACGTCGACGCCGCGCTCGAGTGCGTGCGCGAGCTGGAGCGACCGGGCGCGGTGGTGGTGAAGCACACGAACCCCTGCGGTGTGGCGGTCGGCGAGACCCTCGCGCAGGCGTACCTCGCGGCGCGCGAGGCCGACGCGCTCAGCGCGTTCGGTGGCATCGTGGCGCTCAACCGCGAGGTCGATCTCGCGACGGCGGAGCTGCTCGCGGAGACGTTCCTCGAAGCGGTGATCGCGCCCGGTTTCGCGCCCGACGCGCTGGAGAAGCTCCGCAAGAAGAGCGCGCTGCGGCTGCTCTCGCTCGGCACGCTGGAGACTCCCGACGCGCCGATGCTCACGTACAAGCGCGTGTCCGGCGGGCTCGTCGTGCAGGATCGCGACGCGAGCGCGAAGGGCGAGGTCTCCCAGGGCCGCGTGGTGACGCAGCGCCGTCCGACCGAGGAAGAGCTGCGTGGCCTGGAGCTCGCGTGGCGCGTCTGCAAGCACGTGAAGTCGAACGCGATCGTGTTCGCGAAGGGCGACGCGACGGTGGGCGTGGGCGCGGGGCAGATGTCGCGCGTGGTCGCGGTGGAGCTCGCGGCGCAGAAGGCGGGCGCGGCCGCGAAGGGCGCCGTGATGGCGTCGGACGCGTTCTTCCCGTTCCCCGACGGCGTCGAGGCGGCCGCGAAGGCCGGCATCACCGCGGTGGCGCAGCCCGGGGGCAGCAAGAAGGACGAGGACGTGATCGCGGCGTGCGACCGCGCGGGCCTCGCGATGATCTTCACCGGGGTTCGTCACTTCCGGCATTGAGAGCGGGCCGTGTCGCGGCGCGGCGTCGCGCGGTCCGACGTTCGGTCGTGATCTCGGCGCTGGATTCGACGCGGTAGAGCCGGTAGAGCACCTCGCCCTGCCGCGCGGAGAGCCGCGCAGCGTGAAGAGCGGTGCAGCGTGGAGAGCGAGCGATGAAGCGAATCCTGGTGGTCGGCTCCGGTGCGCGCGAGCACGCGCTCGTGTGGCGTCTGACGAAAGACGGCGCCGAGGTCCACGCCGCGCCGGGCAACGCGGGCATCGCGGAGATCGCGGCCGTGCACGCGGTGGCGGCGGACGATCTCGACGCGCAGGTCGCGCTCGCGCAGCGACTGAAGGTCGATCTCGTGATCGTGGGCCCCGAGGCGCCGCTGGTCGCGGGGCTCGTGGATCGCCTCGCCGAGCGCGGCATCGCGGCGTTCGGTCCCTCGAAGGCCGCCGCGCGTCTCGAAGGCAGCAAGGCCTTCTCGAAGGACTTCATGGCGCGGCACGGCATCCCGACGGCGGGCCACCGTACGTTCACGGACGTCGAGGAGGCGCTCGCGTTCGTGCGCTCGGCGAATCGAGCGCTCGTCGTGAAGGCGGACGGGCTCGCGGCCGGCAAAGGCGTGGTGGTCGCGAAGGACGCCGAAGAAGCGGCGGACGCGATCGAGCGCTTCGGACGCGCGCGTGAGCTCGGCGACGCGGGGGCCACGCTCGTGATCGAAGAGACGCTGGTGGGCCCCGAGGTCAGCTACCACGTCGTCTCGGACGGAACGCGCTACGTCGCGCTCGCGCCGGCGCAGGACCACAAGCGGATCTTCGACGGCGATCGTGGACCCAACACCGGCGGCATGGGCGCCTACTCGCCGCCGCCGATGGTGGACGCGGAGGTCGAGCGGAAGATCCGGCAGCAGGTGATCGAGCCGACGTTGCGCGGTTGTGCCGCGGAGGGTTTCCCGTTTCGCGGCGCGCTCTTCGTCGGATTGATGGTCGTCGACGGCGAGCCGAAGGTGCTCGAGTACAACACGCGCTTCGGCGATCCGGAGACGGAGTGCCTGATGACGCGTTGGGGCGGATCGGCGATTCCGCTCTTCGAGGGCGCGGCGAAAGGCGATTTGAGCGCCGTGCAGACCACGTGGGATGCGCCGGCGTCGCTCTGCGTCGTGCTCGCGAGCGAGGGCTACCCCGGGGCGTACCCGAAGGGTCGCCCGATCGAGGGGCTCGAGCGCGCGGCCGAGGTCGCGGGGGTCGTCGTCTTCCACGCCGGCACGACCCGCGCGGACGGTGGCTTCGTGACCGCGGGCGGTCGGGTCCTGGCCGTCACGGCCACGGGGGTCACCCTCGACGAGGCGGCCGACCGCGCCTACGCGGCGGCCGATCGGATCCGGTTCGAGGGCAAGCAGCTCCGCCGCGACATCGGCTGGCAGGCGCGGCGCGCACCCACCTGAGTCGCCGCGAGCCGCCGAGCCACTCCCCGCTTCCTCAGCGCGTCGATCACGCACGAAGACACGAACACGCTCGGCGCGTAGCCGCCCCTCGACCCTTTCGTGAGGGCGGTGCGCTCCTGCGAGCTGTTCGGACCTCGATCGGGGACGCACGAGTCGTCGCGCTCGCGCGGCACGCGGGCCCGACGAACCACCATCCGAAAGCCGAGGGTTTCTCCCGCGTTCGGAGCAAATGAAAACGACTTGCAGCTTCTTGAACGCCCGCTATCCTCGGCGGTAATCGATAATCGTTTTCAAGAGCGCCCTCGCGCGCCTGACCTACGAAATCTCCGAACATGCGAAGCTTTCTCGCTTTTTCGCTCCTCCTCTCCCTCGTCGGGTGCGGTGACGACGACGTCAACCCGGACGTCGACAGCGGCACGCCGGTCGACGGCGGCACGGACGCCACGACCCCCGACCCGGACTCCGGCACCGACGCCGGCGACACCTGCGAGGCCACGCCGAACGAGGCCACCTACGCCTTCGAGAGCAACTTCGTCGAGGGCGCGAGCAGCGTCGCGTACGACGGGCAGGTCTTCCGCAACCTCCTGATCGAGGACCTCAAGACGTTCGTCGGTCGCCTCGGCACCCTCGTCGACGCCGACTCCACCGGCCTCTTCGACACCGAAGAAGAAGTGATCGCCGCGCTCGACTTCTATTACCGTTTCGACGCCTCGAGCGAAGAGGAAGAGATCCTCTTTTCGACCACGCCCGAATCGCTTCAGACGACTTGGGGCGAGGTCTCTTCGGGCAAGGATCTCGTGAGCAAGGTCGCCGGCAACGACGCGTCGACCGACCACCGCGCGTGGGAGGAGGGCGAGTTCCGCGGCTGGAGCAGCGAGCTCGGCGGCGTCGAGGTCACCTCGCCGGAGACCCTCGTGCAGGCGATGTTCTCCGCGCTCGCGCAGAACGCGGTCGCGCGCGCGAACGGCGAGCAGCCGCGTGGACCCGGCGACGAGGAGCTCCCGGTCTACGTGCTCCCGAACGGCCTCGATCTGCAGCAGCTCCTGCAGAAGTTCCTCGTGATGTCGATCAACTTCAGCCAAGGGACCGACGACTACTTGGACGACGACGTGGCCGACAAGGGCCTGCTCGCGGCGAACACGCGCGACGGCGAGAACGCGTTCACGATCCTCGAGCACCAGTGGGACGAGGGCTTCGGCTACTTCGGCGCCGCGCGCGACTACGACCAGTACACCGACGACGAGATCGCGGCCGCGGGTGGGCGTCCGGATTGGCAGCTCTTCCACGACACGAACGGCGATTGCCGCATCGACTTCCAGTCCGAGGTGAACTTCGCGGCCTCCGGCAACGCGGCCAAGCGCGATCGCGGCGCGACCACCGACGTCGACTTCACGGGCGACGCGTTCGCGGCGTTCTTGGCGGGTCGCGCGCTCATCGCGTCGGTCGAGGGGCCGCTCTCGGAGGAGCAGCTCGACACGCTCCGCGGTCATCGCGACACGATCGTGTCGGCGTGGGAGAAGGCGTACGCGGCGACCGTCGTGCACTACGTCAACGACGTGCTCGCGGACATGGAGGCGTTCGGCACCGAGACGTACTCGTTCGTCGATCACGCCAAGCACTGGGGCGAGATGAAGGGCTTCGCGCTCGGCCTGCAGTTCAACCCGCGCTCGCCGCTGCACGAGAGCGCAGGCGAGGGCACGCTCTTCGAGCAGCTCCACGGGTTCCTGCGCGACGCGCCGGTGCTCGCGACGGCGACCGAGGGGGAGATCTCGGCGTACCGCGAGGCGCTGGAGAGCGCGCGTGCGCTGCTCCGCGACGCTTACGACTTCACGGAGGAGGACGTCGCCAACTGGTGATCGCGACGCGCGAACCGCGACGTCGGTGAGCAAACGGACTGGTCTCCCCGCCTTCGTGCGGCTACCTCCGGCGCACCGACGTCGCATCGTCTCCGCCCTCGCACCCGTCGGTCGAGGCGAACCTCGCCGAACCCGAATCGAACCGAAGAAACGCTCGACTCGAGACAATCCATGCCGAAGCTTCGTTTCCTCCTGATCCTCGGTTTCCTCGCGGCGTGTGGCGACGACGACGCCCCGCCGACCCCCGACGCCGGTCCGAGCGGGGAGTCACGCGCGGAGACGGTCCGCGCGATCGGCGGCGAGGTGATCGTTCCGACCTACCGCACCTTCCTCGAAGCCGCGCGCGAGCTGCAGGCACGCGCGACCGCGTGGCGCGACAGCGGCGCGGACGCGGATCGGCTCGCGGCGGTGACGGCGTGGGATCGCGCGATGGGGCTCTGGCAGCAGGCCGAGCTCGCGCTCGTCGGCCCGGCGGGCGCGATGATGGTGACGGCGGGCGGCGAGGATCGCCGCGACGGCATCTATTCCTGGCCCATCACGAACCAATGCCGCGTCGACCAGGAGCTCGTCGAAGAGGTCTACCTCGACGTCGACGCGTTCGCGCGTGAGAACGTGAACGTGCGTGGCCTCGCCGCGCTCGAGTACCTGCTCCACTACACGGGCGAGGCCAACGGCTGCGCGCCGAACGCGTCGATCAACCTGAACGGCGAGTGGACGCCGATCGTGTCCGAGCTGCCGGCCCGCCGCGCCGCCTACGCGGTCACCGCTGCGACGCTCGTGGTGCGTGACGCCGAGGCGCTGCTCGCGCGCTGGGACGACGCGTTCCTTGCCGAGCTGCAGACGGCGGGCGCCGGCAGCAGCACCTTCGCGACCGCCCAAGAGGCGCTCAACGCGCTGAGCGACGCGCTCTTCTACCTCGACAAAGAGGTGAAGGACATGAAGCTCGCCGAGCCGATGGGTCTGAGCATGGCGTGCACCGCGGACATCTGTCCGAACCTGCGCGAGTCGCTCTACGCCGGGCGCTCCATCGCGAACGTGGCCGACAACCTGCGCGGTTTTCGTCTGGTCTTCGCAGGCGCGATGGACGGCGCGGGGCGCGGCTTCGACGACCTCTTGAACGACGTCGGCGCGGGCGCGCTCGCGACCCAGATGATCTCGCTCATCGACGCGGCCATCGCGGTCGCGGATGGTTACGAGGCCGACGTGCCCGAGCTCCTCGCCGAAGACCCGCTCGCGCTGCAGCCGCTCTACGACGCGGTGAAGGCGATCACCGATCTGCTCAAGACGCAGTTGCTCTCGACCCTCGACCTCGAGGTGCCGAACCGCGCCGAGGGCGACAACGACTGAGTCGTGCGATGAGCGAACGCTCCGAGCGGCGCACTTCCGATCGACCGGCCACCGCTCGACCGGCCACCGATCGACCGACCACTGGTCTCGTCGATCGGCTGTGGGGCCGGGCGCACGAGCCGATCGACCCCGCGTCGCTCGTCGCGTTCCGTGTGCTCTTCGGGCTGCTCGCGACGATCGGCGCGATGCGCTTCCTCTACTACGGCTGGGTCGAACGCTTCTTCGAGCAGCCCCGCTTCTTCTTCTCGTACTGGGGCTTCGAGTGGGTCCGCGTGCTCCCGCACCCGTGGATGCACGTCGCCTTCGGCACGCTCGCGGTGCTCGGCGTGCTCATCGCGCTGGGGCTCTTCTACCGCGTCGCGATCGTCCTCTTCTTCCTGCTCTTCACGTACGTCGAGCTCGTCGACGTCACGAACTACCTCAACCACTACTACCTGCTCAGCGTCCTCGCGTTCTGGATGTGCTTCATGCCGCTCGGGCGCGTGGGCGGTCTCGACGGCAAGCTCTTCGGCGCGCGCGAGGCGCTGCCGGCGTGGATGCTCGCGGCGCTGCGGCTGCAGATCGCGGTGGTCTACGTGCACGCGGGCCTCGCGAAGCTCACGGGCGATTGGCTGCTCCACGCGCAGCCGCTCGACATCTGGCTGCACGCGCGCACCGAGGTGCCGCTCCTCGGCCCGTTCCTCGATCTTCCGGTCGTGCCCTACGTGTTCGCCTGGGCCGGCTTCCTCTACGACACGACGATCCCGCTCTGGCTCTCGTGGAGGCGCACGCGGGTCCCGGCGTACGTCGTGCTCCTCGGCTTCCACCTCGCGACGCACCTGCTCTTCACGATCGGGATGTTCCCGCTGATCATGAGCGCGGCCGCGACGATCTTCTTCTCGCCCGCGTGGCCGCGTCGGCTCGGCGCGCTCTTCGGCGGTCGTCTCGTGTCGGTGCGGGCGTGGACGCGGCCCGCGAGCGATGCCAGCGCCGGTCGCGCGCCCACGCGTCGTCCGCTCCACGTGGCGCTCGCGACGGGCCTCGCGCTCTTCGCGCTCGTGCAGGTCGTCGCGCCGCTGCGCGCGCACCTCTACGGCGGCGATCTGCTCTGGCACGAGCAGGGCATGCGCTGGAGCTGGCGCGTGATGTGTCGCGAGAAGAACGGCAGCGTCGCGTTCCGCGTGCGAGTGCGCGGACGCGAGCGCGAGCTCGTCGTACCGCCGAGCCGCTACCTGACGTCGCACCAGGAGCGCGAGATGAGCGGTCAGCCCGATCTGATCCTTCAGCTCGCCCACCACGTCGCCGACGACCTGCGCGCGCTGGGCCACGAGGGCGTCGAGGTGCGCGCGGACGTGTGGGTCTCGCTGAACGGTCGCGCTCCGGCTCGGCTCGTCGATCCCGACGTCGATCTCGCGCGTGTCGAGGACGGCGTCGCGCCCGCTTCTTGGATCTTGCCCGCGCCCGACGAGGCGCCGGTCCACCTCGCTCGAGGAGAACGATGACTTCGCTTCGCTGGATCTTGATCGCCGCGCTGCTCGCGCCGGCGGCGTCATTCGCCCAACCGCCCGCCGCTCCCGACGCGGGCGCGGACGTCGGCACGGAGGACGGTGGTGCCGCAGACGGTGGTGCCGCGGACGGTGGTGCCGCGGACGGGGGCGCCGAAGGAGACCGCGCCGATCCCGTGGACGACGCAGGCGCGGCCGAAGGCGCGGAAGAAGGCGGCGCCGGCGACGCGACCGGCTCGGACGAAGGCGCCGATGCGGGGCCAGGCGAGGACGCAGACGCGGACGATCCTTCGCTCTACGAGCTGACGGAGGACGAGCTCGACGGGGCCGAGGAAGTCGCCGAAGACGCCGCCGAAGGCGACGACGCGGAGGAGGGCGAGGACGACGTCCTAGACACCGATCTCCGCACGCGCGACGTGCTCGCGGTCGGCTATCGCCCCGAAGACGTCCTGCGCGTGGGTGGAGGCATCACGCTGCTCGACCAAGAGCAGCTCGAGACGATGGAGTACGACGACCCGCACGCGGTCTTGCTCCAAGCCCCAGGCGTCTACGTGCGCACCGAAGACGGCTTCGGCCTGCGTCCGAACATCGGCATCCGCGGCACCTCCTCGGATCGTTCGAAGAAGATCACGCTCATGGAGGACGGCGTGCTCTTCGGGCCTGCGCCGTATGCCGCGCCCGCCGCCTACTACTTCCCGTTGATGACCCGCATGACGGGGGTCGAGGTCTTCAAGGGGCCGGCGTCGTTGCTCTACGGGCCGCAGACGATCGGCGGCGCGATCAACCTCACGACGCGCGCGGTCCCGACGCGCTCCGAGGGCGCGTTCGACCTGAGCTTCGGCCGCTTCCTCACGCGCAAGATCCACCTGCACTGGGGCACCTCGAACCGCTGGGGCGGCTTCCTCTTCGAAGCGCTCGAGGTCGGCAGCCGCGGCTTCAAGGAGCTCGACCAGACCGGCGCGAGCACCGACCCCTCGACCGGCTTCTCGCGCAGCGACTTCGTGCTCCGCGGCTTCTTGCAGACGAACCCCGACGCGGAGCGTTTCCACCGCGTGGACCTGCGGCTCGGCTTCGGGCGCGAGCGCAGCGACGAGACTTACCTCGGGCTCACCGACGCGGACTTCGTCGCCGATCCGAATCGGCGCTACGCGGCCTCCGAGCTCGATCGAATGACCTGGTGGCGCACCAGCGCGGTGCTCACGTGGCGCGCGGAGCTCGGCGAGCACGTGCAGCTCGTCACCGACGTCTACCGCCACGACTTCGATCGCTCGTGGCTCCGCTTCAACGGCTTCGGCGACTCCGCGGTCGACCCGCGGCAGGTGCTGCTCTCGCCGACGGGCGCGCGCGCGATCTACTACGACGTGCTCACCGGCGCGCAGGACACGAGCTCACCCGCGGAGGAGATCATCCTCGCGGACAACCAGCGACGCTTCGTCTCGCAGGGCGGTCAGACGCGTCTGCGCCTCGACGCCCAGACCGGCTCGCTCGCGCACCACGTCGAGGTCGGGCTGCGCTTCCACCAGGACGAGATCGAGCGCGAGCACCTCGCGTACCGCTACGCGATGCAGGGTGGGAGCTTGCTCGCGGTCGACGCGGCGCCGACGACCACCACCGACAACCTCGGCTGGGCCTTCGCCTTCGCGGGCTACGCGATCTACCGCGCGGAGATCGGAGGGCTGACGATCACCCCCGGCCTCCGCACCGAGGTGATCAAGACGCGGCTCGACGACCGCGCCTCCGGCGAGACGATCGAGAACGTGAACGCGGTCGTGTTGCCCGGCATCGGCGCGACCTACGAGGTGATCGATCACCTCTCGCTCCTCGTCGGCGTGCACCGCGGCTTCTCGCCCGTGGCCCCCGGGCAGCCCGACGAGGTCGAGCCCGAGCTCAGCGTCAACTACGAGCTCGGAGCACGCTACGCCGACCCCGAAGAGGGTCGTTTGATCGAGCTCGTCGGCTTCGTGAACGACTACTCCAACCTCACCGGACAATGCGGCTTCTCGACCGGGTGCTCGGGAGACATGCTCGACCGCCAGTTCAACGGCGGCTCGGTGCTCGTCTGGGGCCTCGAGGCGGCGGGGAGCTGGCGCTTCCCCGTGGGACGTTTCTCGAT
>Ga0075012_10003736_pt1 | contig 14326 bp, 2 predicted proteins | sample All_14_2_FD_71474 | JGI IMG/M metagenome (GOLD analysis project Ga0075012, IMG submission 71474) | Freshwater microbial communities in response to fracking from Pennsylvania, USA - Allegheny Zone_MetaG_DW_15 | ecosystem: Environmental > Aquatic > Deep subsurface > Groundwater > Drilled... | reverse complement strand
AGCTTGTATTGCCGAATATTTATAAAAACGACCGAATATACATTCAATTGGCCCGAATTTACAAACGCCAAATTCACGGAAAACGAGGAAGGTACCTTTGGAAATCAATTTCTATTTAATCCGAATTTGTTCTCGTGAAAAGTGAATGCTAGCATCTGCTTGAGGTTAATCAAGTCCGTTAATCCCGTATTTCCATTTCCCCAGGTAAGCTAAAGTCCATTTTCCACATTTTTTATTGCATTCCACCGATCTGTTTTCATTGTAGTGACCTGCAATGATCAGCCACTTCTTTGCCATTTCCGTTGATTTTCAATGGGGTGGGAGAGGGGGTAGTTGTGTGTAAGGCTTTGGGATACCAACTTACTTGTCCCGGAGCAACGCGCAAAAACCTGAAGATAAACCGGGCGCCTGCTTGATAAACAACCTGTTTTTAATCCGGGAGCCATCTATGACTTTGAATAAACTTCACTAAAATTCATACTTATGCCAAATTTTACAATCCTGTCTCAATCTTGGGTTAAGGAAAACTACCGGCTTAAACCAGCGCTGCGATCCCTTTTTGTGGGCGTAGCCTTGCTGTTTGGCCTGGCTTTACAAGCACTGGCCAACACGATTAATGTGCCGGCAGACCATGCTACTATTTCCGCTGCTGTAGCTGCTGCAGCAGCTGGAGATGTCATCATTGTTGGCCCAGGGACCTACAATGAAAATGTGAATGTCAACCTAAATGACCTCACCATTAAGTCCTCCGGAGGTGCGGCGGCTACCACCATTCAAGGCATTGCTGGAAACCCTGGTACCATCCATATCATGGCTGGTGTAAATGGGGTCACCATCGGTGGTGTTGGAGCGGGCTTCACCATTATTGGCTTTGATGGGCCCGGTAACATCGAACGGGGTGCGATTTATATGACCCAAGGTCATACCAATATTCATATAATTGGCAATATCATTCAGGCCGATGGAGAACATGGTTTAGTGACTGAATATAATGCCGCGATTGATGGGATTTATATCACCGATAATACGTTTTCCGGAAAAACATTTGTTGGGGCGGAGCCAGGAGGATGTGGCTTTGGCACACAAAATGATCCAGGAAATAACGTTCCTCGACAGTTGGTTGTAATGGGTGGAGGAGCTGGTGTGACGAATTCGAAGAATGTCTTTTTTATTAATAACCAGATCACTGGAACCGCAGGAGGTTTTAATACCCCAGGTAGTTGCGAACAAGGAAATACGCTGGTAACAATTGATGTAATTGGCGCAACCATTTCAGGAAATACTTTTAATGGAACGACTACAGCAACAGCTGGTAGCCTTCGCACTCGTGGTAAGGAAACGAGCATTTTTTGCAATACGTTCAATACCACTGGACTTGGTGCAAACTGCTACAATATCTTATTTGGTGCGGCACAGCCACTAACTTCTGCACAGCCCAATACGTTGGCAGGAGTTGCAAGCACAAATGCCTTTCCGGATGGAGGGGCCTATCTAACTCCTAATCATGCTAATTCCTGGGTTATTTTTAAAAGTGTAGCTCAAGCAGATGCTGCTGCCATTGTAATTGGGGCGGGACAGACTTCTGTTGCCGCAGCCGCAAGTTTGAGCTGCCCGGTAACCAATTCTACCATTGGAGCAAAATTCACAACGATTCAACTGGCTGTCAGTGCTCCGTGTACTAAAGATGGCCACACCATCACCGTAGATGCAGGCACTTATGCAGAAAACGTGACTGTCAATAAAGAACTTGACATTCGTGGACCCAATTATAATGTCTCGCCCAATGGTGGCATGCGTGTAGCGGAAGCGATTGTTGTGCCTGCTGTAACTGCTGCGGGTGGTGAAATTTTTATGGTTAAAAAAAGTAACGTCTCTATCAACGGTTTCACTATTGATGGAGACAATCCCTTGCTGAACAGTACATGGATCGGAACGAACGGCGCGGATATTGATGCCGCTGAAGGTGTTACCATCTACGATGCTGTTCCAGTAGTGAACAATCTAAACGTATCCAATAACATCATTCAAAACCTCGGCTACTTTGGTGTGACACTTTATGGAAAATCTGATTTTAGTGATGCTAATACGTCTAAAACCGGGCATGTTATATCCAATAATTTGATTCGCAACTTGGGTTACTATGGTACCGGGAATGGTTTTGATAAATGGGGCGGTGGCGTTTTGCTTTACAACAGCCACTACGCATCAGTAGAGGACAATGTGATGACCAATGTGCGTATTGGTATACAAACGGGGAACTTCCAAGCTGCTCATACTGGAGATCCTGAGTTTCAAGTGATTGACAACAATCAAATCCAAACGCGTTATAGTGGCATGTTTTTTAATCTACATAATTACTCACCCTGGACCATTTCAGGCAACACCATAACGGGGATTGATAACGCAACTGAAGCAGCTGGAGCGACTCGTCCTTGGAGAGGTATGTTAATTGCGTCCTTGGGCAATGGTATGGGGTCAAGTACCTTTAGTAATAATACCATTGATGGCAGTGGTATTACCCTTTTTACCACTGGTAAAGAAGGTATTAATGTATGGAATGTTGAGAGTGCTTCCGCAGCCGATATAACGGAAGGTAGCATTTCTGGTGTGATAACCGGTATTTTCCTGAACAATTTCGAGGGTTACGCTACGAATGCAAGTAAAGGTGCACATGCAACGATCTCGGAGGTTAATATCAATGCCAGTGGTACCGGTATCCGTTTGCTGGACAGTCCCAGCAGCACTTCACATGCTAATGTGCAGGCTACTGTGACCAACTGTTTTATCACAGGCGGTACAGACGGGGCATTATTGGAGGAAACTGTTGCAAATAAGGTACTTGGTGTACTAAACAACAACAGCATCACCGGCCAGAGCGGAGATGCCATTATTGCTACTACCCTGAACACCACGGTGGATGCTACCTGTAACTGGTACGGCAGCTCCAATTCAACCGTGGTAGATGGAAAGATCCAAGGCAATGTAGATTGGCTGTCTTTTCTCACAAATGGTACCGATGACCTTCCAGGCACCTCAGGTTTCCAACCCGTTGCAGGCTCCTGCAATGGTGTGCTAACTGAGTTCTTCGTGAATGACAACAGTCTGACTGGAGACATCTATACCTCGGCAGTTGGTAATGATGCCAACCCGGGGACCCCCAGTGCACCAATGGCAACCGTTGCGGCTGCGATTAGTGCAGCATCGGCTGGTCATACGATAAAAGTGGACGTGGGCAGCTATAACCAAGAGTTTGACATCTCTAAAGACCTTACCCTTCAAGGGGCAGGGATGGATGTTTGCACCATAAGTGGCCCAATTGGTGGAGTATCCTCTACCATTAAGGTTTCAGCCTCTGGTGTTATTATTGAAGGATTCAAGATCACGCGGGACGGTAACAATGCAGTTGATTGGACCAATCCAAATTTAAATTCTGCTGGTATTGCAATTCAGGGACAAACAGTAGATGCAGAAGTCAAAAATTGCGAATTAAGTGGTAATCGTACGGGGATAGACATCAATAATAGTAATGATAATAATGTGCACAATAATATCATTACGTTAAACCGTACAGGGCTGGTTTTTAGAAACCAGACAGATTATACAACCCTTACTGAAAATGAGATTACGGACAACTATACCTTAGGGATTGTTTTCTTAGACGCAAGTTCGGGTTCAAACAGCCCGGTACAGTCTGCGCTTAACAGCAATTTTAATGAAAACAAAATCTCAGGCAACTGGTATGGCCAAGTGGTAGACAGACAAACAGGAGGGTCTTTGCCATTACCTGGAGATAATTTAAAAAACTTTGAGTGCAACTGGTTTGGCTCAGCTTCGCCAGTTACATCTAATGCTAATAGCTCAGAACCAGGTGGAAACCTGCCTCATCCAATAATTTATGGTGGATCTGACAATCCTCCTGTACCAGGACCGGAAATTCTTGGGGCGGCATCAGCCAACATAGATCACTTATTATATCTGATCGATGGTACAGACAATGAATCCGGCACTGACGGCTTCCAGCCTACCCCTCTTTCTTGTCAAGGAGGCTGTCCAGGAGGTGGAGTTGTAATCAATGAGAACAGTAATGGAATCTATTGCTCTATTCAGGATGCCATTAATGCTGCAAACTCTGGCGACCGTCTCAAAGTTAAAACAGGTACCTACACTGAAAACGTAGATGCTACCGCATCCGGCAAGAATCTCACCTTCGCTCCCGGCAACAGTCCCGGCTGCGTGACCATCAATGGGGACTATACCCTTAACGCTGGGGATGAACTTGAAATGGAAGTGGAAGGCACTACGCCGTGCACCCAACATGATCAGTTGATCGTAAATGGGGTCGTGACCTTGAATGACGCGACGCTTACACTCCCACCTTCCATGTATCTCGCATTGGATGGGGATGTAATCGTTTTGATCGACAATGATGGTGCAGATGCAGTGGTTGGAAGGTTCGCTGAAGGCAACTTCGCTTCAGATGGACAGAACAGCTATTACATTAATTATGAAGGCGGAGACGGCAACGATGTAGAGCTGACCAAATGCTGTGGCGCTCTGGTTGACCTGGGATTATACACAACAACGCTTGCTCCGAATCCAACTCCCCCCAGTATTTTAGCTGGCCATAAACTTGTAATCAAGGCTAAACCCACCAAGGACATGGTCAACGCAATATACACGCAGGGAACTTTTACCCTTCGGACAGCTACTAACGTTGCCATGGTCAATTTTTCAGGGGACAACGTACACTCTGATTTTGGATACGCCCAAATTGGGATGAAACAGACCATAGGAGGGTTTGACTACTTCATTTTCAATTTTGAAAATGGCAACCCTACGCCAATAAACTGGCTTGAAGGTGTTGAGTATGATCTGCTTACCTTGACTTACAGTTGTGCCGTTGGAGATGCTATTTTTGATCTGGTCACCAATCCAACAGATCCAAATGCGCCTGTATCTGGTGCGTTTTACCAGGAAATCAATGGGGAAACAAACCCCGGAGCACAAGGTGTTTTTTATACACTACCCGCTACCGGTCCTGCTGTACTTGCTATAAGCGCCAGCAGCAACAGCCCGGTATGCCAGACCATGGATATCGACCTGAACTCGACCACATTAAATGGTTCAACTCCATACGCCCCTTACGCTTGGAGTGGCCCGAGCATGTACACATCCGCTTTGGCAGACCCAATTCCATTCGTAGCTACCCTGGTTCCTGTAACAGCAGGGATTTATACTGTTTCAGTGACGGACGGGAATGGTTGTACCGCAACCGGGACCACCAGTGTTAGCGTACCTGCAACAGGAGCTTGTGTAAAAAATGAGAACACCGTTAAATACTATCCTACGATCCAGCAAGCCATTGATGCAGCGTTGACGGATAATGGACACGTATTGACAGTTCCAGCTAAAACCTGGCCTGAAGCAGTAGTCGTGGACAAAGAACTTACCTTAAACGGCGCCAACATGGTTCCATGTACGGATCCTCGCGGTGCTGAATCTATTATTAAAGGTGGTGCAGGTACCGCAGTAACCATTAGTGCAGATAAAGTAACCATCAATGGTTTCCAAATTGAGGGTAACACAGGCATTTCATCAACGTTGAATGATGGCATCACCATTATCAACAACAAAGTTTTTGCCGCAGCGCTTGGAATAGGCACGGTTGGCGTTTCCACGGTAGCCTTCAATTCCAACATAGAGGACAACTGCGTAGATATGACCTCTCACGTGTTTGCAGATTTCACCTTCTCCTCTAACCCGGCACTTGCAACCTCCCAGTCACCTCCAGGCGCCTGGTACACAGACCGTTACGCACCTGCAGGATTTGTTTCGGAAAGCAGTCGCTTAAAACATTCAATTTCAGCAGCGGATTGTGAGGGTTGCCGCCCGGGTGCCTTTAACTCTGCTTTCTACAATACTCAGGGCCGCAAGTTTGATATCACGGGAGCGACAACTATGTCCATCGAATTGTATGTCCCTTCCGATTGGGCAACCACAGGAAGAAGGATGGCAGGATTGTGGGGAACAGCTTATGATGCAGGAAACGCAATTAGTTTTTATCCGATTTTCGAATTCACCAGTGATGCAGCAACTCCTCGTTTCCGTGTTTGGAACAACGGAGTTTGGATTGATAAAGGGTTGCCAACCGGTTTCGTTTATGATGCCTGGTATACTATGACCATTTCTATCTCAGGTTCAGATATCGTTTATACCGTTGGTGATCTGACGGAATCAGTTCCTGCTTTAGGAAGTCTTACCTTGGCTAATGTGATCCTTCAGGGCCACAATACAGTTACCCCTGGGGTTACCTATGACATTCAATGGGACAATTTCACCTCTAACAGTCCTTTGGTCAGCACGACCAATGTTCCAAGTGTGGGTATTGCCCTTCTGGGTGCCAACGGAACCAATGCAGTTACCATTCAGGACAATAGTGTAGCAGATGGGTTCTATGGCCACTTGCTCTCTGGCGTATCCACTACGACCCGAACTTCGGTAAAGGGTGGAACACATACCAATTTGTTGCAAGGGGTTGCTGTCGTGAATACCACGAATGGTGTCTCGTATGCTCCTAGCACGGTTGGTATAGAAGACATGGCACTGGAGAGTTTTGGTGGTGATTATCCGCACCTTCCTGCAGCCAATTTCCACTCAGGGATCTACGCCTTTACGGGCGGCTCTAACCCAAATGATACCCTGAACATTCTGGTGAACAATGTCACGGTGAAAAACACCGGTAATACTGCTCCAAACAGTGCCGGACTTCATTTCGCGGATTTCTCTTCAGGAGCAGGGATTCGACTGAATGCCAGTGTAACGGCAAGTGTTATTGAGAGCAACAAGAATCGTGGGGTACAGATCCGAGGTGGAAATGCCAAGGCACAGGTGAGCACCAGCAATATTCTGGGCAATGGCGGAGATCCGCATGGCCTGGGAGGCAATAACGGTTTCGGTGTTTACGCCGGGGTTGGCTCGTACATCACGTTGCTCAACAACTTCATTACCAATCCTGCCACGCAAACAGCTTACAACGTGACCGCACTTTTCGAGGGCGTTGCACCTGCATCTACCATCGTGGCGCACGAAAATAGCATTGACCAAAATGGCAATGGTGAACTTACGGCTACGACTACAGGCAGCATGAATGCGACTTGTAACTGGTGGGGTAGTTCCTACATTGATGTGATCGACGCTGATGTGGATGGCAATGTGACCTTCATCCCTTACCTGAATGCGGAGGATGATTCAGATATGGATCCTAACAATGGCTTCCAACCATCTGCTCCCTGTGTCAATCCAAAACGCTGGTATGTGAACGACAACGCCCTTGTTGGAGACATTTATACTTCTGCAGTAGGCAATGACCTCAACCAGGGCACCAAGCGTCGTCCATTCCTGACCATCGGCAAGGCCATCAACACAGTGGTTTCTACGGATACCATTTATGTGGACGCTGGTGGTTATGATGAGCAATCGGTGGTGCCTGCAACCAAGGACAATCTGTTATTCCAGGGTGCTGGTCTGCCTACGATTGTTGACTTCACAGGCACAGCCAGTTCAGAAAAAACGCTGTTTAGAATTTCTGGAGAAAACACCACGATTGATGGGTTCAAGTTTAATGTGGATTTGACCAAACTCCACATGGCGATCAATGCATCGGATGCTTCCCTGGAAAACATCACGATCAAAAACAATACGATCAGCCCGTATCAATCTACTCCTGGCACTTACTTAGCATCTTATGGCCCTAGAAATGCCATAAGTGTTAACCTCACTCCATCAACTAATTTTGGCGGAGTGGACAATGTTGTGGTCGATAATAATATTGTCACTGCAACCGTAAACGGTACCTATCTGGGGGATTTGCCGGATGCCAGTGATATCGGGTTTAGATCAGCTGTTGCAGTGGACAATGGTTCTGGCACTTTTACCCGGAATACTTTCCAGGCAATTAGCCATGACATCATTGTTCGGTACAATCTGAATGGAACTACCTTGATTGGAGGTTCTGCATTGAATGCCAATACCTTTAATGGAGGTGGTGTGCAAATTTCAGGACAAACTTCGGCAGGGCCAGCGGGATTGGGAACCAACGAAGTCTCATACAATACCTTCGATGGATCTGTTGCGGGTGTTGCCGCCACTCCGGGTAGTGTTTTGCGCCTGCAAAACAATAACAGGGAATTGGTCACTACCGTCAAGAACAATACATTCAACAACCTGCGCTGGGGTATGAGTGTGGAGAATTACCGGGATATCACCGTGATGGACAATACGTTCAACCCACTTGCGGGATACACTACTTTCCGCCATATTACGGTAAATACCAAGTGTTTAAGTACTAATTCGCCTCTCGTTAACCTGACAACCATAAGCGGGACATACACTGGCAATATCTTCAATTCATTGACGCCTACAGTAGGTGGCACGGCAATTTCCTTCTACAATCACGACGCTCCGGCAACTATTGGCACCTTTACCGTAGGTGGTGCCGGTGCCTTGGCAAATGTCTTTGCAAAGGACTTTACCTATGCTGCGCTGATGAGCGACAAGACAGGAAATACCCTGGATCACCCGGATTTTCCGGAGTACAGCACAACAAATCTCGGCCTCCTTTCCAACACGACCATGGCTTGCTGGGATAAGGACATTAACCTGTCTAACAACACCTTTGATGTTGGTTCCGGTCAGAAATTACCGGCAAACATGACCAGTGGCGAACGCGCTACCTTGGAAGGCAAGCTGTACCACAAACCGGACGCACTCTGCCTGGGTAGTTTCTTCCCAACCATCTCGGTGATGGCGAAGGTGTTCCTGCAAGGTCCTTATGATCCGGTTGATGGACGCATGGGGGATGCACTTCGGGTGAATACCCTGATTCCAACGGCCACCACCCCGTACACACAAATTGAGGTTGACTTCCCTGGATCCTTCGTAAAAGTGAACAACAGCGTGGTGGAATCCATCACTTTGCCGGGCGTTCTGGGTGTTACTGATGATAATGCAATTGTGGACTGGATCTGGCTCGAATTGCGCGACAAGGACAACCATAACACCGTGCTTTTCACCCGCAGTGCCCTGTTGCAACGCGACGGCGATATTGTGGACCTGGACGGTACCTCTGCAGTGAGCTTCCCGAATGCGTACGAAGAGGAGTATTATCTGATGGTACGCCACCGCAATCACCTGGCTGCCATGACTGCTACTCCGGTGGCTGATCTCAATATAGAGGAGGTGGATTTCACAGATCCCGCCGAAGCTACTTTTGGGACCACGCCAACCAGTGCGCGCAGATTGGTCAAGACCGGTATTTATGGACTTTGGGCCGGCAATACCTATCCGAAATCTGCCAACGGCTTCCAGCTCAAATACAACGGATCTCAAAATGACCGGGCGCAAATTCTGAACGTGGTAGGCAATACCACTCCGCTGAATGTGGTCACCGGTTATTATCTGGAAGACGTAAACATGAACAGTCAGGTGAAGTATAGCGGCTCTAACAACGACCGGGTTATTATTTTGAATAACGTCGGTGCAAGTACTCCGCTGAACATCATCACACAACAGCCCAACAACTAAACCCTCCCGGCTGCGCTGCCCAGGCGGCAGTGCAGCCGGTTTTTTCTTTCCTAGAAATTAAAAAAATAACATGAAAAAGACATTTTTCAACCTGTTTACCCTCCTGTTATTGTCCGGAGGGGCTGTTTCCGCCCAGACCGCGATCCTGGATCTCGGGATTTTCAAAAAAGCGGCCGACCGGAATAAACTGGAAGTCCGGCTGCGTCCTACCCAGGATGTGGTGAATGGCTCCTACTCAGGGGGGATTTTTACCGTGCGCTACCCGCTTTCCTATGGGGTGGCCCTGGATGTGGTGCCCAATACCGCTCAATACAGCTATTCTTTTGCCGGTCCGGTGGGTCAGCATGAAGGCTATGTGTACTACCGTTTCCAGTTCTCCGGTTCGGTGAACATGGTGAACTGGGAAAAAGGCAAGGAATATCCCCTCATTACCCTCCAGGTGAAGGGTACGCCCCCGGCTAAATCCAGGTTTGAACTGGTCACCAACAATACCTGGACCCGCGACAACAATGCGGATTATTACCAGGAACTGAACGGGCTCGAATTGCAGCGCGAATTCTACAAACTGCCCATGAAAGTGACCTCTTTCGAGGCTTATCCCCTGGTGAACCGTACGGTACAGCTGGATTGGGAATACGATTCGGATACCAACCTGGACTACTCGGAAGTGGAATACTCTACGGATGGCCGGGACTTTGGCCTGATCGGAACCGAACCAGCCAACAACACTTCAGACCGGAATGACGCTTCTTACAAGTTCCTGCATGCCACCCCGCAAACGAGCATCAATTACTACCGCATCCGGATGGTGGATACCAATGGCGAAGTAGAATATTCCCAGGTTCGCTCGGTCAATTTTGACGATTTGAATGCGGACTTCAGTGTGTTCCCGAATCCAACCGCCGGCCCTTTGACGCTGGTGAGCCGCAACCTGGGCAAATATGCTTCGGGCGTTCATTATCAACTGGTGGACAATGCCGGTAAGGTCATTTTGTTCAACAATGTCAAGGACGACAATGTCACCCTCGACCTGTCCAAAATGCCCGCTGGCGCCTACTACCTCAAGGTCATGAGCGACCAGGAACAACTTGCGAAGTTCCAGGTCGTCGTTGCCAACTAATTGAAATCCAATTTCCACCCAGCTGTGGTATGATAGTATTGAAATACCCCGATTGTTAAAAAAGTATGGCAGTGTCGTCTTGTTAGGCGGCACTGCCACCCCATTTTACTGAAAATCAAACTTCTCGGAATGAAACAGAATTTTTACCTGCTACTTATACTTTTGAGCGTATTAGGCGCCACCAACTTAACGGCGCAACAGGCCCTGATAGATATGACCATGAGTAATGTACCCGCGGGCAGTGATAAACTGGAAGTGCGGGTGCGGCCAACGGAGGATGTAATTAGTGAAAACTTTTCTGGAGGCATTTTTACGGTTCGGTTCCCGACGGCCATGGGAGGCGCCTTGAGTGCTTTTAGCTCCCCGTATGGATTTTCCTTAGCCTTGGTTGGATCTGAAGCAGGCTTTGATTATTATGCTTTCCAATTTGTTCAGACAAATACTGTGACCTGGAATCAATGCGAGGAATACATAGCGGCCACTTTGAAATACAGCAATGGCCCTGCAGATGGCGCATTTGAATTGATAACCGGTGTTCCGTGGACGAATGCGAATAATGGTACTTATTATGTTGAATTAGCTGGTCTGGAGCGGCAAGGCGTGTTTTACGACTATAAAACTACCGTAACCAATGTGCTCTGTAACGGGGGTGCTACCGGCGCCATTGATCTGGTCGCAACGGGAGGCCGCCCGAACTTCAGTTATGCCTGGTCAAACGGGGCCACTACTCAGGATCTCAGCAACGTCGTCGCAGGGACCTACACCGTAACCGTGACCGATGATATTGGATGTACTACCACCGTGGTATCCACCATTACCGAGCCGGTGGCCTTGAGCCTCAGCACCACCGTCGTGGATGTGCCATGCAACAGTGGTCCCACCGGGTCCATAGACCTGAGCGTAACCGGCGGCCAAAGTCCATTTACCTACCTATGGTCCAACGGGGCCACCACAGAAGACCTTAGTACCTTGGCGGCAGGCACCTATACGGTCACCGTCACGGATGCAAACACTTATACCCAAACCACTTCAGCAACCGTCAACAGTACTGCAGGGCAAACCCTCAGTACCACCCAAGTCAATGTGCTCTGTAATGGAGACGCCACGGGTTCCATAGATCTGAGCGTTACTGGCGGTGTTCCGCCCTATACCTATGCCTGGACGAATGCTGCAACCACGGAAGATATCAGCGGGTTAACCGCTACAACTTATACAGTCACAGTGACCGATGATGGAGGTTGTGCGGTGACCACCAGTGTCACCATCACCCAACCAGCAGCGCTGGCGCTGAGCACCACCCAGGTGAATGTGCTTTGCAACGGTGGATCTACGGGCTCCATAGACCTGAGCGTTACGGGCGGCGTTTCTCCCTATACCTACGCCTGGACCGGTGGCGCGACCACCCAGGACCTGAGTGGACTGGCCATTGGGACCTACACGGTGACCGTCACGGATGCCAACAGCTGTGTGTCCACCACCAGTGTAACCATCACAGAACCAGCGGTGTTGGCTCTGAGCACCACGCAAGTGAATGTGCTTTGTAACGGTGCTGCAACGGGTTCGGTGGACCTGAGCGTAACGGGCGGCACCTCGCCTTTTTCCTACGCCTGGACCGGCGGCGCAACCACCCAGGATATCAGCGGTTTAACGGCCGGAACTTATACGGTGACCGTCACCGATTTCAACAGCTGTGTTTCTACGACCAGTATTACGATCACGGAACCAACGGCTGTTGTATTAAGCACCACCCAAGTGAATGTGCTTTGCAACGGCGCAGCGACGGGTTCGGTGGATCTGACGGTTTCGGGGGGTGTTTCCCCATACACCTACCTCTGGACCGGCGGCGCAACCACCCAGGATATCAGTGGTTTAACGGCCGGAACTTACACCGTGACCGTCACCGATAATAACAGTTGCGTTTCCACGACCAGCGTCACCATTACAGAACCATCGGCTCTCGCACTGAGCACCACTCAAGTGAATGTGCTATGCAACGGCGCAGCGACGGGTTCGGTGGATCTGACGGTTTCGGGGGGCGTTTCCCCATATACCTACGCCTGGACCGGCGGCGCAACTACCCAGGATATCAGCGGATTAACGGCCGGCACCTACACGGTTACCGTCACCGATAACAACAGTTGCGTTTCAACTACCAGCGTCACCATTACAGAACCCGCGGCTCTGGCACTGAGCAGCACCCAAGTGAACGTGCTTTGCAACGGCGCGGCCACCGGTTCGGTGGATCTGACGGTTTCGGGGGGCGTTTCCCCATACAGCTACGCTTGGACTGGCGGCGCGACTACCCAGGATATCAGCGGATTAACGGCCGGCACTTATACCGTGACCGTCACCGATAATAACAGTTGCGTTTCTACCACCAGCGTTACGATCACAGAACCAGCGGCTGTTGTATTAAGCACCACCCAGGTGAACGTGCTTTGCAACGGCGCGGCCACCGGTTCGGTGGATCTGAGCGTTTCGGGCGGCGTTTCCCCATACACTTACGCCTGGACCGGCGGCGCGACTACCCAGGATATCAGCGGTTTAACGGCCGGCACTTATACTGTGACCGTCACCGATAACAACAGTTGTGTTTCAACCACCAGCGTTACGATTACCCAACCAGCAGCCCTGGTGCTGAGCACCACGCAAGTGAATGTGCTTTGCAACGGCGCAGCGACGGGTTCGGTGGATCTGACGGTTTCGGGGGGTGTTTCTCCTTACAGCTACGCCTGGACCGGCGGCGCGATCACCCAAGATATCAGCGGATTATCGGCGGGTACTTATACCGTGACCGTCACCGATAACAACAGTTGCGTTTCTACCACCAGCGTCACGATCACCCAACCAGCGGCCCTGGCACTGAGCACCACGCAAGTGAATGTGCTTTGCAACGGCGCAGCGACGGGTTCGGTGGATCTGAGTGTTACAGGCGGTCTAGCGCCATACAGCTACGCCTGGACTGGAGGCGCAACCACACAAGACATCAGCGGTTTAACGGCCGGCACCTACACGGTGACGGTGACCGATAATAACAATTGCGTTTCTACCACCAGCGTCACCATCACCCAACCAGCGGCTCTTACACTGAGCACCACGCAAGTGAACGTGCTTTGCAACGGCGCAGCGACGGGTTCGGTGGATCTGACGGTTTCGGGCGGCGTTTCCCCATACACTTACGCCTGGACTGGCGGCGCTACTACCCAAGACATCAGCGGTTTGACGTCCGGCACCTACACGGTGACCGTCACCGATAATAACAGCTGTGGTTCTACCACCAGCGTCACCATTACAGAACCAGCAGCGATTGTCCTTAGCAGCACGCAAGTGAACGTGCTTTGTAATGGCGGCGCAACCGGCTCTGTGGACCTGAGCGTTTCGGGCGGTGTTTCCCCATACAGCTACGCCTGGACCGGCGGCGCGACCACCCAGGATATCAGCGGATTAATGGCCGGCACTTATACCGTGACCGTCACCGATAACAACAGTTGCGTTTCTACCACCAGCGTCACCATCACCCAACCTGCGGCCCTGGTTTTGAGCACCACGCAAGTGAATGTGCTTTGCAATGGAGGTTCCACTGGTTCTATAGATCTGAGTGTGAGTGGGGGAGTATCTCCTTAC
>Ga0075012_10003734_pt1 | contig 14328 bp, 7 predicted proteins | sample All_14_2_FD_71474 | JGI IMG/M metagenome (GOLD analysis project Ga0075012, IMG submission 71474) | Freshwater microbial communities in response to fracking from Pennsylvania, USA - Allegheny Zone_MetaG_DW_15 | ecosystem: Environmental > Aquatic > Deep subsurface > Groundwater > Drilled... | reverse complement strand
CCAGAATTCCTGCAAGCCGTTACCGAGGTCGTCGATAGCCTGTGGCCCTTCATCAAGGCCAACCCCAGGTATGCGGAACACGGCTTGCTTGATCGCTTGGTCGAACCGGAGCGCGCCATCCTGTTCCGGGTGTCGTGGGTGGATGATCACGGCGAGGTCCGCGTCAATCGTGGCTATCGTATCCAGCACAGTTCGGCGATTGGCCCCTACAAGGGGGGGATTCGTTTCCATCCCTCGGTCAATCTGTCCATCCTCAAGTTTCTCGCCTTCGAACAGACCTTCAAGAATGCACTGACCACGCTGCCGATGGGCGGCGGGAAGGGGGGCTCGGATTTCGATCCAAAGGGACGTAGTCCGGGCGAGGTGATGCGTTTCTGCCAGGCGTTCGTGACCGAGTTGTATCGGCACATTGGGTCGGATACCGACGTACCCGCGGGTGACATCGGGGTCGGCGGGCGTGAGGTCGGCTACATGGCAGGGATGATGAAGAAGCTGTCGAACCGTGCCGATTGCGTTTTTACCGGCAAGGGCCTGAGCTTTGGGGGGTCGCTGATCCGCCCCGAGGCAACCGGCTACGGTACGGTGTATTTCGCTGAGGAGATGCTGCGTCACGCCGGGCGGTCACTGGAAAACATGCGTGTTTCGGTTTCCGGCTCCGGCAATGTTGCGCAGTATGCTGTCGAAAAAGCGATGGCGCTGGGCGCGCGCGTGATCACGGTATCGGATTCAAGCGGAACCGTCGTTGACCCCGAAGGATTCACCGAGGAGAAGCTGGCGGTCCTGATGGAGGTCAAGAATCACCTCTATGGCCGAGTCAGCGATTATGCCGAACGTGTTGGCGTGCATTTCGAACCGGGTCGGCGGCCGTGGCATGTGCCGGTCGACGTCGCCTTGCCCTGCGCGACCCAGAACGAACTCGATGGCAATGATGCGCTGATGCTGGTCCGGAACGGCGCAATCTGCGTGGCCGAGGGGGCGAACATGCCGTCGACCGCCGATGCGGTAAGGGTGTTCGAGGAAAACGGCGTGTTGTACGCGCCGGGCAAGGCAAGCAATGCGGGCGGGGTGGCGACCTCGGGACTGGAAATGAGCCAGAACGCGATGCGCATGTCGTGGACCCGTGAAGAGGTCGATGCCCGCTTGCTGGAGATCATGCGTGGCATCCACGCGGCGTGTATCAAGCACGGTACGCGTGACGATGGCCGGGTCAGCTACGTCGATGGGGCCAATGTTGCGGGCTTCGTCAAAGTGGCTGATGCCATGCTGGCGCAAGGGGTCATCTGATTGTGCTCACGGGGTGAGACCTTCAGGGGCTCACCCACCGGGATTCCTGGCGTGGATCTGGGGCATGTCCGTGACTCAGGCTGAGGCAATCCAGCCTTCGATCGGATCGAAGCCGGCGGGAAGGCCGTAGTCTGGCGCTCCGGCCTGCAGGCAGCCGGCGGCCTGAACCAGCGCCAGACAGGCGTCCAGCCGGTCGCCGCTGGCGTCCGAAATCAGCTGCGTCCGTTGTGAGTCATCGAGTCGCAGTGGCAGGCGTTGCGGGTGCTCACCCTGGGTCAAGGCGTCAACAATACGGTGACGCGTGGCGGTGCGTTCTGCAGTCTGTTTGCGTTTGTCGTCGCTCTTATACGAGTCGGCAGTGATCCGTCGTGCCAGCAGGCCGGGGTAGGCTTCCACCGCGACGCGTGCCGGGTCACCGCAATACATGCCGACCACACTGACGTTTGCAGCCAGCAGGCGGGGGGCGCCTTCAAGAAACATCAGTCCAACCGGTGGATTCACCAGTTTCAGCGGGCTGTGCGAGCGGGCAGGCAGGTCGGTGGCGCGGTGCGCATAGCGGCGCCCCACCGGGCGTTGTTCGCGATAGGCGTCGAGGGTGGCGCGAAAACGCGCCCGCCCCATGGCAGTACAGTGGGCAAGGAGGGCGGGCCAGTGGTCTGGCCAGCCCAGCTCAAGCACGGCTTCCCGCGGTAGTCCAAACGGAAAGTCAAATCCACCCAGCCAGGGGCCAGGCTGGGCGAGCACGTTTTCGAAGCTTTGCCAGTCCGGACAGGCGAGCAGGGAGTCGAGCCGAATGCCGTCTGCGCTTAAATGCCCCCAGGCGATGGTAATGGGTTTGGTGCGTCGTGGTGATGAGGTGAAGTCAACGCCGAGCAGTCGTATCGTGCTGCTTATGTCGATTTCAGCGCTGTTCATGCTCATAGCACTCAGCTGCAATCTTCACGGTATTGAAGTGTATCGTCACGGTGTCATCGATCGGGTTGGCGTAGCCACCTGCCATTGCAATCGCAACGGGTATGGTGCGATCCCGGCAGCGTGCCAGGACGCGACGGTCACGCTCGGCCAGGCCCTCGATGCTGAGTGAAAGGCGGCCGAGACGGTCTCCAGCGTAGGGGTCCGCACCAGCCAGATAGATGACGAAGTCCGGTGCAAAGCCGTCGAACACCTGATCGAGCGCTCCATCGAGCGCATTCAGGTAGGCCTCATCCCCGGTTTGATCGGGCAGGTCAATGTCAAGGTCACTGAGTTGCTTGCGGAAGGGGAAGTTCTTGGCCCCATGAAGGCTGCAGGTGAATACGCCTGCCTGGCCTGCAAGGATTGCGGCAGTGCCATCACCCTGATGGACGTCGCAGTCCACGATGGCAATGCGCCGTATCCTTTCTTGTGCACGCAAGGCCAATGCGGCAATGGCGGCATCGTTGAATACGCAGAAACCTGAGCCGAAGTCGCGGTGTGCGTGATGCGTGCCACCTGCAAGATTGACGCCGCAGCCCTCGTTCAGTGCGGTCCGGCAAGCAGCCAGCGTGGCGCCTGCCGAGCGCCGGGAGCGCTCGACCATCTCTGGAGACCATGGGAAACCGATACGACGGATCTCGGCCGTATCCAGTGTTCCGTTGCAGACCCTTTGCAGGTAAGCGGCATCGTGCGCACGAAGGATGTCAACATCGGGCGCCGCATCCGGAACGCAGAGATCGTCAGGCGAGAAAATGCCGGATTCGACCAGACGCTCTCGCAGTCGAGCGTACTTGACCATCGGAAAGCGATGGCCAGTCGGCAGCGGTAGTACGAAATGGTCGGCGTAGTAGAGCTTCACAGGCGTCGGGTCGCAATCATTCTGGGTCGCCCGCGCAGCTCAGCGGCTGCCAGCCGCACGGCGAACCTGGGCGACCTATACCTGCAGCAGGCTGGCGACGGGGGCGTCAGCATCGGTGTAGAGGCTTTCGAATTCGTCCTCGGGCACCATGGTAACGGCAATTTCGGGTTCGTGCCCGCCACCACCCAGTATCACCCCACGCAAGGGGGATACATCGGCAAAGTCCCGCCCCCAGCCGATGGTCACGTGTTCCAGCGCGGGCAGCAATGCATTGGTGGGGTCAAAGTCCACCCACCCCACTCCGGGGCAGAATACTGACACCCAGGCGTGCGTGGCGTCTGCCCCAATCAGCCGCGGCTTACCCGCAGGAGGGCGGGTCAGGATGTAGCCGCTGACGTAGCGCGCGGCCAGGCCTATCGAGCGCAGACAGGACAGCATCAGATGGGCAAAGTCCTGGCAGACGCCGCGGCGGTTCTCCAGCACTTCGGTCACTGGTGTCGAGATGTCCGTCGCTTCCGGGTCGAAAGTGAACTCGTGAAAGATCCTTCGCATCAACCTGTCTACGCCGACCAGCAAAGGGACACCGGCTGGGAAGTCGGTCGCGGCAAAGTCGGCGAAATCTCGCTTTACCCGTACGTGTGCGGACTCGAACAGGTAGCCACAGGCCTCGAGCATGGCCGCATCGAGAAAGCGTCCGGCCCGATAGGCGAGTTGGTCGCGCACACTTTCCCAGGCTGGAGAGGCGGCCAGATCGGGCAAGGGCCTGGATTCCAGCTCAACCCAACTCTCGGCGCGGATGAACAAGGCGTCGTGATCACGTTCGAAGTGCATTGAACGCACCGGATTGCCGAATCCATCGGCAAAGTCCTCGATACGCTGGGGTTCGGGCACGATTTCGATGCGGTGGCTGACGCAGTGCTGCCCAGGCAATTCACGTGGGGTCAGGCGCAACATCTGGCGCGACTCGCCCACCGGTTGATCGTAGCGGTAGAGCGTGTCGTGGCGGATATGGTAACGGACGATGGTCATGCAACCCTCCGCAGCTGCATCGGCCGCAGGGTATGGGTGAAGTAGCGGCGATGGACCTCGTCCGACAGGTTCTGCGCCACGCTCATCGATTCGGCGAGCAGCGTGCGCAGGGTGCCGAGGGCCAGTTCGCAGTCCTCGGCCTCGAACCGGGTGAGATCGAAGTTTTCCAGGCGGCGTGCCAAGGGATCGATCATCAGTGACGGGTAAGGGTGACCAAGTTCGCGGGAGCTACGGGCAAGATATTTCTGCAGCACGTCGACCTGAAAGCCGACCGAGTGTGGATTGGTACGGTCGAATACGATCAGGTGCAGCACGGGCAGCAGCTCGGGCACCCGGCGATATCGTGCTCGATAGGTGACGATGGAGTTCACTGCTTCCAGCAGCCATTCGAACATGCGTTCGCGTACTTCGGGTTCAGCCGACATCGGAACCGAAATCAGGCCGGCGAGACCCTCCAGGCGCTCGATGCGCCGCCCGAGGATGAGGAAACGCCAGCCTTCATCACGGGTCATGTCGTCCATGGCGAAACCGGCCAGCGAGATACAGGATTGCATGACCCGGTCGATTGCGGACAGCGCCTGATCGGTACTGGTGACCTGTTCCGATAGCAATTGCTCAAGCCGGTTCAGGGCATGCCAGTTGTCCGAGGACAGGCGTTCGCGCACCTGGCTGGCGGAAAAGCTCAAGGCGCGCAGGTTGGATGCCACCGATCCCGGCTGCTTGTCGTCGAGCAGGGCCGCGATCAGTTCTGCCTCGATATTCTCGGGGCGATCATCGGCGTCGATGTCTCCCAGCACGCCCAGGCCGCGGGCGGCCTCAAGCAGACCAGCCAGGCTCTGCACGGTATCGGCATCGGTGCTGGATGCGCGTGGCAGCGCAGCACGGATCAGTCGCGCGCTGGCCTCGACGCGCTCGGCGTAGCGCCCCATCCAGAACAGGTTTTCACCCAGACGTGAGGGAATATCGGCACCACCGCAGACCAGGTCGATGACGCCCAGACGGCGTTTGAGCAGGCTGGTGCGCACAACGGGTGCATCGGCGCGGATCCAGGTGTCTTTGGACAGCCCGCCGCGCTGCATCGAGATCACCTCCATGCCGGCACGGGGCGCAACCCGGCCCAGTGCCCCGGGCATTACCGTATAGTCGTCGCCGGTGGCGCTGGCGAAGACACGGATGCCGACCGAGCGTGGCAGCAGACGACGGTTCCACACTGGCGCCTGCGACAGCCGAACCCATTCTTGTGCCACATAGGCGTGAGGTTGAGCGAGGATGCGCTCGATCATGCGACGGCGGGAGTCGCCCTTGAGTTCGTGACCGAACACCGCCTCCATGCGCATGCTGGGAAACGCCGGCTTGATGACCAGTTCGTCGAGATGCTCGAGTACGTATTCCAGTGCCGGCGCTTCGCCGCACCACCAGGATGCCACTGACGGCATGGCCAGCGGCTCGCCGAGCAGGCGCTGGCAGATAGCCGGCAGGAAGCCGAACAGGGCGCCTGACTCGAGCACGCCGCTGCCCAGTGCGTTGGCCATCAGCACGCGACCGGCGCGAATGGCCCCCAGCAGGCCGGGGATGCCCAGCGCCGAGTCGGCACGCAGTTCAAGCGGGTCGCAGAAATCGTCGTCCAGCCGTCGCAGGATGGTGTGGACCCTGCGCAAACCGCGCAAGGTTTTGAGGAATACCGTGTTGTCGCGAACCGTGAGGTCCTGCCCCTCGACCAGTGGAAAACCCAGGTAACGGGCCAGAAAGGCGTGCTCAAAGTAGGTTTCGTTGTAGGGTCCGGGGGTCAGCAGCACGGTCAGCGGCACATCGCCATCGGCCGGTGCAAGCCGGGCCAGGCTGTCCTGCATCGAGCGGAAGTAGCTGGCCAGCGGATTGACGTGCAGTTCGCGAAAGGCGTCCGGGAATGCCCGCGATACGATGATCCGGTTCTGCAGCGCGTAGCCTGCACCCGAGGGGCCCTGCGTGCGATCGGCGATCACCCACCAGCGCCCATCCGGGGCGCGTGCCAGGTCGGCCGCGTAGCTGAACAGCCAGACGTTGCCCGGCGGCTGCACGCCACGGGCGGGCCATTTGAAGCCGTGCTGGCCGAACACCAGCGCGGGCGGGATGAGGCCTTCGCTCAGTAGTGTCTGCGGACCGTAAAGATCGGCCAGGATCGCGTTCATCAGGCGGGCGCGCTGCGAAATCGAGGCCGACAAGGTGGCCCATTCCTCCGAGCCGACGATCAGCGGCAGCATGTCGAGTTCCCAGGGGCGTTTGGTCCCCTTGGGGTCGGCATAGACGTTGTAGCTGACCCCGTCAGACTCGATGGAGTTGCGTACGAACTCTGCCCGACGGATCAGTGCTTCGTCGGGGAAGTTCTCGAGCCGTTCCGCAAACGGTGCCCAGTGTTCACGGGCTTCGCCACGCGAAGAGAGCATCTCGTCGTAGCGGTTTGCGCTGAACGGATAGGATTCGATGAGACCAGCAGGCATGGGTGCAAATGAGCACGCCGCCCCTCGGTGAGGGACGGCGTGGAGCTTAGTAGTGACGCAAGTCTAGCGTGAAAGGGAACTCCGGGTGCGTGCGAACTTCCCCGATCGACATCTTGCCCGGAGTGTGCCCGATGCGGAAGAAACGCGCCATCCGGCGGCTTTCGGCCTCGAAGGCATTGACCGGGAAGGTGTCGTAGCTGCGCCCGCCCGGATGCATCACATGGTACTGGCAGCCGCCGATGCTGCGCTGGTTCCAGGTGTCCACCAGGTCGATGGTCAGCGGGCTATCCACACCGATGGTCGGGTGCAGCGCGGAGGAGGGTTGCCAGGCACGGTAACGCACGCCTGCAACAAACTCGCCGACTGTGCCGGTGGGTTGCATTGGCATCGGTACCCCATTGCAGGTCACCACGTAACGGTCAGGTGCGGCTCCGGTGAGCTTGACCTGCAGGCGTTCCAGCGACGAATCGACGTAGCGGACCGTACCACCGGCCGAGCCTTCCTCGCCCATGACGTGCCAGGGTTCGAGCGCGGCGCGCACCTCGAGGGACATGCCCTTGACGGCAAAATCTCCGTATTTGGGGAAGCGGAACTCCAGGTGCGGGGCAAACCACTCTGCCTTGATCGGGTAACCGTCAGATTGCAGGTCTTCGATCACATCGCAGAAGTCCTGCCAGACAAAGTGCGGCAGCAGGAAGCGGTCGTGCAGCTCGGTGCCCCAGCGCACCAGCTTGGGCGGGGTGTAGGGGTCTTTCCAGAAGCGGGCGATCAGCGCACGCAACAGCAACTGCTGGGTCAGGCTCATGCGCGCGTGCGGAGGCATTTCGAACGCGCGCATTTCCAGCAGGCCAAGGCGGCCAGTGGGGCCGTCGGGCGAGTACAGCTTGTCGATGCAGAACTCGGCGCGATGGGTATTGCCGCTGACGTCGATCAGCAGGTTGCGCAGCAGGCGATCGACCATCCACGGAGGGCAGCCATTGGGGGCGCTTTCGATGACCCGGCTCATTTCCTTGAAGGCGAGTTCGATCTCTGCCACCGAGTCGTTGCGCGCTTCGTCGATACGGGGGGCTTGGGAAGTCGGACCGATGAACAGACCAGAGAACAGGTAGGACAGGCTGGGGTGGTTGTGCCAGAAGCTGATCAGGCTGCGCAACAGGTCGGGCCGGCGCAGGAAGGGGGAATCCGCAGGCGTCGCCCCTCCCATGACAAAGTGGTTGCCCCCACCGGTGCCCGTGTGACGACCGTCGACCATGAACTTCTCGGTCGTGAGTCGTGAGTAGTGTGCTGCTTCGTACAGATGGGTGGTCTGGTCGACGAGCTCGTCCCAGCTGCTTGCCGGATGAATGTTGACTTCCACCACGCCGGGGTCGGGGGTGATGCGGAAATGCTGCAGGCGTGGGTCGCGCGGCGGCTCGTAGCCCTCGAGGATGACGGGCTGGTTGAGCCATTCTGCGGACGCTTCGACAGCGGCAACGATCTCCAGGTAGTCCTCCAGCGTCGCGACTGGCGGCATGAAGATGTAGAGCGTACCGTTACGGGCTTCGGCGCACATTGCGGTACGGGTGATCCAGCCCGCGGACTCCTTGCTTTGCGGACGGCGATCGGTGCTCTCTGCCAGGTTGCGGGCAGGGCCGCGGGCGGGAGCATGGGTTTTGCCATTGCCACCGTCACCCAGTGGGGCCGTACTGCCCGGGACGGCTTCGCCACGGATGTTGCGCTGCAATGCGGCGGCATCCAGGCCGGAGGCCGGGCCAAACTGATGGCGCAGTGCGGCGTGTGCGGGTAGCGGCGCAAAGGTGTCGAAGGGGTCTGGCTGGTGGATCCACGGATAGTCGCCCGGGGTGACCCAGGGAAGCGAGTCCAGTGGCATGCGATAGCCCATCGCCGAGTCACCCGGGAACAGGTAGCAGCGTTCGCTGCGCAGGAACCAGGGGCCGGACTGCCATTCACCCGTGGCCGGGTTGCGCGCAACCGGGAATGCGTAGCCAGTGACCTTGGTCAGGCCCTGGGTGTAGACCTTCATCAGGCGTTCGCGCTCCATCTCGTCGTCCAGCCGGGCGTCGAACGGATCGACGTTGGCCGGCAGACGGCGCTCACGCCACATGTAGTAGAAGACATCTTCATAAGCCGGAAAGACGAATTCCGGCGACAGCCCCAGGCGGTCGGCAACGCAGCGCAGGAAGCGCCCCGCGATGATGTCATCGGCCCCGCTGGGCTGGCTTTCGTTGGCGATCAGGTCCTGGCGCGACCACATGGGTTCTCCATCCTTGCGCCAGTAGCAATTCAATGACCATCTCGGCAGCTGCTCACCCGGGTACCACTTGCCCTGGCCGAAGTGAACCAGACCGTTCGGCCCATATTTGTTGCGTAGACGGTGATACAGGTCGGTAGACAGGCGTTTCTTGTCCGGCCCCATCGCCGCGGTGTTCCACTCCGCACCGTCGGGATCGTCCACCGATACGAAGGTGGGTTCGCCACCCTGGGTCAGGCGCACATCGTGCTCGACCAGTTCGGCGTCGATCGCATGGCCGAGCTGTTCGATCTCGACCCACTGTTCCTCGGAATACGGTTTGGTGACGCGGGGGGCCTCCCAGATGCGGGTGACCTTCATCTCATGCTCGAATTCAACCTCGCATTCGTCGAGCGCGCCGGTGATCGGTGCGGCCGAGGTAGGGTCCGGCGAGCAGGCAAGCGGGATGTGGCCTTCGCCGGCGAACAGGCCCGAAGTGGGGTCGAGTCCGATCCAGCCCGCGCCGGGCAGGTAAACCTCGCACCAGGCATGCAGGTCGGTGAAGTCGGCTTCCGGTCCGCTGGGGCCATCCAGCGACTTGACGTCCGCTGTCAGCTGGATCAGGTAGCCGGATACGAAGCGGGCGGCCAGGCCCAGGTGACGCAACAGCTGAACCAGCAGCCAGGCCGAGTCGCGGCAGGAGCCGGATTGTTTTTCCAGGGTTTCTTCCGGCGTCTGCACGCCGGGCTCAAGACGGATCAGGTACTTGATGTGCTGGTACAGATCACTGTTGACCTTGACCAGAAAGTCGACGCTGCGCTGTTCGCTACGATCGATGGTGTCGAGGTAGGCCTGGAACTTAGGCGTCGCCGGCAGTTTGAGCAAGTACGGCGCGAGTTCGTGACTCTGCCAGTCTTCGTACTTGAAGGGAATGGTTTCCGCGTAAGGTTCGAGGAAGAAGTCGAAGGGGTTGATGACCGCCATTTCCGCGACCAGATCCACTTCGATACGCAACTGCGTCGTCTTTTCGGGGAAGACGAGTCGGGCAAGGTAGTTGGATTGGGGATCCTGCTGCCAGTTGACGAAATGGGTTTCAGGCAACACACGCAGCGAATAGGACAGGATGCGGGTCCGGCTGTGCGGTGCCGGGCGCAGGCGTACAACTTGCGGACCGAGGTTGATCGGACGGTCGTAGTTGTAGGTGGTGACGTGAGACAGCGCCACGTGAATCGACATGAAGACTTCCTCTTGGTCAGGCTGGATGAGAATGCAAGAGCAATTCCCGCGCCATGGTAAGTGTTTGATTTAGGAATGCAAATGATGCTTCGATGCACCGGAATGGTGCGCGCCCTGTTTTGGGGCGCACCGTAATCGTTCAGGGTCTTTGCGGCGCCGTCATGCCACGTGTGCATCGCTCCTGTAATACACTGGTCGTCCCCTGCAGAACATCCATAAGACGAGGCGAAAACATGAGCGTCATCGATATCGTCCGCCCTGCCCATTACCGTTTGAAGGCGATTCGTCAGGACATTCACGCCCATCCCGAACTTGCGTTTGCCGAGCACCGTACCGCGGACATTGTCGCCCGGCACCTGGAGGAGGCCGGCATCGAGGTTCATCGCGGTCTGGGTGGAACCGGCGTGGTCGGGGTCATCCGCAGTGGTCGTGGGCTGCGTGCGATCGGCTTGCGCGCCGATATGGATGCACTGCCCATCACGGAGCGCAATACCTTTGCGCATCGTTCAGTGCACGAAGGCTGCATGCATGCCTGCGGCCACGACGGGCACACCACCATGTTGCTGGGTGCGGCGCAGGTGCTGGCGGAGCGCAAGGGTTTCGACGGCATTGTGTATGTGATCTTTCAGCCCGCCGAAGAGGGCGATGGCGGTGGGCGGGTCATGATCGAAGATGGCCTCTTCGAGCGTTTTCCGATGGAGTCCGTCTACGGCATGCACAACTGGCCGGGGATGCCCGCGGGGCATTTTGCCGTGCACGACGGGCCGGTGATGGCCAGTGCTGACCGTTTCGACATCCGCATTCTTGGGGTGGGTGCCCATGCGGCAATGCCCCACCTGGGTGTGGATCCGATTGCGGCGGGTGCCGCCCTGGTTCAGTCCATTCAGACCATCGTATCGCGTACGCTCGACCCGAACGACGCTGCGGTGGTGTCGGTCACCCAGTTTCATGCAGGGGAGGCCTATAACGTGATTCCGGACCGGGCGGAGTTGTCGGGTACGGTCCGTGCCTTCTCCGAAGCGGTGCAGGATCGTATCGAGGCCCGTCTGCGTGAATTGTGCAATGGCGTGGCGGCGGCGTATGGCCTGAACGTCGAGTTTGCCTATCGCCGCGGCTATCCGCCGACGATCAATAGCTCGGCTGAAGCCGCGTTCTGTGCGGAAACGGCGCGCACTCTGGTGGGCGCCGATCGTGTCGTCACCAATGCAAGACCCAGCATGGGGGCAGAGGACTTCGCCTACTTCCTGCAGCGCAAACCTGGCGCCTATGTGTGGATCGGCAATGGGCCGGGCGAGGGTGGCTGCACCCTGCACAACCCCAACTACGACTTCAACGACGAGATCATTCCGGTGGGCGTGGCCTACTGGGTGGAGCTTGCCCGACGCCTGCTGCCCGAAACACGTTGAACATTCGGGCCGGACGGGCGTCCATAGGCCTGTCCTCTCCGTTCAGGAAATACGCATGATCTTCCGTCTGGCTTTTCGCATGATGTTGCGCGACTTTCGCGCTGGCGAGCTTCATCTGCTGGGTCTTGCCATTGTGATTGCCGTGGCCAGTCTGACCAGTGTCGGTTTTCTTGCCGATCGGGTCGGCCGGGGGCTGGACCGCGAGGCCAACCAGTTGCTGGGCGGCGATCTCTTGCTGCGTGCGGATCAACCCTGGGATGTGAGCTTTGCCGACGAAGCCCGCCGACGGGGCCTGCAGGTCGCAGGCACGGTGTTGTTCACCAGCATGGCGACCACCGATGACAGTGCGGTGCTGGCGGGGGTCAAGGTGGTGGAGCAGGGGTATCCGCTGCGGGGTGCGATCCGTATCGCCCCTGGCCCCAACCTGCCCGACGCAAGGGCAGATGGCGTGCCCCGGTCCGGCGAGGTCTGGCTGGATGAGCGCTTGCTGGCAGAGTTGAAGGTGCGAGTCGGTGATCCGGTTGATCTGGGAGAGCGTACGTTCCGGGTGGCGGGCATGGTCAGCTTCGAGTCCGACCGTGGCGCCAACTTCTTCAGTCTGTTGCCGCGGGCGATCTTCAATATCGACGACCTGCAGGCGACCGGCCTGATCACGGTGGGTAGCCGGGCGACCTGGCGTCTGCATGTTGCAGGCTCACTGGAGGCGGTGGCCGACTACGAGCAATGGGCGAGGGCGCACCTGGGCCGTGGACAGGCGGTGGAAACCATCGAGAACGCCCGTCCCGAAGTTCGTGGCGCGCTTGACCAGGCACAGCGTTTCCTGCGGCTTGCCGCACTACTCGCCGTCGTGCTGGCTGCGGTTGCGGTCGGGTTGTCGGCACGGCGCTTCATGCAGCGCCACCTGGATGCCTGCGCGGTGATGCGCTGCCTGGGGGCGCAGCAGTCGCGGGTGCTGGGGATCGTGATCGGCGAGTTCCTGCTGTTCGGTTTCGTGGCATCGGCATTGGGTGCAGCGCTGGGTTGGTCGGTGCAATGGGGCTTGGGCGGGGGGCTGCGTGAATTGCTGGCGACGGAACTGCCCGCGCCCTCCTTGTTGCCGCTGGCGCACGGTCTGGTGGTGGGAATGGCCTTGCTGATCGGCTTTGTGTTGCCGCAGGTGTTGCGACTGGGGTCGGTGCCGACGATTCGCGTACTGCGCCGCGAAATTTCGGCGGCCGAGCCCTTGTCTTCCGGCGTCTGGCTGGCCGGGCTGCTCGCCTTGCTTGGGCTGATCTTCTGGATCGCAGCCGATTTTCGTCTTGGCCTGGCGGTGGCCCTGGGTTTTGCAGTGGCGCTGGGCGTGTTTGCACTTGCTGCCTGGGGGGTGCTGCGCCTGGCGATACGTTCCCGAGGGGTTGGCAGTCTGCGCGGTGGCGGCTGGCGCTATGGCATTGCCGCATTGGGACGGCGCATGGGCGGGAGCGTCATTCAGGTGGCGGCGTTGGGCATCGGCATGACGGCCTTGCTGTTGCTGACCCTGATCCGGGGCGATCTGCTGGCCGACTGGCGAGGCATGACACCTGCTGACGCGCCGAATCGGTTCATCATCAATATTCAACCGGATCAGCGTTCAGGTGTTGAAGAGGCGTTCCGGGCCGCAGGGCTGGACGTGCCGGGCATCAATCCGATGATCCGCGGACGCATGGTGTCAATCAATGGTGAACCGATTCGTATCGAGCGTTACGAAGAAGGTCGAACCCGACGCCTGGCTGAACGTGAGTTCAATCTGTCCTACGGAAGTGTATTGCCGTCGGGTAATGAGGTGGTGGCCGGGCGCTGGCATGGTGAGGCGGGTGCGCCCGGTTTCTCGGTCGAGAAGGGACTGGCGGAGACCTTTAGCTTGAAGGTGGGCGACCGGGTCACGTTCGAGATTGCCGGCCAGCAGATTGAGGCGCCGATTACCAGTGTGCGTGCGCTCGAGTGGGATTCGATGCGGGTGAACTTCTTCTTCATCGCCTCACCGGGCCTGCTCGAATCGGCCCCTGCGAGTCTGATCACCAGCTTCCACCTGCCATCGGGCGAGCATGCCTTTACCACCCGGTTGGTCAATCAGTTTCCCAATCTGTCGGTCATCGACATTGGCGCTGTGCTCGCCCAGGTTCAGGCAATGACTGACAAGCTGATCGTGATTGTCCAACTGGTGTTCGGTTTTGCTGTGTTGGCGGGGCTGGTGGTGCTCTATGCAGCGCTGCAGTCGACGCATGATGAGCGCGAGTATGAGCTGGCCATGCTGCGTACCCTGGGTGCGCGCCATCGCCAGGTCAGACAGGCCTTGGCGGCGGAATTCCTGGTACTCGGTGGGGTGGCGGGTGTGCTGGCAGGTGTCGGCGCAAGCGCAATTGGTTGGGCGCTGGCGCAGTTTGTGTTTCGGATGAATTATGTGCCCAGCCTGTGGCCGCTGGCGCTTGCCGCGCTGGTCGGGGCGGTCGGTGTCATGTTGGGCGGCTGGCTGGGGACGCGCAAGCTGTTGTCGACACCGCCCTTGGGCAGTTTGCGGGCCTTGGGCTGATATGGATCTGATGCTGAGTGAGTCCGGGCCGTGGATCGGTGGGCTGCTGTTTCTGGTCGTGCTGCTGCAACTGGTGATGATGTTGCGCGCCCGGAGGCTGGAGCGCAGTGTCGGAGCACAGCTTGGCGAGCAACTGGACCAGCGGTTTGCTGCCCAGCATCGCGAGTTGTTGCGTGATCTGCATGAGGGGCTGTCGCGACAGACCGACCGCATCGGCGAACACGCGCGTGCCGATCGTGAAGTGCTGCAGCGTGGTTTGGCGGCTGCGTCGGTACAGCTTTCGCGCAGCATCGAGGCGTTGACAC
>Ga0075012_10003733_pt1 | contig 14329 bp, 13 predicted proteins | sample All_14_2_FD_71474 | JGI IMG/M metagenome (GOLD analysis project Ga0075012, IMG submission 71474) | Freshwater microbial communities in response to fracking from Pennsylvania, USA - Allegheny Zone_MetaG_DW_15 | ecosystem: Environmental > Aquatic > Deep subsurface > Groundwater > Drilled... | reverse complement strand
GGAAATTCGGTTAGCGGCACCGTATATGAGCATGATGGCACGACCCCGATCACAATTGCCCAGCTCCAGATCGAAGAGTATGCCACTGGCAATCTTCTGTTTACAGCAAATGTGGATCAGAATGGACACTTTGGATGTGCACTTCCAGACGGTAATTATCGCATTCTTGCCCTTGCAGAAAACTATTCGCAGGAATATTTCGATCAGACCAACGCCACCAATGCCACACTCCTGACCATCTCTACCGGAACACAATTGGCAAATATCAACTTCACCCTCTCGCGGTTACCTGCCATCGAACACTACACCTTCAACCTGGATAACATTCTTTTGCAGGAACTGGCTGTCCGGCAAGCGATTGCGCTTGGCACCGACCGTCAACGCATCCTGAACCAGGCGTTTCTGCCTTCCAACCTATTCGGGTTGGTGTCCAATTCCATCGTTCCACCAGAGCATTGGGCGGCTGCCCCTGCCTCGGAACTGACCGTGTATCCCTATGATCCGGTGCAGGCTCAATCCATTTTGGAAACAGCTGGCTGGATCAACCGCGATGCCGATGTGTTCCGTGAGAATGCTGGCGGAACGGAGCTCGCCTTCACATTCAAGACAACGGATGCTGCCTATCGAGTGGAAGCTGCTGAGATCTTCCGCCAAAACATGGAGCAGATAGGCATTCGCATCACGGTAGAACATATCCCATCCGGAGAATTCTTTGGTGCAGGTGGGGTGGTGGTAAACGGCAATTTTGACATTGCCGAATTTGCGTGGGCGAACGCCTACGATGACGAAACATATCTGGAAAGTTATGTAAGCGGGCATACGGAGAATCATGGCAACTACACCAATTCCGCTTTCGACATTGCAATGTCTAATGCGGAATCTGCAACCAGTGACGTAGAACGCCTGCCATATCTGTATACAGCGCAGGGTATCCTGACTCAGGACCTGCCAATCCTGCCGCTCTTCACACGCATCAATGTTGCCCCAGTGCCAATCTCCACAGGTGGCAATGTCACTGTTTCACCGCAGAACTATCTTGATATACACTTCAACAACGTGACAGAGGGTGGGGTTACGACAGTGCTCGAAACGGATGTCAATCCAGCCGACCTGCCTCCAAACTTCCAACTTCTGGGACAGGTCTATGATGTCGGCACGAGTGCCATTTTCGACTCTGCTCAGGTTTGTTTCAGTTACGATGCTTCGGGGCTTACCCTTGGGCAGGAGACTGGTATTCGCCTGTTCCATCTTGAGAATGGTACCTGGATGGACGTGACTGACAGCGGCTACCCGGATTTGGTCAATCATGTTGTCTGTGGCACAGTAACAAGTTTCTCGCCATTTGTGGTCATGTTCCCGCCCGACTCAACCCCGCCGGTCATCACCTGGATCAGTGAGATTGAGGATGGAGATACCTTCCACTTTGGATTTGTACCCGCTGCGCCAACGTGTGTTGCCACAGACAATGGTTCTGGCATGAATGGCGAGTGCGCCATAAGCGGATACTTCACCTCGGTCGGTTCACATACCTTGATCGCCACGGCTTCCGACCTTGTGGGGAATACGGTCACCAAAACCCGGGTCTATACCGTTCTGGCGTGGACGCTCAAGGGCTTTTACCAGCCTGTGGATATGAATGGCATCCAAAACCTCGTCAAGGGTGGCAGTACAGTGTCTTTGAAGTTCGAGATCTTCGCTGGTATGACTGAACTGACCGATCCCGCCTTCGTCGGAGGTTTGAGCTATGCAGAAACCTCATGCAATGCAAACGCAATCACTGACGAAATCGAACTCACGACAACAGGCAATACAACCCTGCGCTACGATGTGGACTCCGGGCAGTTTGTTTATAATTGGAAGACACCCAGGTCTCCAGGAAAGTGCTACCGAGTGACTTTGATCACTGACGATGGGACAGCACTGCACGCCTACTTTAAATTCAAGTAATACCTCAAGGTAAAAAAATAAATCAAAACGCTGGCAGGTCATTGACCTGCCAGCGTTTTGATTTATTGCTCATGCTTTTTTCTATTAAATAGATCTCGAAAGTTTGCCCGATGGATAATAGGTTAAATAATGCATGAAGCTGATCCTAACTAGTCTGTGTCCAGATGAAATTTTGCGCTTGTTTGTTCCGTCCCATTGATCTGAATGCTGACTCGATGTTCGCCGGCATAATATCGGCGTGTGCTGATGGGGCGAAAGGAATGGCGTTTGGAGAGTCGGATGGTTTCGCCTGCCTCCAGCCTCTTTCGGGTCAATTTGAATACCTTAGGCGCAAGTTTGCCATTCGCCTTGACGTGATGGATGACATAATCGATGACCAAATTCTGTGCCTGTTTTGATCGTGATTTGACCTCGAAGGAGAAAGTGACACTCTCACCAAGCGTCACGGCGGCGTTGTCGAGCTGGATCTTCGAAACTCCGATATTGATCTTCGGATCGAATCCCAATACTGTGAGAACTTCCTTGTTGCCTTGTTTGACCAGGGTGCGCGCAGCGTGGCGGATGAGCCATTGGGTACCCTCATCATGGATCGTGTTCCAACGCCGCAGAGTCTTCACCACCAGATCCGGATGGTCCTTGGCAATGTCGTTCAAGTTGTTTGCCACAGACCGTCGTACCATCAAGACCGGATCGGTCTTTAGTGTTTCGAGCAGCTGCAAGACGGGACGCGGATCCTTGATGAACGGTTTCAATTGAATCGTCCAGGGCAGGCGCGGACGTGTCCCTTCGGAGACCAGCCGGCGTACATGCGGATTTTCATCCTTTGCCCAATCTGAAAGGATCGCCAGGGTCTGTTTGGGATAGTTCAGGATGAAAGTCCGGATCGCTCCTTCCGCCGTGAAACGTTGGGTCATCTGATACAACGCCTGCATGGAGAGGTCGTAATGCTCGAGCCCATACTTGGCCACAAAGTCGTTTTGCGGCATGACGATGAATCCATCGTATCCCGTCAGGTCATCTTCGATCATCCCGGCTGGCAGGGCCTTAAGGAGGATCTCCACAGCGCGCGGATACTCTCTGGGCAGGAACTCCCATAAGCTGTCGCGGATCAAGGCGGCACGTTCACTAAACCGCAACGGTTTCAAGCGTGGGTTGATCGCCTGACAGAATCCCTTCTGATCGAATTCCGGCCAGGCGCCAGCCAAATTTGCCGCCAACCGGGTGACAGCATTTTCATTGAAGACATCGCGTACTTGAAAGGATTGTTCCATGAGGACAGCCTCCGATGGCTAGAACATCGTGGAAAGCAGGATTTTCACCCCGCCGCCCACGGCACCCAGAATGATGCTGGAGACGATCAATGGCACCAAATGTCCATATTGTTTTGGAAGGATGCTGAGGTTGATATACCAGGGTAGATTCAAGAATACGGCAAGCAATGCTCCGAACAGATAGGCGGGCAGGGAGGAATCGACCATACCGATCATGAAACCACAGGTGAACCAGAACAACACACTTTGGATATAGATCCAAACACTTAATTTTTGTCTGGCACTGACAAGAATGCCATATTCCAGCAGTCCCAGGACGATCCCGATCAATAGGGCTTTGATGATCATGCGGTCATCCCCTCATTGCTGATTTGTTGGTTCATGTTGATACTCCTGAATTGGATTTCCCCATAGTCTACAAGACCGGTGTGACAACCCTATGTCAACAAGTCTGCCAGGTTTTTGGCAATTTCGCTCAACCAGTGTGTATGGGATAAACGCGATTTACCCGTACCAATAACCTAACTAAAATAGCAAGCACCTCCATCTGTATCTCTGGAGATGCTTGCGTTCTTACTTGACTTCGATCAATACCGCTCTTACAACTCTTCTGAAGCGGTAGGATTCATTGATGGGAGGGTGAGATAGGAATGATCCTGCAGAGACTGGATGGCAAAGTTGGTCGTGTAAGGAAGCGCCAGTTTGGACTCACGAATTTCATATATGTACTTCACATCTCCCAGGTGGATGATAATCTGGTCACCATATTGCAGGGACTTCAATGCCGCGAATGGATCATCCAAACCGTTGGCATTAGCGACGTGCGTTGGTCAACGACTTTCTTGATTGGTATACAGAGAAAGACACATCCGTGATTTCACTGAACACCACGGATGTATTATCCATACTCTCCTAGTTCTTTTTAAATTCAATCGGCACGAACCATGCACACAGTCCGCCAAACAGAGCGGTCGAGAGCCCTACTTCCCAAAAATGATACAGACTTACTTCGGCTGGCATAAGCGGATTTGGGAACGCCAGTTGGGCAGTGGGTAGAAGTCCCAGCACGAGGGCAGAAAGGGAGATCAGTTCAAATCGTCCGCCTGTGAAAGCTCTCATAAGCGGGATCAGGCACAATATCCAGAGCGAGCCGCGGAAAAATTGAAAGACGGGCAGTTCCGGTTTGCCGATCAACGCCATCGAGAATTGATCAAAAAACGAGTTCAACTCCGCGGGTCCGCCGTAAAATGTGCGCAACTCTTGTGATTGCCAGGCAACAAAATAACCGAACAGCATATACAGGACAAAATACACGACCGACAGCCAGGCACCTGCCTTCACGGTGCGATCAGACTGAAGAGTGAAGCGTGACGTCTCGCGCTGTGCCTTGGAAAATCCACCCACCATGAGCGTTGCCAGCAAGACAAAAAGTGCTGAAGTCATCGCCCCACGCAAGATGAGTCGATAGACCTCGAGGTTGCCATGCAGGAGCGGGAAGGCAGGCAAAAAATAAGCGGTCTCGATCTGAGTCTGGAATGTCTGGGTTAGGAAGGAAACCAGAAACAATTGAAGCGCCAACGCAAAACCGCGCAGGTTGGAACGGCGCGCCATCCAGACCAACAGCAAGGCATTTACCGCGCCATTGAACATGGTCGCAACCGCCAGCGACATAAAGCCGGTGTCGGGAGTTTGCTCGAGAATGAACTGCGGAAGCGGAAGAAGCAGATCGGTGAGGATCATGGCAATGATAAAAGCAAGAGACGCGCCGAGCCATTGCAGTAAAACGGTTGAGATGGACTTTAAGTTTTTCATACGATTCTCCTTGTTCTTGAAAAAATGAATATCAGGTGCGGTCATTCCAGTGGAGGCTTTGAAGACGAGTCAGTCTTCGGAATCCACCGCACCGTGATCAGCGGCACACCCAGATTACGAATAAAATGCAGCAAGCCGAACAAACCAGCCTGATCCTGCACCCTGCCCATGACAGTGGTGACAGCCGTCTGCCCCTCCCCATCAAACCCAACCAGAGGGTTTTCCAGCCAGTCGCTCCAATCGACAGCGAGACGTCCTTGCAGTTTCAGGTAATAGTGGGCGGGCTCATGCACCGTTATAGAGTTCTTTTGCATGTAAGCCAATATAGCCGCTTCTCCCCGAAGCGGCTTCGTCATAAAGTAGGATTGGTGGGTAGGATTATTCGCGTCGGAGCGACAGCCCCAAGGTCTCAGCACGGGCAATGGCTTGCGTGCGGCTGGTTACCCCCAGCTTATTGAAAATATTCCCCACATGGGTCTTCACAGTGGTGATCGAGATGACCAAACGACTGGCGATCTCCTGATTGGAGCACCCCTCCGCGACCAGTCGCAGCACCTCCATCTCACGGATGCTCAGTGCCTCAAACGATGCCAGACCTGATTCACCTAACGTAGACGACTCTGCACCCCAGCCGAAGCCTGCCAAGGCCTGCATGGCAAATGAGTTGCCCGTCAGCCTGCCGAGCAAAATGCGGACGGTATTGCCCTCATCCACAAAGAGGCTCAGTATCTTTTCAGGTTCGGCAAGGCACAGGGCTTCTTCAAGATGCGCCAAAGCAGTGGGGATCTGCCCCTGTGCGGCACAAACCTTTGCCAGCAAGACCTGAGCCTGGATCACATAATGGCTTCGACCGCCAGCATTTGCGGAAGTGAGGATCTTCCGCGCCAACGTCAAAGCCTCATCGAGGCGATCCATTGCGATCAACATTCGGACCACGTCCAACAGCAGAACCTCGTTGAAAGGTGTTGGAACAGATTCAGCAGAAAGCCCGCAAGCGGCAAGCCATGCTTGGACAGGAGCAACATTACCAGATTGCGCCGCCCAGACATGCCCCAATGCCTGAGACAAAATCAGCAGGTTGTCATTTTGGAGATGCAGTTCCGCCAACTGCGCCAAGGCGGCTTGTCGTTCACCGCGCCGATTCAAGATTCTCGCCAGCCCCGTAACAATCGTGAACAGGGCATCCCATTGATTCCAGTCTTGCGCCATGGGCAAACCGGACCGGAAATGAGCTTCCGCTTTTTCGAGGTTACCCCACTCGTAATGGACACTTCCCAATCCGGCATGTGCGAGGGCGGCAAAGGATGAACCCCCACCTGACGACGTGGCATGGGTGAGTGCCTGTTCATGCATATCGCGCGCAGCATGCAGGTGTCCGCGTACGTGCTGCACCCGGGCGAGGTGAGATGCGCACACCTGCATAAGGTGAAGGTTCGCCGACGCCCGCGCCAGCTCAAACGCCCCGGAAAGCAGTTCGGTAGCAGACTGAACCTCGCCCGACTGCTCGGCATCGATGCCAAGGTTATACATCAATACGTTTTGAAGCACAGCCACTGTGTTGAAAAGACAAGTCTTTTCAGGTGGAAGCTGCTCCAGCCTCACCTGTATTGCCAGCAGAGACGCACGCCTTTGCATGGCAGGGTCGTTGAACGCCGATTGTTGGCGGACGATCAATACTTCCAGCAATGCAGCGTATTGATCGTCATTTAATCCTTCAGTGTTCAATGCCGATTCAGCGGAAACACCAAAGTGTGTTTCAATATGAGCCAGCCACGGTTCAGGTGATTGATGAAGGGCGGTCGCTGCCCATGCCAATGCCATACATAGATTGGGAGACTCATCCAACACATCCGCGGCGAGCGCACGAGCAAGGTCGATAAATTGTGGAATTTCGCCATGATAAAAGAACCAGCCCGCATATTTCTGAAGCAGGGCGGCGGCATGGGGTTCATCAGGAATGCGGCGGGCATACCGAACAGACATGTGGATCTCGCCATTCGCCTCACACCAATCGCTGGCAGAACGATACAGGTCTGCGATGACATCCTTCGTCGCCTCTTGATATAGGTTGCGGCGCAGAAGATCGGCAAACAGATGATGGTACCGATACCAGGTGCGTGACTGATCGAGAGTGATGATGAACAGGTTTGCGCGCTCCAAGTCGGCAAGTGCAACCGGCTGGGATTCTCCCAGCAGGGCTGCACACAAGGGCTCAGATAGTTTTTCAAGAATCGAGGTGTAAAGCAGGAATTTCCGCTCGGCTGGCGATCGTTGATTAAGCACCTCTTCAATAAGATAGTCGGCAATGAAGCGGTCATTGCCTGCAAAGGATTGGAGAAAAGATTGCGGGTCGCGCCCCTGCATGGAAAGCGCCGCCATTTGCAAACCGACGATCCAGCCTTCGGTATGGCGCTCGAGCAGATCAACTTGTTCGGGTGTGAGCGTTAATCCCATGGCAGTGTTCAGAAACGACAGGGCTTCGTACCGGTTGAAGCGCAGGTCTGTGGCGCGGATCTCCATCAACTGACGTCGGGCACGTCGGCGGGCAAGCGCCAGAGGTGGATCTTCTCGTGTGAGGAGGATCAGGTGGAAGTTCGCAGGTTGATGATCCAGGAAAAAAATCAGGCTATTGTGGATGTCACTGGATTGAATAAGATGATAGTCATCCACCACCAGCGTGAACGCTCCATCCTTGGCGGCAAGTTCATTGATGAACGAGGTGAGAATGGTCTCTAGTGCAGGGGGGGCGGGTGCGTTCACCATGGACAACGCCACCTCTCCCACCTTCTCCTGTCGTTGCAGCGCAGTGATGAAATAGCGCCAAAACATCAGAGGCTGACCATCACTATCGTCGAGCGACAGCCAGGCAGCATGTTTGAGACCAATGGCTCGAAGCCATTCCACCACAAGCATGGATTTGCCAAACCCGGGCGGGGCGGAGATGATCGTCAGGGACCGCTCCAACCCCGTGTTCAATTTTTCATGCAGACGCACGCGGGAGACGAACCCTGTTGGAACGTTTGGTATATGGAATTTGGTGGCAAGCAGGGGAGGAAGATCCATTCCTTATAATTATACGGTCTTAATTTGAGCGCCGCCCCATGGTGATTCCGGGATACATCCCATAGGTGGTTATTTTGCTGGAAGCGGGAATGATTTTTACCGGGGATTTGACAGTATTATCTTGTTGACTTTGGCACAGTGAATACATTGGGTTTCATTACATGACCTGTAATAGGTGGCATGTGCACAATCATGTTTTATATAAAAGTGTGAATAAGGATTTTGGAGGGAAACCAAACACTAAAAACACCCGCAGTCCAGGTTTTAACGACAGATAATGGATACCCTCTTGGACCTTTTCATATCATGCGGATTGAAAAAATCGAATACCAAGGATATGAAATGAAAACTCAAAGGAAAGATGATCGAAAAGAAAAACATGTCCGTTATATTGTGGCAGGCATGGTAACTGTTGGCATGATCGCCATGGCGTTTATCGCCTTGAATATTCAGCCACTCCTCACGATCTGGGCAGTTTCAAAAGAGACCCGACTGCTTGAACGAAAAGCTGCCATTGCATTGGAGGGTGTGGAAAATCCCGAAGGGCTTATGGAGAATTTTGAGGAGGGGTTATCAACCGAGTTCTGGGACTTCACGATCATCAACGGAGCCGGGCAGGCATCGAACGAAACTGTCTGGCACATAGCGGAAATGGTGATCGAGGATCACTTGATCCTCCGACATGCCCCGGATCCTGCATTCAAAACGGAAAGTGCCGAATGGAAGATACCTTCCAGTGAGCAATACAACAATGTCACGTTGATCGGCGGCAGCGGATTCCAGCCTACTCTATCAAGCGATGTGATCGTGGAATTCAAGAGCCGGGTGGATGAAAATTTTTATGGGACGGCGGGAGTTGTTCTGCAGCCACAAGGTACACTTCAGGCAGATGGGAGATTTGCCAAGCCTTTCGATATGTTCGGCTTGTCCATGATCGGCAAAGAGTCCTCCTTTGATGGCAATAACGGTGCGGTCTGTTATCTGGCACTGAATTGGGCACCTGCCCAGATCGAAGCCATAAAGGTGGACCCGGAACTTTGGCATACCTATCAGATCCGTCTGCATCGGATCAGCAGAACTCAATGGCTGGGAAGTATGTTGGTGGATGGGACGGAAGTGTGTCGGATGGAGATGCCGGCGTTTGGACCCGTGGAGATCCAGGTCTGGAGCGACAATTATCGGGTGATCACCCAGCCGCAACACTGGTGGCAGATCGCGTCGGTGATTGACCTGGGTTACCAGGATGGCGGAGAGAAGGAGTTTTATCTGGACGATATCCAGATCTTCTCTGAAACACAATAAAAATTTTGCGTGATGGGTGGCATTCTCTGACGCTGGTGGTTTTTGGAGACCATGCGAATATTCAATACGATCGGCAATCCCTGCCATCTCAAATCTGCAAAAAAGAGGTGCCATCACTGGTGCCTCTTTTTGCAATCTCTATTTGGGGTGCCTGGTTCGCATTTTGTGCGATATCGATGGAAATAAAATCGGTGCATCCCCCAATGGACCGTTATGAATCTGCATCGTTCTTTATGTTCGATCGTGATATATAATGAAACTGCGTCTTTACAGACCAAAATGAAGCGAAAGACACATAAACACATCTGGAAGAAAACCGCGGAGATCAAGTGATGTTGTTTCTTTTCTGAAAAGGAGCAGTCATGAATCAAAAGGTAAGAAAGTCCATGGGTCAAAGAGGGGGAACGAAGTTGCAGAAGGCAGTACCCAATCAAAGCCAGGTAGATCTTACAGCATTGTTCCAAACGGCAACCAAGGCCCTCGCGGATAATCAATCCCTTCTAAACCAGGCGGATACCGAGAATCAGAATCATGGGGACAATATGGTGCAGGTATTTAATATGATCTCCCAGGTGCTGTCTGAACAGCAGGGCGGATCGCCCTCCCAGCAATTGGAACATGCCAGTCAATATCTTGCCCGGAATGGCACAAGCGGTTCAGCCCATCTTTATTCCCAGATGTTGTCACAGGCAGCCAATCAAATGCAGGGGCAATCCCAGGTTACTCCGGATAATGCCATGATTCTGGTTGAATCCCTGTTGGGGGGCGGGAAGCCTGTATCATCTCCGGGAACGGATCTGCTTGGGAGTCTGCTTGGTGGTACACCACAATCTTCCGGTGCTTCCGCTCAGGACAATGGTGTTGACTTGGGGGATCTGTTGAATGCGGGATTATCGTTCATGAACGCCAAACAACAGGGGCAGGATAATCTGCAGGCCGCCTTGACAGCCATCATGTCAGCCGGCCCCATGTCCCAAAAACCGCACCGCATGCAATCCGGACAGGTGGTGGCCAATGCCTTGATGCAGGTGCTCACTGGTTTGTCAAAAAAATAATGATCCCGATATGGTAGTTACATCACCGCCAGGTGGTGTTCAATCCGATTCATTGAAATGAAAGGAGTTCAACCATGGGATTTTTCAACAAGATCCTCGAAAAACTAGGTATCAAGAAGGATGCGGAGAAAGCCGCTCCTGCTGCATCGTCAGTTGCAGCGAAGAAGCCCACACCTGCCGCTTCGAAGGGAAAGCCGTCAGCTTCCGCGGGGGTAAAAGCTGGGGTTTCCGCCCGAAGAGATGAAGTTGCCGGACATGCTGCAGTAAGGGCTCCGGTCGCGATCTCAGAAGTAGATGTTGTCAAGAAGTTGGAGGACCTTGCCGTTGGAAAGGAACTAAACTGGAAGGTTTCGATCGTGGACCTGCTGAAGTTGCTGGATCTGGATAGCAGCCGTGAGTCTCGTAATGAACTTGCGGTCGAACTGGGCTGTCCAGCTGACCTGATGAACGACTCAGCCAAAATGAACACCTGGCTGCATAAGACCGTGTTGAGGAAGATCGCGGAGAATGGGGGCAATATTCCCCCATCGCTGTTGGATTGATGGCTTGGACCCGTTCGCAGGGATGATACCTTGGTGATAATAAAGGAGAATGCAAATGAAACTGAATCCGCCTACCAAGATCGCGTTCTGGATTTCTGTTGTCCTGGCATTGCTGGGTGTGTTGGGAATGTTCATCACGATCCCATTTGTATCTACCTACGCATTCTGGTTCCTGGTCGTAGGGTATATCGTTTTGCTGGGTAGTTTGTTCGTTAAAGGCGTGTAGTTTTCCAATCCTTCCTGCGACAAGGGGCGACCATAGGCATGGGTGAAGCCATGCCCTGTATAAGGAGAAAGGTATTCGAGAGGATACCTTTCTCCTTTCGATTTAAGTAGGGATATCCTTTGTGGAATGATCCAGCGATCGGTCTAGTTGTGGGGTGATGGATGCAATACCTGGATCCAAGGGGAGGATGTTTTCAATAAGACAGCAATGTACGGAAACGACACACCACGATCACCCCTCCTCCAAAACGAATATAGTCCCACCCATGAGCGAGACCTACCAATCCAAACGGGAACGCCGGCAACGGATGTTGGATGCCCTGCCTGCCAGCTTGCGGGAACATATCTCCCTGCGTAATGTCGAAGCCGTGGCAGCACTTTCCGAGCAGGCACAGATGTGGTTATTGGAAGCCATCCAAGCCGGTCTCACCCGAGTGCCACGAGCGCTTGAACAATTACGCTCGGACCCGGAAACTTCCATTGCAGATCTGCTCAATCCCCCCGCACCAGCTGAAGCAATCGTACCGATCCAATCCGACCCGTCCTCCATTTCCAAGGATGTGGCGGATCAGATACAAGAGTGCTTTCCGGACATGCCGCGGGTATCGGCAGAGGCACTGGCGAGTGCGGAGGTCATGCAGATCGTGCGATCTGTTGCAGAGACCCATCAGCAGGTGTTCAAGTCCAATCACATCAAAACGGATTTTGTCATGTTGACCCTGTATGGATTAGTACGCCAGACCCTCAATAAGCTCGAAGAGATCATCGAAGAAACCCCTGCTCTGCAGCAGGCATTAGAACAAACCAATGAATGGAGAAATGAAGAAACATGTTGAAACGGATTGCCTCGACCGGTGTGAACCTGGTGGTGCTGGGCGTGTCGGTTGGAATCTTTCTGGTGGCGTTCATCGCCTTGAATGCCTTGGGTGCGGCACAGAAGCCTCCTACCATTTCTGTGCTGTCGGCCACACGTGACTTGAACATTGGCGATGTCATCGCCGCAAATGACCTGGCAGTCAAGACCGTCTTTCAGGATGACAATGCCAGTCTATATATCCCCGGCGAGGAAGTGACCGGGGTGGTTGGTGGGGTGGTAGCACAACCCATCTTCAGTGGACAGCCCGTTTTTCGTTCGGCGATTTTGGCACAGGCAGCAGAAGGCACACGCCTCTCGGCGGTATTGGCTCAATTCCCCGGACATAGTCTGTTTCCTTTACCTTTGGATGCGATGAACCTGGTATCGCCGGATGCGGAAGCCTTCCTGCCCGGCGACCTGATCGGCGTGACTGTCGTGATCAGCACGCAACCGCAGCAGATGAGCACGCCTACCCCCATGCCGGAACTGGTTATTGATCCGGGCCATGTGGAACCGACCGTGCAGCCCTCGCCGCTCGAATTAGAACGAGCGGATGCGATGAACCGCACGTTCCCGCCGCTTGCCAAGGATCTGTTCCCAATGGGTGTGCGCGTGATCGCGGTACAGGGCTTGCCACAACAAGCAGAGTCTTCTGAAGACAGTGGTTCCTTCAACCTGGACACCCAACCAAAGATGCTGATCCTGCTCGTTCCCAATGAAAGCCGCGAAGTGTTGTCACTTGCCTTGCAGCAAGGAGATCGTTTGGTGGTCTCGCTCATGGCACGTGGGGATGAAACACCCTCTGCCGGCTTTACCTATTGGGACTTCGAAGACTTGTTCAAGCAGGATCGTGAAGAAGCCCTGGGAGGAGGACAGTAATGCAGGTTCTTTTACTTGGCGCAGGAACCGTGACATCCCGCTTGGGCATGCAGCTCGCAGAACAAGGTCATTCGGTCATCGCTCAGATCGCGGCATTCACGCCTCAACACATTGACCTGTTCGATTTCCGCGCCTTGGTTGTGGTTTCACCCGAATCTTCGGTATCCCCGGAGAGTCTGGTCAAGGCCGCTGAACGTGGCAAATTGATCTTCGTCATCGCAGGCGTTGGTGATGGTATGGCGTCTTGGGCGAATGGTGTTGGTGTGCCTTCGATTGCATACCCGCCCTCAGATGTGGACATCAATAAACTGTATGAAGAGATGCGCCGCGCGGATGCCGGCAATCTCGCGGCAGATGATCAATATCGCAGGGCTGTCTTGGGTAGTGATATGTCGGCTCGCATTCAATCGGGGATGGCGGTGCGGAAGATCGCGATCACATCCCCAAAAGGTGGTACGGGTAAGACTACCGTGGCAGTTAATCTTGCAGTGGCGCTTGCGTTATCTGGCATCACGACCTACCTTGTGGATGCGGATGGCAACGCCGGCGCACTGCAATATCACATGCGCATGGAGCGGGTCAATACAACCATGATCGGTTTGTTGCGACGTGAGATCGCCAAAGCCAACAAAGGCGTAATGGGTGATGTCGCATCGGGGGCAGCCTATCTCAATGCCTTTACCCCCTTGGAAAACCTGCCGACCTTGCGAGTCCTGCCGGGTCTCATAACAGATGATCTCGGTGATGAAGTCCTGCAACAGGAAGCCAAGGTAGCCGAAGTGATTCAAGGTCTGTATGAAGCCGGCGTTGCCGCTGGAGGCGTGGTCATCATGGATGTCGGCATCAACCCGGCGCATGTCGTGCATCGTGCCGCCTTGAAAGCTGCCGAAGGCATTGCGATTGTGATCAAACCGGAGATCCCGGATCTTGCAGAAACCCGCAGATGGATCGCGAGAATGATCAACTCTTTAGCTAGTGTAGTTGGCAAAGGCAGCGCGCATGAATTCGTCGGTAGCCGCGTCAAGCTCTGCTACAACCAGGTGGTTGGGGATGGTTTCAAGGCAGCGCATAAGATGTTGCAACAGGCTTTGAGTGAGGACAAGATCGAACTCGCTTTAATCCCGAACGGCATCATTCCCATCGTGGACCCGCGTCTAGCAGCACAAGCCGTGAACTCGGATCGACGGGAGGATATCCTGATCTGGCGTTACAAGAAGGAGAAGTTGGAGGAACTGGGACCGTTCGCGGATTCATTACTCGGCTTTGCCTCCCACTTTGTTCCGGCAGTACGCGAAGGCGCATCCCGCATTGGTTTATTGCCGAACGCTCCCAAAAAGCGCGGCTGGTTCGGGAAGGGATAGCCATGTTCGATATTGC